>ERZ1643249.5107-NODE-5107-length-10649-cov-4.168208_pt1 | contig 10649 bp, 12 predicted proteins | sample MGYA00579263_ERZ1643249 | MGnify/ENA primary metagenome ERZ1643249 (study PRJEB29033, sample SAMEA4952264) | chicken gut metagenome | biome: Broiler Chicken; feature: Gastrointestinal Tract; material: Caecum | place: Ireland | collected 2018 | study: Broiler...
GACCTGAACTTTTCCGCCCCTTCCCTCGTCGTCATGAACAAGAGCGAACACATCGCCGACCAAACCGCATTTCCCTTCGGCAGCGTGGCGATCTCCGCCAAAGAAAACATCGGAATCCAAACGCTCAAACGGGAGATCCTGCGGAAATTTGCCGGCGACTACCTCTTTTGCGAACTCTTCGTCCCCTATGAAAAATTCGGCGAATACGGCAAAATCAAATCCTGCCTGACCGAAAGAAATGTGACGTTCACGGACGCGGGACAGACGGTGGAAGCGGTCATCCCTTCCATGTACGCCGAAAAATTCACGGAATATCTCCGCGAGAGACATTCCGTATAGACGAACGCAAACCGCAAAAACGGCGCGGACGCCCGCGCCTTATTTGTTTTTTTCGTATTCGTCCGGATCGGTATAGATCCTGTCGATTTTAATGGACGCCACGTCCTTGATGTCCAGGCATTTCCCGCAGTTGTCGCATACCTTTCCCGGATCGAGATCGCATGTCTCGCATTCCAGGCATCCGATACAGTCCCTGTCGTACAGAACGCATTTCTGAACGTGATTTTCCTCTTTCATGGTCCGCCTCCCGCTTTTTTCTGACTTACGTACACTATTATAGCAAAAATTTTTAAAAAATCAAGCAAAAAGTATAAACGTTTGTTTGCTTTCCTGAAAAAAATGTGTTATAATAAGTTTGACCGAAGAAATGTTCGGAGGGAAAAACTATGTTCAACGAAGAGAAAATGAACGCGATCATGGACTATATCCGCAAATTTTCCGAAAAAAACGGCTATACGCCGTCCGTCCGCGAAATCGGGCAGCATTGCGGCATCAAATCCACCGCCACCGTCCACAACTATCTCGGAAAACTGCGGGCGCGCGGCTTCCTCAGCAAGGAGGACAATAAAAAACGGGCGGTCAGCATCGGCAGGAGCGCAACCGTCACCATTCCCCTCATCGGTACGGTAACCGCCGGTCAACCCATCTTCGCCTATGAAAACTACGAAGATTATTACGCCTTCCCCGCCGGGGAATTCAGGGGCGAATCCCTTTTCATGCTCCGCGTCAAAGGCACTTCGATGATCGACGCGAACATTTTCGACGGCGATAAAATCATCGTGCGCCGGCAGCAGGACGCGGCGGACGGCGATATCGTCGTCGCCCTGACGGAGGATTCCGCCACCGTTAAACGGATTTTTTACCGGGACGGCAAAGTCGTCCTGCATCCCGAAAATACGACGATGTCCGATATGATCTTCGAGCCGGACGAAATCTCCGTGCTCGGAAAGGTCGTCGGCCTGATCCGCAACTACACGGCTTGAACGCGAAAAATAATTCCGGAAAAACACATCCGGACGGTCCCTTTGGGAAACCGCCCGGATTTTTTATGCCCTTTTTCCTCTGTTCAAAGGTTTTTCAGATACGCCACTTCCTCTTCCGTCAGCGGACGGACCTCTCCGCGGTCGAGCCCCGACACGGTGAGATCGCCCAATCGGATGCGCTTCAAAAATTCCACGTTCTTTCCGATCGCCTCGAACATCCTGCGCACCTGTCTGTTTTTGCCCTCCGTAATCGTGATGTGGACTTTCGTATATAACTTATTCGTCTCGACGATGTGCGCGCGGCATTTCTTCGTCATCACGCCGTCCAACTCCACCCCCGAACGGATGGGATTGAGATCCTTTTCCGTCATCGTCCCTTCCAGCCGCACGAGATAGGTCTTGGGAATTTCGCTCTTCGGATTGGTCAGGCGGTAGGCGAGTTCTCCGTCGTTCGTGAACAGGAGCAGCCCTTCGGTGGCATAATCCAGCCTCCCCACGGGAAACACCCGTCCGGCCCCCTCCGGCAAAAGATCCATCACCGTCTTTCTCCCCCGATCGTCCGAAACGGTGCAGATGATCCCCTTGGGCTTGTTCATGATATAATATTCCGGCTTCTTTTCCGCGCGGACGAGCGGTTTGTCGTCGATGAGAATTTCGTCCTCTTCCCCGACGTCTTCGCCCAGAACGGCAACTCTGCCGTTGATTTTCACCCTTCCCGCCGAAACCATGCCGTCCGCATGCCGACGGCTGGCAATTCCGTTTTCCGCCAAAAACTTATTGATTCTCATTCGTGTATTCTCCTCGGTTTCCGGTCTTTTATAGTTTATATAAATTCCGGGAAAAAATCAACCGATTTAGGAGATATATTTTTACTTCGCCGATAATTTCATCGTTTTTTTCTCTTCCGAACACCTGTCTGGGCGCCGTTTCGATGCGAAGATGCTCCCTTTCCTCCGGATACATGGGATAAAAGAGGGATTCCCCCGTCCGTCCGATCTCGTTTCCGACCGCCAGGAGCGTTTCTCCGTCCAATACGCACACCCGCTCGTAGGCGCCGAACGCATCGTCCAGAAGCCTTTCCGTCCGCTCGTACATGGCGGGACAGTTCAACACCGTGCAGACGAGCGTCATGCCCCCTCTCTCCGCCGAAGTGACGAGACAGCGCCCCGCCTCCTTCGTATAGCCCGTCTTGACGCCCGTCGCGCCCTCATACCGCCTGAACATCTTGTTCTTGTTTTCCCAGCCGCGCGGCGAATAATACCGCGTGCCGACGATCTCGCGAAAAACGGTATTATGCATGGCATAGCACGTGATCAGAGTCAGATCGCGCGCCGTGGTATAATGCCCTTCACAGGGCAGCCCGTGCGGATTTTTGAAAAAGCTGTGCAGCGCCCCCGCCTTTTCCGCCGTCTCGTTCATCTTCCGCGCAAATTCTCCGATGCTCCCGCTCACGTGCAGGGCGAGCGCCTCTGCGCAGTCGTTTCCCGACCGCAGCATAAGCCCGTAAAGGAGATCTTTTACGCTGTAAACGGCGCCCTTTTCGAGATAGACGCTGGAACCTTCCACGCCCGCCGCTTGTTCGGGAACGGGAAATTCTTCCTCCAAAGAGGCGTTTTCCAGCACGGTGACCGCCGTAAGAATTTTCGTCGTACTCGCCATGGGCAGAGGGACGTCCCCCTGCCGCTCGTACAAAATCCGCCGCGATTCGGCTTCCATGACGCATTCCGCCGCCCCGGCTGCCGCCCTTTCCGGCGTTTCCGCCCCGGCGCGGAATTTTCCGTCCAAAAGGGCGTATCCCGCGGGACTTGCCAGACATACGCAGTACGCCGCCGTCAAAAATCCCGTCAGAAAGCGGAAATGAAAGGGCTTTCCGGACGTTTTATGATGCTCTTTCATGTCAGTTTTTCGCCGTGACGTTCTGTATGATCTCACTCGCCTTTTCGATCAGGTTGTCAATGGGCTGATCGGTCACGCGGACGAGCCGGCAGGTCTTTCCGTCGTCCACGATAAACCCCATCGGCTTCATGCTGACGACCGAACCGCTGCCCCCCGCAAAGGGCATGGAGTCCGTCTCTTTGACGACTTTTACGTCCCCGTATTCCCCTCCGCCCGAAAGGCTTCCCATGGTCACTTTGGAAAAGGGAATGATCTGAAACCCGCTCGCGGTCACGATGGGCTTGCCGATGACGGTATCGACGTCGGCGAGGTCGTTCAGCGTGACGACGGAGGCGTCGATCAGACGGTCGATGCGCTTGTTTTTTTCTGCCATAATCTCTTAAACCTCTCTTTCAGAAATTGCAAAAAGGCGCGCAGCAGGATGAACAGATTGAAATACAGCACGAGATTTGCGGAAATTTTCAGCTCGTCCCCGTCCGTCAGCCACAGATTGTTGCGGATCTTTCCCCGTCTTCCCCCGACGGAGAAAAAGAGCACCCGCAAGACGTTGTGCGCGGCGGCGACGGGCAGGAGATATTCCGCGCCCGTTTCGGTCGTCAGAACGAAGGAGATCACACGGAACGCCCTGACAAAAGAAAAACGTTTCCGATCCTCATTCATTCCCGAATACGGCTTCAAAATCGCCTTTTCGGGCGAAACGTGCAAAGCGAATCCCCCGCGATACGTCGTGACATATCCTCCCACCAGCTTCCATGCCTTATATGCGTACAGGGCAAACCCGAATTTTCTCCGGTTCATGTCATAATGCACGTCCGTTTCCAATATAATCGGGAAAAACAACAGTGCCGCTATCCCGAGAACAACCGCCGCGGCGTACAAAATAAATCTGCCCATGACTACAATATGGGCAGATTTCGTGAAAGTATGTATTTTTTATCGCGGAAGGCAAAAAACGCCTTTACTGAATCTTGATGATCCCGTCGTGGATGTCTTTGAGAAAATCGGGCAGTTCGAAATCGCCGGAACCTCCGGAGCTGCCCGATTCGCCGGAATCGGACGGCTCCCCGCCCTCCTGATTCTCCTGCAATTCGGGATCCTTGTCGGGGTCGTAGACGTCCTTTTCGTAGAGATAATTGCTCGTCTCGCTCGCGGCGGCGTTCAGAGCCGCGATGCGGCGCATCATCTCGTCATAATCGGGCAGATCGGCAAGCGATCTGAGCTTGAACCGTTTGAGAAAATTGTCCGTCGTGACATAGAGAATGGGTTTGCCCGGCGTATCTTTCTTTCCGCCCGGCGCGATCATGTCGAGACTGAGCAGCGTGGTGACGGCGTAATCGCTGTTCACCCCGCGCAGCTCTTCGAGTTCCGATCGGGTGATCGGCTGTTTGTAGGCGATGATCGCCGCGCATTCGAGAATGGTCTTGGTGAATTCCTTTTCCCGTATGGTGTTGAGCACGAGTCCGACCTGATCTTTATAATCGGGATTGGTCGCCAGCTGCAGCTTGTGGTTAAAGGTAAGCAGACGGATGCCGCATTCCCCCGTATATTTCTTTTCGAGATGTTTTACGGCGGTATCCAGCTCCGCTTTCGTGATTTCGAGTTTTTCCCTCAGCATATCCATGGGCACGGCATTGCCCGAAGCGAACAAAATCGCCTCAATTATATTCGTCAATTTCTCCAATTTCTTCGTCCTCGTTCCTGTCCGGATTCTTCATAATGGTGATGGGAGCAAACAATCCTTCCTGCTCCACGGTCAAAAACTGGTGTTTGAGCAATTCCAGAAGCGCCTGAAAGGTCGTCACGATCTCGGGGCGGGACGCGTCATCTTCAAACAGCTCTTCGAACTGCACCTGATCGCGCTCCCGAAGAGTCTCGCGTATGTAGGCAATCTTTTCCGCGACCGTATAGCGGTCTCTCGGAATCTCCCGCGGCGCGTTCGTCTCGCCTTTCAGACTTTCGCGTTTGAGCATCAGCTGGGCAAACGCCGTCAGAAGCCCGTCGAGCGTAAAGTCCTTATACTTGACCTGCACGTTTCCGAGCGTCTTGTCCGGCTCCTTGAAATAATAGCCGATGGTCTCCATCTCTTTGAGCTTGTCCGTCTCTTCCCGCAGCTTTTCCTTGAACTCCTTGTATTCTTCGAGCGCCTGCACGAGTTCTTCCTGGGGATCGTCGTAATCGTCGTAATAATCGTCGAATCCGTCGTCGGGCGGCGGAACGAGCCGGCGGGCTTTGGCGGCGATGATGAGCGAAGCGATGCGCAGGTATTCGCTCGCCTTGTCCACGTCGATATAGGACAGCCCTTTCATATAGTCGAGGAACTGTTCGGTCACCTGCGAGACGAAAATGTCCCGCACTTCGATCTGGTTCCTGTCGATGAGATACAAAAGCAGATCGAGCGGCCCTTCGAAATTGTCCAGAACCGTCGTGTAATCGACTTCCGTATCGAAATTCTTTACCGAATCAATCGTAAACTTTTCCACGTAACACCCCTCTTTTTACCGAAATTCAGAAGACGAGCGACCAGAGCGCCCGGATGGGCCAGCCCAATATATTCGTCGCAAAGGTCATCAGATAGCCGAGAATATTGATATATTCCAAAAACCACACATAATCCGCCAGAATGTCCAGCGCGATGAGCCCGAGCAGGATATAATACCCGTAATTGCGCAGGAAGCGATAGACCTTCCCCCGCTTGCGGTTGAGTGCGTCCACGATCCGGAATCCGTCCAGCGGATAGAGCGGAAGGAGGTTGAACACGCAGAAACTCAGCGAACACACATACAGGTAAAGCACGAACGAACCGACCAACAAATGGCCGTAGGTATCCCCCAAAAAATATGTGAACACGAGCATATACAGCGGATAGAAGAGAAACGCCGACAGATAATTGACGATGACGCCCGCCGCGCTCGTCCAGAAACACCCGCTCCGGTACTTTTTGAAATTGCCCGGATTGACGGGCACGGGCTTTGCCCAGCCGAATCCCGCCAGAGCGAAGAGCAGCATGCCGAGCGGGTCGAAATGGCGCATGGGATTGAGCGACATCCTGCCGCTGAATTTCGCGGTCGGATCCCCGCATTTCCAGGCGACGAACGCATGGGCAAATTCGTGCAGCGTCAGTACGATTACCGCCGCGAGAAAGCGGGCGACGAGTTCCAGCAAATAATCCATATGTATATTATAACGCCTTTGTGTGAAAAAAGCAAGTATGTGAACGAATTTTCCGGAGAAATATTCGCGGAATATGCTTATTCTTTTCCGCTTTTTGCGTCCTTTTTGCGAAGATATTCGGGAACGGCGTCGTTTCGCGTCAGATCGGCGTAACTCTGCGGTCTGACAATGTATGCCGCCTTTCCCTCCCGCACCAGCACGCAGGGCGGAATGAGATTGCGGTTATAATTCATCGCCATCGAATAATTGTAAGCGCCCGTCGAAAGCACGGCGAGCAGATCGCCCGGCTTTGCCGCGGGCAGGCGGACGTCGGCGCAGACGAGATCGCCGCTCTCGCAGCACTTTCCCGCGACGGACACCGTCTCCGTCCCCTCTTCGTTCGCCCGAGCCGCGAGAACGGGGGTGTATTTCGCCTGATACAGCGCATAGCGCGGATTGTCGAACATCCCGCCGTCCACGGCGACGTATTTGCGCACGCCGGGAATCTCCTTGACCGCGCCCACCGTGTACAGGGTAATGCCCGCTTCGCCCACGATCGAACGCCCCGGTTCGACGAGGATATACGGGCGTTTCAGCCCCTTTTCCTCCGCCTTCTCCGCGACCGCGCAAAGGAGGGCTTCGAGATATTCGGCATACCCTTCGGGCGGGATCTTGCGGTCTTCGTCCGTATACCAGATGCCGAAGCCGCCGCCGAGATTGAGTTCTTCGGTGACGAACCCCGTCTTTCCCTTCATTTTTGCCGCGAAATCCATGCACTTTTCCGCCGCGAGGACGAAGGACTGCTTTTCAAAGATCTGCGAACCGATATGGCAGTGAAATCCCCGCAGGCGGACGTGCGCCTTAGAAAGGGCGTATTCCGCGGCTTTTTCCGCCGTCCCGTCGGCGACGGAAAATCCGAATTTGCTGTCCGTTTTCGCCGTCTGGATATAGGCGTGCGTATGCGCCTCCACGCCGGGATTGATGCGCAGGAGAATATCCTGCACGACTCCCTTTTCCGAAGCGATGCGCTCGATCTTGTCGATCTCCGTCACGGCGTCCGCGACGATGCACCGGACGCCCGCGGAAATCGCCTCTTCCAACTCGTAATCCAGCTTGTTGTTACCGTGCATATAGATCTTTGACGCGGGAAATCCCGCTTTCAGCGCCGTGTAAAGCTCTCCGCCCGACACGACGTCCGCGCCGATCCCCTCTTCGTCGGCGATGCGGTACATCGCTTCGCAGGCAAACGCCTTGGAGGCATATAAAACCAGCCCGTTTCCGCCGTATTCCTTTTCGATGGTATCCCGATAAACGCGCATCATGCGGCGTATATACGCTTCGTCGAATACGTACAGGGGGGTACCGAACTGTTTTGCCAGATCGACGCAGTCCGCGCCGCCGATTTCCAGATGTCCGCTTTCGTTTACTTTAAGAGTTTCTCTTTCGTTCATTCCTTCCGCCTCCCGGTTTTCCGCCGCGGGAAAACCGCTTCTTCCGTTTTCCATTATTGTAGCAAAAAACGCGGAAAAACGCAAGGGCGGAAGAGGTTCTTTCCGCAAAAAAATCCCCTTCCGGAAAAAAATCCGGAAAGGGAAGGGCAAACGCCCGTCATTTACAGTTTCCAGCCCTCTGCCACGCGGCGGAAATAATCGAGAAATCCGGCGGCTTCGACCGATTCGTCGGCGACGAGATTCACCCGTTCCGCCTCCACGCGGTCGCGGTAGACGACGATTTCCCCCACTTTGTCCCCGGCTTTGACGGGCGCTTTGACGCGCTTGTCGAGACGCACGTCGAGCGTCACTTCCTCCGATCCGCCGCGGGCGGCGAAAATATGCGCGCTGCGTTCGGGTCTGACCGCGACGGACCGCGCTTTCCCTCCGCTTACTTCCGCCCTCTCGCTTATCGGGTTGTTCCCGTCCACGACCGTTTTCAGCGTATAATTCGCAAAGGCGTAATCGAGCATGGTGCGCACGTCGCCGAAACGATGATCGCTGGAATCCTCGCCGATGACGACGGAGATCAGCCGCATCCCCCCGCGTTTGGCGGTGGCGGCGAGACAGAATCCCGCCTGTGAAGTATATCCCGTCTTCCCGCCGTCGCAGCCTTCGTAAAAGCGCACGAGCCGGTTGGTATTGGAAATTTCGGTATATCGCCCTTCGGGATGGGAGAATTTATCCGTCCATACGGTGCTGAATTCGAAATATCCGTCGTGCGACACGAGTTCCGCCAGCATCTTCGCGACGTCGCGCGCACAGGAATACTGCGGTTCCCGCGGCAGCCCCGTGCAGTTGGCAAACAGCGTGTTTTCCGCGCCGATCTCTTTCGCCCGGGCATTCATCCGATCGGTGAACAGGCTCTCGCTTCCCGCGATCCGCTCCGCCAGCGCCACGCAGCTGTCGTTTGCCGAACATACCGCCACGCTCTTGATGAGTTCGCGGACGGGATAGCTCGCGTTCGCTTCCAGGAAAACCTGCGAGCCGCCCATGGAAGAGGCGTTCTCGCTCACGCGGATCTCTTCGTCGAGAGAGAGATTTCCCGCATCGATCTCGTCGAAACAGAGAATCATGGTCATGATTTTGCACATGCTCGCGATCGGAAGCCGCTCGTCCGCATTGCGCGCGTAAATCTCCGTCCCGCTCGCCCAATCCATCATATAAGCGGCTTTGGCGTCAGAGGCGAGTTCGACTTTCCCTTCGACGCCCTGTCCGGCATTCTCTTCGGCGGAGGCGCAAACCGCCGCACCCGCCCCTTCGCCCGCTTCCGTACTCCGGGGCATATTTGCCCGGGCGCAGGGAAGGAAAAAACAAAGTCCGAGGACAATTCCCAATACTCTTTTCATACCCTTAGTTTTTGCTTTTTTCCGCAGATTATGCGCCCTTTCTTATCCCCTCCGTCACTTTGTGACGCCTCCCCTTACCATAAGGGAAGGCATAGATGGTGCCTCCCTTGCGCAAAGGAAAATCGGCTAAGCAGCTGCCCGAACTTCATGGCTCCCTTGTGCAAAGGGAGCTGACACGCGGAGCGTGACTGAGGGATTGTCTGTTCGAGTTCCGATTTGCCTTATAAAAAACGCCTTCCCATATAAACAATTTACAAAAAGAAGAGAAATTCCGCAGCAAAGCGAAATTCCCCCTCTTTTTGCCTTCCATTATTCTTTCAGCATGGTATTGATGTCAATGCCGTACCCTCTCGTCGGATCGTTGAGAAAGACGTGCGTGACGGCGCCCACCAGTTTTCCGTCCTGCAAAATGGGACTTCCGCTCATGCCCTGCACGATGCCGCCCGTCGCAGAAATGAGATCCTTGTCCGTGATTTTGATGACGAAATTTTTATTGCTCTTGTTGTTTTTGTCCACTTTTACGATGTCGATGGAATACTTCTTCGGACATTCGCCGTCCACCGTGGAACAGATATAGGCGTCGCCCGGCTGCACTTCGCTGATATCTGCGGTATAGACGCATTCCAGCCCGTCCAGGGAATAGCTCTCTCCGACCTTGCCGTATATGCCGCTTTCGCAGAGTTTTTCCGCGCTTCCGATGCTCCCTTCGCTCAGGAACATCCCGCGAAGCTCTCCCGCTCTGCCGCGCACCCCTTTGGATACGCCCACGATACTGCACCGGTAGACCTTTCCGCCCGCGATCTTCATCTCCCGATGATCCTCCGAGACCACGGAATGCCCGAGCGAACCGAACCGCTTCGTCTGCCTGTCGATATAAGTAATCGTACCGACGCCGGAAATGCTGTCGCGGATGAGAACGCCGATTTTATATTTCCCGGTCACTTTGTCTTTGAGAGGTGTGACGGAAACGCAAAGTTTCTCTTCGCCGCGGCAAACTTCCAACTCCACGGCTTTCCCCTTGCACTGCCCGAGAATTTCGTTGAGTTCCCCGACCGTCTCCACCTGAATGCCCGCCGCTCTGACGATGACGTCCCCCGTCCGGATGCCCGCGTCGGCGGCGGGAGAACGCACGCCGTTATCGTTCATCACCCCGCTCAGCCCGATGACCTGCGCCCCGCCCGCGCTCAAAGTAAAGCCTGCGGGCATTCCCCCCACATATACCTGTCTGCCTTCCGCACCGGCGGTTACGGTGACGCCGATCCCGCCCGCGGCGGCTCCGAAAGACAGAAAAATTCCCAGTAAAAAAGCACTCAGTCTGCGCATGATTACCCCCCGTCTGAAAGGTAATTTGTGCAAACCGGGCGCTTTCTATTCGCCGTAAATCCCGCCTGACGGACGTCGAATCCTGTCAGTTTATGGATTGTTTGTATTGCTTTGCCTGA
>ERZ1643249.5109-NODE-5109-length-10646-cov-32.377301_pt1 | contig 10646 bp, 15 predicted proteins | sample MGYA00579263_ERZ1643249 | MGnify/ENA primary metagenome ERZ1643249 (study PRJEB29033, sample SAMEA4952264) | chicken gut metagenome | biome: Broiler Chicken; feature: Gastrointestinal Tract; material: Caecum | place: Ireland | collected 2018 | study: Broiler...
ACTGGACATTTTTTCTTTTATATTTTGGGGTAAACAACTACTCATTTCCTGTATTTCCATTTTCCTGCCAAAGTAGATACTCCTACTATTAAAATTGTGTATATAATTGAGTCTCTTAAAACTATAATTCGTAAAACTATACTCACTACAAGCAAACAACTGTATCCCAAAACTAATTGCCTTGATTTTTTTGCATAGATCCTACTATCGGATTTTGACAGTGGATGTATCGGGTTATCTACAGGAGAAAACAGAACAATCACACAAATGAAGCATAAATAAATCATAAGCATACTATCCAACGAAATCTCGTTGATTTTTCTTACTAACATTGCAATATTCACGATTCCTACAGAAATCATACAGCATTTTATTTCTGTGTCAGCATGATAACCGCCTGCATACGGGCGCAAAAAATATATCTCTAAAAAAACCAAGATACTAAAACAAAATTCATGCCAAAAAACACCTGATATTGCAATTGCAAAAAAAATTAATAGTATCCAAAAAAACTGATTTAAACCATATTGAATAATTTCCCTTTCATTTTGATTTGTACATATATGGTTTGATATTCTCTTAGACCACTTATTAATCATTCAATCTTCTCCCGTAGAACGTCTCACTTTCAAAAGCACTTATTTATCCTTTTAAAAAAGTCCAGCATACTAGCCCTACATTAAATATATTTCTTTACCTGTTTCAGCATTAACCAACATTACATATTTTTGAGAATTATTGTCAGTTAATTCCAAATACCAGATTGGTTCTGCCGTATACTGCTGAGCTTCGTTTATGTATACGCGTTCATAAAATTTTGCCCGAGTCACTGTATAAGTAGCTTCATCCAATAAGTTTTCAAACTTTGTTTCTACCGTTGCTGCGATTTCGTCAAAACCTTTTAACGATACGTTTTCCCCGTTTTCCTGGAAATTATAAAGGCCATACACACGCAGGCTTTCTATCCCCCGTGTAGAACAAACAGCAACCACCGGACTGGACTCTGGCGTATCATATGCAAGCGCCTGAGCCATAACCGATAATTCAGGATACACAGGAATCCCACTTACGGTTTGCCTTGCATATACGATACATACATCGTCCTCGTTTGTCCACTCAGGCTTTCGTTTACTCTCTTCCAGCAATCCTTCAGCAACATATTGGTTTTCAATTTCCCGAAGTATATCCGCGCTCAAAGAAGACGTCTGAAAAAATAAATTTTCCACTGAATATCCGGCATTTTCAAGGGCATCTTTTACTTTTTGTACAGCATCCTGTTCGTTTACAGTAGCTTCTGCCGTAGAAGTAAATTTCTCCATATTCTCCGTATTAGTCACCCCTATTTGAGCATAATAAACCGAATTTTTCGTTGATACTCCAAACTCCATTCCAATCCCTACATTTGTACCATCTGCTAAAACATAATTGTTTTCTTCTGGATATAGATCGCTTGCAGGAATGTTATGCTGCTCAAGAATTTCTTTTCCTTCTACAAAATTTGCATATACTTTTTCACTATCCCCAAAATTCACACTTTCTAAAATAAGTTTGGGAATCTCTTCTCCGTTCCAATTCTCCGGAACTTCTAATTCACACTGAAATTGAACTTTACCTGATGTGGATTCCTTTTCATACGTCTGCGCATATGCATTTTGAATCAGCATAATAGTCGATAACGCACATATGCTTGAAATCATTATGTCTTTTCTCATTTTTCTGCTCCCACTTACAGATCACGGTGTATAACGTCCTTCTACATGTAAACTGCCTACACTTGCTGTACAATGCATAAAATATTCATACCTGGGCGGCGCATAACTCGTATAGGAAGCATTTGCTCTTGGAATATCTTTTGAAATCGTTGCAGTCTCAGATGTTGTCGTCGCATAAAGTCTACTGGATTTACAATATAATTTCCCTGAACCACTGAACTTAGTACCTGTCACATAAAACTTCTGCTCATCATCGGCTTTCACCGCCCTTTTGGAAATAACATCTCCCGGTATAGTAATATTAAATGTAACCGTGTCTGCAAATACCGGAACAGCACTTCCTATCAAACATAAACATGCTACTACTCCACATAACCATTTTTTTCTGTTCATTTTCATCATAATCTTCTCCTTTCCTCTGCATTTTGGATGCCATCTTTAACTTTTAATTTATTTCATCTTTCACTTTGCTAATCACACCTCCCTCCATTTCATAAACCTCGTCGCAAAGAACCTCTATATCCTCCCGGTTATGGCTGGCCAGGATAATCAGTTTATTTTCTTCTTTCATTTTTAACAGAAGTTCCCTGATTTCTCTTACCCCGTTTTTGTCCAGACCATTCATAGGCTCATCCAGAATCAAAATTCCCGGATCTTCCATGATAGCCTGTGCAAGGGCAAGTCTCTGGCGCATACCCAGTGAATATTTTCCAACCGGACGCTTCAATGCAGGATCCAAACCAACTTTTCTCAGAACAGAGCAGAGATAATCTTTATTCTTTTTGTTTCGCAAAGTATAAAGAAATTCCAGATTATGATAGCCACTCCAAGTCCGCAAAAATCCAGGTTCCTCAATAATGATCCCCGCATCGGTCAGCATATCCTTATCTTTTCCCATTACTTTACCGTTGACAGTTATCGTTCCCTCATCGCAGGAAAGAAAACCGCAAATAGACTTAAACAAAACAGTCTTTCCAGAACCGTTGTGCCCTACAAGACCATAAATTTTGCCACTTTCACATAAAAGTGAAACATCCTTTAAAACTTTGTTATCTTTGAAGCTTTTACTTACATGAGATACTTCAATTACGTAATCCTGCCTGTCCATATATTTCACTCCTCGCTATATATCCTCATTTTCCCAGTTAAATTCTATTTTTTTTACCTTTATTAAAATAATGACCGTCATACACAAAATCCCTGCTATTAAAAATCCAAACATATAAGGTATAGATGGCAGCCAATAGTAACCATAATCCGGGGTTGCAATCCTTGCCAGTTCAGCCCATATCGTCGGGATAAAAAAGGCCAGTTTATGACGTATCATGGGATGTATATTCAGCACGGGAAATAGAGCGATTGTCAGGGCAAGACCACCTGCAACTGCAGCAATCTTATTCAAAAACAAACTTAGCAGAAACATCAGAACCCCAATAAATGTACAGATACAGGCACAAAGAAGAATCTCCAGCCCTATAAGCTGTAATGGCGAAAATTCAGAGAAAATCTCGTAATAAATAAACACAGAACTATCAAACTGCGTAAGAGCCCTTGTCGTTGCTGCCGTTCTCAGCAGCTTTCCCCATTCATTGCTCCATTCAATGTCCGGTAAAAGAGGAAGTATTGTGCAGATGACTGCCACAACAGTAAGAACAATGGAACGGATAAAAATCCCTCCTATTTGCCCTAATGCCCAACACTTTCTTCCTACACGGATTGCATGATACATATTCACATGCTGCATAAAAGGCACATCCGAGTTCGCATAAATTACTCCAAACCAAAACATAATCAGATAAGAAAAACTACACATCGCAAATGGAAATACGCACCAAGAGGACGGGTAGTCCACTGCAACTGAAAACTGTCGGATAGCCCCTACATATGACCGGCTGACTACAATCATCAATATTACAAAAACTGTCATTTTGCTATTGGCGATTTTCATCATGGAATTTTTCCAGGTATACTGTAATAACTTCATACTCCCACCTCTATAATCTGCTTTTTATTTTTTTGTAGATTCCCCAGGTAAGCAATGCAGAGAAACATAAGCTGCAGCCAAAGACTATAAGAAAATACTGTATATCCGTAGAAAAATGATTCAAATCCGGATATATCAGCATTACACTGAACCAACTCTTTCCTCTATATTCCAATAATATTTGCTGTATTAAAATAGGTGTGATCAATATCAGCATTTTATTAGAAACGAACATAGACAAAAATGAAGCCGCCAACGATAATACCCCTGCAAGCATTCCCATTTGCAATGTGCATAAGAAAACATAAGCCCAGTAATGTTCCCCGACAATCAGAGAACTGTACATTCCCCCCAGATAAATATCCTGTAGTGAATCTGATGTCCAGGGTAGCTTTAACCGTATAGTCGCAACAAACAGAAGACTTCCCAAAACCATAGTGATCACAGACGCTCCATAGACGACCACCGCCTTGGATACCACATATTTCCATATATTTCCTCTGTTAATGCTGTATCTGGCATATTTATGCTCCAAATCCTCACAAAATACAGTTGCATAAGAAAACGCACAAAAAGCATAGACAATCATAATCCCGGACATATTAGCAGCCATACTGTATGTATCTAACACATTTCCATTTACCATTCGCTCATTAAACGCATAATCTTCAAGTGAAAACCATATGGATACCGCAACACCCATAATGGCTAAATATATTGAGTGATTTTTTATCAGACGACGGATATCCGTTTTCAAATAATGTGCACTATTCATCCGTTTCTCTCCTTTTGCAAACAGCCCTTTTGCTACAGAAAAAAATAAATATACAAATGCCTGCAGCAATGCTACTTACATCAATCAGAAATAACATCCATTTTTTTACTTTTCTTTGTTTCTCTTTCTTTTTAATCAGTTCTTTACTTGTTTCGAGAATTGCATCCAACTTGTCATAAGGAATTTTCATGTCTCTGATTTTCTTGTATATTTCTTTCTCCCACTCGTTTTGGGCATTCTCTATACATTTATTGAGCCTTCTTCGTTCTTCTACAATCGAATAAGGAATTGTTGATCTATTCATAAAACATTCCTTTCGCTATTTTTTATTGCAAGAATATTTCCTTTCCTGTTTCTGCATTAATTAAGGTTACAGATTTACTTATGTTATTTTCTACCACTTCAAAATACCATATAGGATCTGCCTTATATTTTTGTTCCTCGTTCAGATATACCCGCTCATAAAATTTTGCTCTCGTTACTTCATAATCAGCATCGTTTAAAATATTTTCAAATTTTTCCTCAACCACAGCAGCAATATCCTCAAAAGACTTCAGCGAAACCTGCTGTCCTCCATTTTCAAATGTATAAACGCCGCTAATGTTCAGGTGTTCGATTCCCCGTGTAGAATATATTGCCTGAACAGGAGCATTATCCGGAGTATCGTATGCCATGACTCTGGCAATGCTCATCATTTCATGGAAAACGGGAATATCTCCATATTTTTGATACGCATAAATAAAATATGCGTCATCCTCCTGACTCCAGCTTTCCTTTCTTTTTTCTTCTTCTAAATAACCTTCCTGTAAATATTGTTCTTCTAAATTTTCCATTGTCTGAAAGTTCAAAGGGTAACAGGCAAATATAAAGTCTTCTGAATGGTATCCCAATTCACCTATTATTTTTTTTAATTCTGTAATACATTCTTCACCGCTTTTAAAGGAAACCTCTGCTTCTTCAAACACAGCTTGATTATCCGGATCTTGTACACCGATATTTATATAATATTTGGAATTACTACTTCCATAGGTAATGCCTTCATTTATACCAAGATTTTCGTCGTTCGCAAATAAATAATAATCATACGGTGCTTGCCCTTCATCTACTGAAATTTCTGGTTTTTCAATAATCTCTTTTCCTTCACCAAACATAGACCATGCTTTTTCTCTGTCACAGCAATATAGCCCCTTTACATCAGCCACAGCTATGGCTTGTCCTTTTATTTTTTCTGATATTTCCAGCATGCAATTAAACTTTACCTTCCCCGAATCAGATGTTTTTTCATACTTTTCCGGAAAACTATACTCTTCTTCCATTGAAACTATTTCTTCATCAGTCTTTTCCTTCACCTCTACAGCGCTCTTATTACATCCAGTCAAAATCGAACATATGCATAATATCAGACAAAAGCCGCTTATTTTTTTCATCATATTCTTCTCCTAAAATTCAGCTAAGGGATACATATACTGTATCCCTCGCTTAACTCTTATTTTAAATTTTGTTCATGAATATTACGGTGTATACCGTCCAGTCACGTGAAGATTTGATACACTGGCATATGTTGTCATATAATAATACTGGCCTGATGGTGCATAACTACGATAGGATGCACTACTTGACAGCTTAGTCGGAGAAATTGACGCTGTATTTGACCGTATTGCACTATTATTTCGATTAATAGACGTACAGTACAATGTTCCCGTCTTATTAAACGAAGTTCCTGTTACATAGAACCGCTGTTCAGAATCAGCTTTAATAGCTCTCTTAGAAAGAATATCCCCCGGTACAGTGATGTTAAAATCAACTGTTTCTGCAAATACTGGAACTGTACTTCCCACCAAACATAAAGATGCAAATAATCCGCACAGTGCTCTTTTGACCTTTTTGTTAAACATAATTTGAGTCTCCTTTCACTTTGAATTCTTTAACTTTTTTACGGCCATTGGGAGTTTAGGTTGATATCCTAAGAAAGGACAGGTTGTATTGGCATCTCTTACAGCTATCCTCTTTGCGATGTACCCCAACACCTTGTTTCCATTTGTAGAAGTTCTCTTATCCATTGGCTTACACCTCCCTTTAAAGTGATTGCATTGTAGCATAGAATCATTAAGTTTTTTCATGGTTGTAAAAAATCGCCCATGTTTTTGTCAAAATTAGACTTTTCATTTTGCATAAAAAAAGAGACTCCTAACAAGTCTCTTAGTTTTTAATCCGCGACATATACAAAAGAACCTGAACGCAAAATCTATTGGATGTATAATCTATTTTAATTTCTCCTCCATTGTCAATCACCACTTTCTTTACATTTTCTAATCCAATACCATGTATAGCAAGTTCTGTCTGCGTTGTCTGCAGTCCGTTTTTCTTTTCCAAAATTTTTCCCGAATAGCTGTTTTCTATAAAGATTAACAGCAGCTCTTGTTTTATTTGCATTTTTATAGTTAGTTGCTTTTCTTCCGATTTACTGGCTTCTCTTACTGCATTATCTACTAGATTCCCTAAGATCACGCAAATATTAAAATTATTCAAATACAGATCTTCCGGAATATTTATCTGAACATCTACCTGGTTCAGCGTCCTGTTTGCTTTCTGCAACATATAGTTCAACACCCCGTCTATTTCCCGGTTTCCTGTGTTTGAATATTCCTTTGGATTGAGCATAAATTCTTTCATGCCGCTTAAATATTTTATCATATCGTCATCATTATTATTTTTAGCCATTGCTGATAACTCAATAATATGATGTTTTATATCATGTCTTAGTGCCTTCACCCGCTCTTCCGATTCCCTTGCTACATCCAACTGATAAGAATAAACTTCCAGCATCTGTTTAAATACCTGCTCATTCATACGAGCAGAATAAAATTCAAGTAATGAATGATACAGATAAAAAATAAGAATATTAATAAAAAGAAGTGCTAGTGCTGCAAAAATAACAATTCCTTTCATTTTATGCACAACAATAACCAGATAATATATGTATGCAATACTGACAACAGGAACCATTAAAAGTGCAACCATATTTAATGCAGGTAATAAATTTTCCTTTTTATATTCGGTTGTGTTTTGTATAATAATGGCAATAAAAAGTAAGATTAAACTTGTGATACATTCATATACCTGATTCACTGGTTGCCCCAAAACATATCTTGTTAAAGATAAAATAACAACACTGTCAACCAACGCATTGATAACATAAATTGTAAACACTGCCAAACATTTTTTTGTCTTCTTTATACGGTATGGCAAAAAAATCAAAAAAAGGCTTGTTATATTTGATATAATGTTCATCGTCGGAGAAGAAAAACACAAGCTTATCACGCTTGTCCATACCCAACCTATGATATACAAAATAAACATATGCTTCCATTTACTCTCCTCTTTTTGCACAAAAATACTGACGAAATATTTCAGTGCATAAAAACGAAGTGCATTTGCCAACAGCGCTATAATACAATTAAACATTTCTAAACTCATCTGCTGCGCTCTCCAAAATCTTTCTTCGCACATCTGCACGATTAATTTTACTTATATTTAATACATCGCCATTCAACATTTTTACCCACTCGTATGTAAATTCTTTTACATACTTCCTATTCACTAAATACGATTTATGGATTCTTAAAAAAATATCTTCCGGAATCCTTTCTTCAATCTCATTCAATTTTCCATAAAATGGTTTGACTCCTTTTTTCATTATTATATTAATTTTTCTTCCTACACTTTGAAAATACAAAATATCCGTATATGAAATCCAGTATCTGCTATTTTGAGTTTGAAATTCAAACCCCACATTATTTTTTCCCGATATGCGACAGATATTATCCAAAACATGATATATCTTCGCCTGTTCTATTGGTTTAACCAAAAAATCAAATGGACGATTTTGAAAGAGCTGCAATGCATAATTTTCTTTTGAAGATATATATACTAAAAATATATTCTCATCTTCCAAAACCTCCCTAATATATTTGCCAACCATAACTCCGTCTTTCCCCGGTAGTTCTATATCCAGAAAAAGAATGTTTATCTTCTCTCTTTTCAAATATTCCAATAAAGTATCCCCTGAATAGAAAACTTCTGTTACAAATGGAACACTCTTTTCTTTCGCATATTTTCGTATTACCTCTTCCAGTTCAGAACATGTACTTTTTTCATCGTCACAAATTATAGCTTTCATTATTCTTCCCTCCGAAGAGTATAATACTCTCTCAACATCACCCATGCAAGTCACCTCTTTTCAAACACTTATATAAAACCGTTTTTAGGTATTTATAGTATATTTTTTTGCTTTTTTATTGTCAAACAAATATTTAAAATCAAATAAAAATATTTTAAACCCTCTAAAATATATGTAGGAGGTATCATCAATGAGCGAAGAAAAAGATTTTTCGACCTTTATCAAAAATAGAGTTACTGAATTACGTTATCAAAAAGGAATTTCCGAATACACATTAAGCCTTGCAATCGGTCGTTCACAAGGATATATACAATCAATTAGTTCTGGTCGGATACTACCTTCTATGAACACATTTTTAGACATTTGTAAATATTTTGATATTACGCCTTCTGAATTTTTTGACCTCTCACTTCAAAATCCTACTTTATTGCATTCGATTATCTCAGATATAAACAAGCTTTCAGAAGAAGATTTATTATTACTTTCATCTGTTTTAAAAAGAATAACCAGGAATTAATTCTATTCTCAATAGGTGAGCAAGGTTTTTATCTTGTTCACCTATTCTTTTTCTACTTGTCTTATAGCTTTATGCCGAATTTGCGATAATCAGAGCAAGTTTCGCCTGCATAACTCAAAACCCGCTTTGCGGATTTTGCTTACCCGGCAAACTTGATGGAGATTTCTGTCTACGCTCCGCTTCGGGGCCCGAACATGACACGGGAAACGCTGGTAAAAATCGAAAGAGGAATCCAGCATATCATAGGGACGCATCTCAGTGGCATCCGTGACTGCCTGGGGACAAGTTATGATGAATTATTGAAATAGCGACTGCAATTTATGCTTCTCCCCATTTCAGCATATTTTTTAAATAGTTCATTGCTATTTTTTGAAAAATCGACTATACTATTATTGAAGAAATATGAAAGGAGTAGATGCACATGGCAACACAGAGTATAAAGAAGAATATTGTAATCCATGACAAAGACTCCGCCGTCGCTTTTGTGGAAGCGTTGGAAAAAGCCGCAACCATTGCGACAAAGCCTGCTTCCCGTAATTACAGCGTAAAGGAATTAAAAGGTACAAAAAATATCAAAGCTTTTTTCGGAGATAAATTATAATGGATTATATAGAGCTGAATCTTTTAGAAATGCTCGACACATACGGAGAGGATAAGCTACAGTCTATCCTCTCCCGTTTCATGTGTCCCCAAAATATAGATGTGGAAAATTTTATACAAACAAAGGCGATTGGCTTTGCCAGACAGCGGCTTGCAATGACCTATCTTGTTTTTTCTGATGAAGAATCACCTGATTTCGTTGGCTATTTTACACTGGCAAATAAATTTGTTTCTATCAACGGAAACGTACTAAGCAAAACTCTCCAGAAGCGTATAGGAAAGTTTTCACAATATGATAAAGAACTTGACCGTTTTCTGGTGTCCATGCCTTTGATTGCACAGCTCGGCAGAAATTTTAATCCTGCCTTATCTGCCTCGATACCCGGACAGGAATTATTATCTATTGCCTGCAGCAAAGTCCGGGAAGCTCAGTTTATTATCGGAGGGAAAGCTGTTTACATAGAATGTGCCAGCAATCCAAAATTATATGACTTTTATTCCGCTTCCCAATTTGTCCAGTTTGGTCAGCGAGAGAGAGACAGACGAAATTGCGGAAAGTCCGATATTGGTACAGATGCTAAAGTATTTCAAAGACTAAGAAAAAGAAAGATGCCTGCTTCAGATGGAGCCGTTTGTGCGTGGTAAGCTAATTTTACAGCCACCTATTATATTTTTGTATTGACTCTAAAATTTCTTCTATATGAAATATTTTCTTCAGGTGTTAATTTTCCATACGGGAGCCTCTTATGCCGGCTTCCTTTTCTTCAGATGCGCCCGTAAACTTTCTATATCCATATTTCTGCAAATAAATCATTTGCCTACGGAATCATTTCTACAGAATCATCATCTGCTGCTCTTTTATTCCATTCCTATATAGA
>ERZ1643249.5111-NODE-5111-length-10646-cov-6.412426_pt1 | contig 10646 bp, 9 predicted proteins | sample MGYA00579263_ERZ1643249 | MGnify/ENA primary metagenome ERZ1643249 (study PRJEB29033, sample SAMEA4952264) | chicken gut metagenome | biome: Broiler Chicken; feature: Gastrointestinal Tract; material: Caecum | place: Ireland | collected 2018 | study: Broiler...
CCGCCTGCTGATGAAAAACGCCCGCATGCCGGTCAAGGAGATCGCCGAGCATGTCGCTTCCTTGGCCTGGCCGTGGTGGCGGGCGGCGTGCTGAACGTCGAAAAACTGTTCTGCGAGAGGGAAGGGGATTGACCGCATGCACATCTTGACCACGCTTGCCCCCATCGACGCGCCCCATGGCAGCGCGGTGGCGCTGGGCTTTTTTGACGGCGTCCACCTGGGCCACCGGGCGGTGCTGGGGGCGGCGGTGGACTATGCCGCCGCCCATGGGCTGACCGCGGCGGCGTTCACCTTCTCGCTGCCGGCGGACCACCCCCTCAAGGGCGGGCGCATCTTCCCCGACCGGGAAAAGCACCGCCGCGTGGCGGAGCTGGGCATCACCGAATACCAGGAGGCCCCCTTTGCCGATTTCTGCGCCCTCTCGCCGGAGGATTTCGTCCGGAAGGTGCTGGTGGACTGCTTTGCGGCCAGGGCAGTGTTCTGCGGGGATAACTTTACCTTCGGCGCAAAGGCCGCCGGCAACGTGGCGCTGCTGCAGGCGCTGTGCGCCGCCCAAGGCATCGAGACCCATGTGGTCGAGATGGCGCAGTACCAGGGGCAGGTCGTTTCCTCCACCCGCATCCGCGCCGCGCTGGAGGACTGCCGCATCCAGGATGCCAACGCCATGCTGGGCCAGCCCTACGCCATCGACTGGCCGGTGGGCCACGGCAAGCATGTGGGCACCTCCCGGCTGGGCACCCCCACCATCAACCAGAATTACCCCGCCGGCGCGCTGGAGCCGGGCTGCGGCGTCTATCTCACCCGCATCTGGCTGGACGGCCGCTGGTATCCTTCGGCCACCGGCATCGGCCGCCGCCCCACCGTGGACGCGGCCGGCGCGCCCATCACCTGCGAGACCTACGTGCCGGATTTTTCCGGCGACGTCTACGGCCGGCGCCCCCGGCTGGAGTTCCACCGGTATCTCTGCCCCATCCGCAAGTTTGACTCGATGCAGGCCCTCAGCGACCTGATCCGGGACGCCGCACGCCAAAGCCAGGCGTATTTTTCGGCGCAGGCGGAACAGTAAGCCGGGGCGGCGGGGGAAAGGAACGCCGATTGTTGCATCTGCCAAAAATACGGGGCAAAAATTGCGCAAATTACCGCTTGTAAAACCGGCCGCCCTGTGCTATAATCAAGAACGCTACCGCGGCCCGGCTTCGGGTGTACGCCCTGCGGCAGACCCTGCCGCGAAAGGGAACCTTGCTGCCCCCTGCTGCGCCGACGGCAAATTTCTTCAAAAGAGAGGTATGTATCATGCAAGACAAGAAGGCTATCATCGAAAAAGCCGCGATCCACGAGGGTGACACCGGTTCCCCGGAGGTCCAGGTCGCACTGCTGACCGCCCGGATCAACCACCTGACGGAGCATCTCAAGACCAACAAGCACGACAACCACAGCCGCCGCGGTCTGTTCAAGATGGTCGGCCGCCGCCGTAACCTGCTGGCCTATCTGCAGAAGAAGGACATCAACCGTTACCGCGCCCTGATCGCTGAGCTGGGTCTGCGCAAGTAATCTTGCAAAACGCTGGGCAGAGCGCACGATATGCGCTCTGCCCGCTTTTTATTTTGCACAGGCGTTCAAGGGCGGCAGGGGTTTTGCCGCCGCGGTCCGCCTGCGATGTTCCCCTTCTGTTTTTCTTCCGGATACCGGAGCGGCAGCCCCGACGTTTTGCGCAGTAAATCGAATGTCTGACCCCTCGGCCGGGTCGGCCACTGGATTTATTGCTCAAGACCGGGATGCGGCTCCATGGCATACAGCGCCGCAACTGACCCTGCGGCAAGACATCCAATTTTCAAGGAGGAACCCCGAATGGCACTGGAATTTGCATCCCGCAAGGAAACCTTCCCCAACTACCGCAAGTTTGAGACCACCTTTGCGGGCCGCCCGTTTGTGGTCGAGACCGGCAAGATGTGCGGCCTGTCCAACGGCAGCGCGATGATCCGCTACGGCGAGACCTGCGTGCTGTGCAACGTCACCATGAGCGAGAAGCCCCGCGAGGGCATCGACTTCTTCCCCCTGAGCGTCGAGTTTGAAGAGAAGCTCTACGCCGCAGGCCGCATCCCCGGCAGCTTTATGCGCCGCGAGGGCCGCCCCGGCGAGCATGCCATCCTCAACTCCCGCGTGGTGGACCGCCCCATCCGCCCGCTGTTCCCCAAGGAGATGCGCAACGACGTCTGCGTCACCATGACGGTGATGAGCCTGGACCCGGACAACTCCCCCGAGATCGCCGGCATGAACGGCGCGTCGCTGGTCATCGCCATGTCGGACATCCCCTGGCGCGGCCCCATCGGCGGCGTGCAGGTGGGTCTGGTGGACGGCGAGATCGTGCTGAACCCCACTGCGGAGCAGCGGGAAAAGAGCGACCTGGCCCTGACCCTGGCCGCCTCTGAGGAAAAGATCGTCATGATCGAGGCCGGCGCCAACGAGGTGGACGAGGACACCATGATGGCCGCCATCAAGGCCGGCCATGCCGAGATCAAGAAGATGCTGGCCTTCATCAACTCCATCGTCGCCGAGATCGGCAAGCCCAAGGTGGACTTCCAGTCCGCCGATTTGGACATGGAGCTGCTGGCCGACGTCAAGGCAAAGCACCTGGACGAGTTCAAGGCCGCCATGGACACCGACGACAAGAACGTCCGCGACGCCGCCTTGCTGCCCATCATGGACAAGATCGCCGAGGAGCACCCGGAGCTGGACGCCGCCACCCTGGATTATATCAGCTACAAGATGCAGAAGCAGGTGGTCCGCCGCTGGCTGCTGGATGAGGGCAAGCGCGTGGACGGCCGCGGCATCAACGAGATCCGCCCGCTGGCCGCCGAGGTGGGCATCCTGCCCCGCGTGCACGGTTCCGGCATGTTCACCCGCGGCCAGACCCAGGTGCTGACCATCTGCACCCTGGGCTCCACCAAGGACGCCCAGACCATGGACGACCTGTCCGACACCGCCGCCAAGCGGTATATCCACCACTACAACATGCCGCCCTACTCCACCGGCGAGGCCCGCGCCCCCCGCAGCCCCGGCCGCCGCGAGATCGGCCACGGCGCCCTGGCGGAGCGCGCCCTGATCCCGGTGCTGCCCTCCATGGCGGACTTCCCCTACACCATCCGCTGCGTTTCCGAGGTGCTGTCCTCCAACGGCTCCACCTCTCAGGCTTCCATCTGCGGCTCCACGCTGGCTTTGATGGATGCCGGCGTGCCTATCAAGGCGCCGGTCGCCGGCATCTCCTGCGGCCTGATCACCGAGGGCGACCGCTGGATGACCATGCTGGACATCCAGGGCGTGGAGGACTTCCACGGCGACATGGACTTCAAGGTGGGCGGCACCCGCCGCGGCATCACCGCCATCCAGATGGACATCAAGATCGACGGCCTGACCTACGAGATCGTTGAGGACGCGCTGGAGAAGTGCCGCAAGGGCCGCCTGTTCATCCTGGACGAGATCATCAAGCCCTGCATCGCCGAGCCGCGCGCCGAGCTGAGCAAGTACGCGCCCAAGATGTTCAGCATGCAGATCCCCGTCGATAAGATCAAGGACGTCATCGGCAAGGGCGGCAAGGTCATCCAGGAACTGTGCGCCACCTGCAACTGCAAGATCGACGTGGAGGAGGACGGCCGCGTCTTTATCTCCGCCATCGACGCCGACGACGCCCGCCGCGCCATCGGCACCATCAAGACCATTGTGGAGGACCCGGAGATCGGCGCCATCTACAAGGGCCGCGTCACCCGCCTGATGAACTTCGGCGCCTTTGTCGAGATCGCTCCCGGCAAGGAGGGCCTGGTCCACATCTCCAAGCTGGACGATCACCGCGTCGAGCGTGTCGAGGACGTCGTCGCCGTGGGCGACCCGGTCTTTGTCATGGTCACCGACATCGACCAGCAGGGCCGCATCAACCTGTCCCGCCGCGACGCCCTGGCCGCCATCGCCAAAAAGCGCGCCGAGCAGGGCAAGAAGTAAGCTGCCGCCGCGCAAAACCGCATAAGACAAGCCAAAAGGCGCCCCGCATGGCCTGCGGGGCGCCTTTTCTGCCGGTATTTCTTTGCTTTTGAATCAATCCCGCCGGAACCTGGCCGCGGCGGGACAGGGCCGCCTGTAGCGGAGAGGGCGGGGGAAACCCCGCTCTCTCACTCAATGCGCTTGGCCACCACCGCAAAGCGGGAATCGGTGCTGGAATCCGCCTCGCCGCAGGTGGAAAGGGTCAGCAGCTGGTCGCCGTATTCGGCGGTCACGCCGGTGTCGTACAGGGCCAGCGCCGCCATGGCGTCGTACCGGGTCTGCCATTCCTCCCGGCTGGCGGCGTCAAAAAAGGTGTAGTAGGGCAGCTCGTCGGCGCCCAGCTCGGTCTGCAGCACCAGCACCACCTGCCACTCCATCTGCTCATACAAGGTGTCAAAGGCAAAGGTGGGGTTCTGCCGGTAAAACGCCTCGTCGGCGTAGTCCAGCAGCCCCGCAAACATGCTGCCGTCGTGCATGTTGTGGCCGTAGATCAGCCAGTTGGCGGTGGCGGGGTCGTACAGGCTGCACTGCTCGTCCAAAAACAGGCTGCCCGCCGGCGAGTACAGCCGGTCAAAGCCCCGGCGCAGGTAATACTCGTTGTCGCCGGGGGTCTGCATCACCGGGTAGTCGATGCCGGCCGCCTCAATGGTCAGCCAGCCCACCATGTCCGGGTTCTCGGCGGCCAAGTCGGCATACCGGGGCAGGACGGCGCTGCCGTCCGCCGCCGGGGCGGGGGACGGCGTGTTCCCGGCGGCCTGGCCGGCGGTGGCGGGCTGGATGTTCACCTGTACCGGGCCGGCGTTCTCCGGTGTTCCGGCCGTGTCGGCAAGGACCGTATCCGGCCGCTGCGGCTGCCCGCCGCGGAAGACGATCTGCCGCACCGCCACCACCGCCGCCGGCACCAGCAGGGCAAGGCCCACCACCCGCAGCAGCACCACATGGCGGCGCTGGCGGCGGCGCAGTTTGGTGCGCGCGCCGAACGGATAGTAGGCGGAACTCCCTTTCAGATGGGCATAGCGGCCTTTTTTCGGCATGGTACACCTCGCAGGAACAGGTCAGAGAAACCGGGACAACAAAAGCCCTTCACCCCGGCGGCATCGGCAGGGACAAAGGGCTGCGTTTTTTGCAAAGTCAGGGACAGCGCCGGCGGTCAAATGCGCTTGAGCAGCAAAAGCCCCGCCGAGCAGAACACGATCAGGCCCACCACGCCGACGACCCAGAAGATCGGGGTGTCACCGGTGGCCGGGGTGGGGGCGGCGGTGGCGAACGGCGCGGCCGACGGCTGGGTCACGTCCGCATTGGCGTAGGTTTCATCCACCTGTACCGGCTCGCTGTGGACATCGCGGGAGGTGGCCGCCACGGTGGGCGACGGCGAGGGCACCGCGTCCCGCGTGGAGGTGGGCACCCCGCAGGCAACAAAAATGACCAGCAACACGGCGACCAGCAGGGCGCCGACAACACGTTTCAACGGAGGAACCCTCCCTTACCCATTCACTCAAAAACACCGCGCGGCCCGCCGGCAGGGCGGCGCACACCCGGGTGTGAAAAATGCGGACAAACTGCCGCTCGTTCCCTTTTATTGTGTACTATTGTATCACGTGTATGCACTGCCGTCAAGGCATGGGCGGATTTTTGTGCGTGGCGGCGGCAAAAGCCGGCGCCGGGCCGGGAGCGGTCCGCCCCAAAAATCCGCCCGGCGGGGCTTGTGCAAAACGGCCGCAGGCGGTATAATAAATCCGATAACAGCGCCGCCGGCCCGGCCGGACGGCAGACAGGGAGCACGCAAATGAAAGGCATTATTCTGGCCGGCGGCGCCGGCACACGGCTGTATCCGCTGACCATGGTCACCTCCAAGCAGCTGCTGCCGGTGTATGACAAGCCGATGATCTACTACCCGCTGTCCACGCTGATGCTGGCCGGCATCCAGGACATCCTGGTCATCTCCACCCCCACCGACACCCCGCGGTTTCAGGCGCTGCTGGGGGATGGCGGCCAGTTCGGCGTCCGGCTGCAGTACAAGGTGCAGCCCTCGCCGGACGGCCTGGCCCAGGCGTTTCTGCTGGGCGAGGAGTTTATCGGAGACGACTGCTGCGCCATGATCCTGGGCGACAATATTTTTTACGGCGCCGGTTTCGGCACCCGGCTGCGGGCCGCGGCCAAAAGCGCCGCGGAGGGCCGCGCCACCGTGTTCGGCTACTACGTCACCGACCCGGAGCGGTTCGGCGTCGTCGCCTTTGACGAGGCCGGCCATGCCACCTCCATCGAGGAAAAACCGGCCTGCCCCAAAAGCAACTATGCGGTCACCGGCCTGTACTTCTACAACCGGGACGTGGTGCGGCTGGCCAAGCAGGTCAAGCCCAGCGCCCGCGGCGAGCTGGAGATCACCACCCTCAACGAGATGTACCTGAACGCCGGGCTTTTGGACGTGCAGCTGCTGGGCCGGGGCTATGCCTGGCTGGACACCGGCACCATGGACAGCCTGGTGGAGGCCGCCGACTTTGTGCGCATGATCGAAAAGCGCCAGGGCATCAAGATCTCGGCGCCGGAGGAGATCGCCTACAAATACGGCTGGATCACCCGCGAAAAGCTGCTGGAGAGCGCCGAACGCTACGGCAAATCCCCCTACGGCGCGCACCTGCGCAACGTGGCGGACAACAAGCTGATGTACTGAAAAGCGCATCCGACCGCGGAAATGTAACGGATTTGGCACAGCGCAGCCGCGGTGCGGGGCACGGCGTGCTGCAAAACACAGGGCGGGGGCAGGCGCGCCGCCTGCGCCGCGCCCGACAGGACCGGGAGGCCGAAAGCAATGAAAGTTATGATCACAGGCTGCCGCGGGCAGCTGGGCACCGAGCTGCAAAAGCAGCTGTTGGAGGGCGGCTGCGCGCTGGGCCGCCTGCCGGAGCGGCTGAAAAACGCCCCGGTGGTGGCGGTGGACCTGCCGGAGCTGGACATCACCGACCGGGAGGCCACCATCGCTTATGTGCGCCGCCACCAGCCGGACACCGTCATCAACTGCGCCGCCATGACCAATGTGGACGGCTGCGAGGCGGACCGTGACGCCGCTTTTCGGGCAAACGCCCTGGGCCCGCGCAACCTGGCCATGGCCTGCGACAAGATCGGCGCCCGGCTGATCCATGTCTCCACCGACTATGTGTTCAGCGGCCGGCCCAACGGCGGCGTCCCCCTGGACGAGTGCGCCATCCCCGCGCCGGTCTCGGCCTACGGCGAGACCAAGCTGCTGGGCGAGCAGTATGTGCAGCGGTTCTGCCGCCGCCATTTTATCGTGCGCACCGCCTGGCTGTACGGCGCGGCGGGCAAAAACTTTGTCAAGACGATGGTCGGCCTGGCAAAGACCCACGACGAGATTACCGTGGTCAGCGACCAGCTGGGCAACCCCACCAACGCGGTGGACCTGGCGTATCACATCCTCAAACTGGCGGTCAGCCATGACTACGGCACCTACCACTGCACCGGCAACGGCGTGTGCAGCTGGTACGACTTTGCCTGCGAGATCATCCGCCTGTCCGGCGAGCACTGCACCGTCAAACCCATCTCCAGCGCCGAGTATGCCGCCCAACACCCGCAGGCGGCCAGCCGCCCGGCCTGGAGCGCCCTGGACAACCGGATGCTGCGCTGCACCGTGGGCGACGGAATGCGGGACTGGAAAACCGCGATCCAAGACTATTTTGCAAACTGGGATGGTAAATAAATGATGAAAACCTATCTTGTCACCGGCTGCGCCGGTTTTATCGGCTCCAACTTTGTCCACTACATGCTGGAAAAATACCCGCAGATCCGCCTGGTCAACCTGGACAAGCTGACCTATGCGGGCAACCTGGAAAACCTCCGGGACGTGGAGGGGGACCCCCGCCACATCTTTGTGCAGGGCGATATCTGCGACAAGGCGCTGGTCGCCGGCATGCTGGCCCGGTACGACCCGGACTATGTCATCAACTTTGCGGCCGAAAGCCATGTGGACCGCAGCATCAAAAACCCGGAGATCTTTGTCCAAAGCAACGTCATGGGCACCGTCAACCTGCTGCAGTGCTGCAAGGAAGCCTGGTACGACGCCGAGACCAAGGCCTGGAAGCCCGGCAAAAAGTATGTCCAGGTCTCCACCGACGAGGTCTACGGCGCGCTGGGGGCCGAGGGCTATTTTACCGAAACGACGCCCCTTTCGCCCCACAGCCCCTACTCCAGCTCCAAGGCCAGCGCCGACCTGTTCGTCATGGCCTTCCACGACACCTACGGCCTGCCGGTCAACATCACCCGCTGCTCCAACAACTACGGCCCCTACCAGTTCCCCGAAAAGCTCATCCCGCTGCTGATCAACAACGCCAGGCAGCACAAGGCCCTGCCGGTCTACGGCGACGGCATGCAGGTGCGGGACTGGCTGTATGTGATGGACCACTGCAAGGCCATCGACATGGTGGCGTCGGACGGCAGGGACGGTGAGGTCTACAACGTGGGCGGCCACAACGAGCGCCCCAACATCTTTATTGTAAAGACCGTCATTGCCCAGCTGCACGACCGCCTGGGCGACGATGCCATCAGCGAGGAGCTGATCACCCATGTGGCCGACCGCCTGGGCCACGACCGCCGCTACGGCATCGACCCCACCAAGATCAAAAACGACCTGGGCTGGTACCCGGAGACCCCGTTCGAGAAGGGCATTGTGCTGACCATCGACTGGTATCTGGCACACCCCGACTGGATGGCCCACGTCACCAGCGGCGACTATCAGAAATACTACGAGCAGATGTACAAAAACCGCTGAATCTCTGCCCGCATGCCCGCACAGCCGGCTGCCAGCGCCGGACCGCTGTGCGGGCATTTGTGTAAAATGTGCCCGCGGTGCCCCGGATGCTTTGCAAAACCCGGCGGGATGTGGTATACTATAGTGCAATCTTTGCGATCCCCAGGCGCCGTCCCGCCGCCCCGCGGCGGCCGCGCCCGTTTTTGATAGAAGGAGTCCCAACATGCCCAGTTCAAGAGAGGAACAGCTTCGCAACAACCGCCGCCTGGCCCGGCAGCTTTTGGGTCTGGTGGCTGTGATATTGATTTTGATCGGCCTGTTCACCGTCATCGGCTGGTGCGTCACCGGCCTTCAGGCGCTGCTGGACGATTCGGACCGGCGGCAAAGCTACGCCGACCGCCTGTACGGCCTTGTCATGTTTGACACGCTGCCCTTTGAGGACGTCAGCCAGGTGGATCAGTCGGTGTTCAAGCAGGCGGCCATCTGGGGCTGCGTCTATCAGATCCAGGCCGGCGGCGGAAGCCTGGACGACTACGAGCGCGACGAGGAGACCGGCAGCGTCATCCTGCCCCGGCTGGAGGTGGACACCTACCTGACCAACCTGCTGGGCCCCGACTACGTGGTGGAGGAAGGCTCCTTCGAGACCAGCGAGATGAGTTACATCTATGACGAGGAGCGCCAGGGCTACCTGGTGCCGGTCACCGGCGCGGTGGGGCTGTACACCCCGGAGGTGGAGAGCATCCGCACCCAAAGCGGCCATCTGTACGTCACGGTGGGCTACATCCCCACGCTGGCCAGCACCACCAGCCTGACGCTGACCGCCCCCACCGAACCCACCAAGTACATGGACTATGTGTTCACCCGCGGCGAAAACCGCCAGTGGTATCTGACCGCTTTGCAGGAGAGCGAGATGCAGCCGGTATCCACCCCGACGCCCACGCCTTCCTCCGCCGCGGCCCCCACGCCTGACCCGCAGTCGATGGTGGAGAGCAATCTTGGCGTGGCAACATCCGACGCGGCATCCTCCGACGCGGCATCCTCCGACGCGGCATCCTCCGATGCGGCATCCTCCGATGCGGCATCCTCGGACGCCGGGCAGGAAAGCACCGACGCCGCCCCGGACAGCGCCGCGGACAGCGGCACGGCCGATGGCGGAACCGACACCGTAACGGTCACAGGCAACGCCGATGATACCGGCAGCGAGCCGGCCGCATAAACAGTCCCCACCCAACAGCCCGCGCTGCACGGCCCTGCCGCCAGCCGGGCTGTTTTGCGGCGCCGGTTTGACTTTTGGCGCGCGGATTGCTTATAATATCACCGTGTCAAATGATCTGCGCGTCGGGAAAGCAAGGGCCTGCAAAAGCAGCCGGCGCTGTTTGGATAGAACTGGATAGAACAAGACGCCTGTACGGCCGGGTCCCTGGCGGGGCGGCGCAGGCGGCAAGCTGGACGGAGGGAAAGCGGTTCCATGGCAAAAAAGCAGGAATACGGCAACGAAAGCATCAAAAGCTTAAAAGGCGCCGACCGGGTGCGCAAGCGCCCGGCGGTTATTTTTGGCTCGGACGGCGTGGAGGGCTGCGCCCACTCGATTTTCGAGATCGTCTCCAACTCCATTGACGAGGCCCGCGACGGCCACGGCAACAAGATCAACGTCACGCTGTTCGCCGACCACTCGGTGGAGGTCGAGGACTTTGGCCGCGGCATCCCGGTGGACTACAACAAGGCCGAGCAGCGGTGGAACTGGGACCTGGTGTTCTGCGAGCTGTACGCCGGCGGCAAGTACGCCGAGGGCAGCGGCACCTACGATTTCAGCCTGGGCCTGAACGGCCTGGGCCTGTGCGCCACCCAGTACGCC
>ERZ1643249.5112-NODE-5112-length-10645-cov-22.072049_pt1 | contig 10645 bp, 9 predicted proteins | sample MGYA00579263_ERZ1643249 | MGnify/ENA primary metagenome ERZ1643249 (study PRJEB29033, sample SAMEA4952264) | chicken gut metagenome | biome: Broiler Chicken; feature: Gastrointestinal Tract; material: Caecum | place: Ireland | collected 2018 | study: Broiler...
TTGACAGTTCGAGACCATCCTGTCATTAAACAAAACTAGGGACAACATGAAGAATTAATCGTTGTTGACACGGAACTGTCACATTTAAGGGATTGTGGCATGAAGTCTTGACTCTGACTCATGCAGCAGTTTCCTTACAGGGACAGTTCTGTTTTTTTCTGTTTGGAGGTGAACGAATATGGATAATCTTGCAAAAATGAGCCGGGTGCAGAAGATGACTTTTTCTGCAATGGTAATGGCAATGTACATTGTTATTCTCTATTTTACCCAAAGCTTTTCTTTCGGGGCATATCAGATCCGTATTGCCACGGCCCTGTATGCTCTCGCCTATCTGTTTCCGTTCCTGGTTTTACCCCTTGGTCTCGCCAATTTTATATCAAATATGTTATTCGGAGGATTCGGCATCGTGGATATGCTGGGCGGCTGTATCGTCGGCATGACAGCAGCGGCCTGTATCGTGCTGATCCGCAGGAAAAACTGGAACAAGTGCCTGATCGCTGTGCCGATCATACTGGTACCTGGTCTGGGAGTGGCTACCTATCTGTCATATTTCCTTTCTATGCCCTATCCGCTGATGGCGGTAAATCTCTGCATAGGACAGCTGGTTCCATCTATTGTGGGAGTAATCCTGGTGAAAGCTCTGGAAAAGGCAATCTATCCGGGGAGAACAGCAGGAATCCCGGGAAAGCAAAGCACAGAACACTGACAATGCCGGCCGGGGAGCATTCTCCGGCCGGAAAAATTATGAACTGTTACGGATTTAAGGAGTGAATAAAAATGAGTGGAAGAACAGAAAAAGAACTGGAGGGGGTATCTCTTCTTGGAAACAAGAAAGTATCTTATCCATCAGACTATGCCCCGGAGGTACTGGAAACTTTTCCGAACAAGCATCCGGACAATGATTATTTTGTAAAATTTAACTGTCCGGAGTTTACCAGTCTCTGCCCTATGACAGGACAGCCGGACTTTGCCACCATTTATATATCTTATGTGCCCGGCGAGCGGATGGTAGAGAGCAAGTCTCTGAAGCTGTACCTTTTCAGCTTCAGGAATCATGGAGATTTTCATGAGGACTGTGTAAATATTATCATGAAAGACCTGATCCGGCTGATGGATCCGAAATATATCGAAGTATGGGGGAAATTTACCCCCAGAGGAGGCATTTCCATTGATCCTTACTGCAACTATGGAAAAAAAGGTACTGTCTGGGAAAAAGTGGCCTTTGAGCGGTTGACCCATCACGATCTGTACCCGGAAAAAGTAGATAACCGATAGGAGGTGCTCATATGTGCAAAAAGGCAATGGTCTTATTCAGCGGAGGTATTGACAGCACTACTTGTCTGGCTCTCGCTATAGAAAAGTATGGGAAGGAAAATGTGATCCCCCTTTCCATTTTTTACGGACAGAAGCATGAAAAGGAGGTGGAAGCGGCCAGGAAGATCCTGGAATATTATGGGATAAAAGGAATGGAAATGGATCTGACTTCCATCTTTGCCTATAGTAATTGTTCCCTCCTTACTCACTCTCAGGAGGAAATTCCAGAGGCTTCTTATGGGGAACAGCTGGCGCAGACAGGGGGAGCTCCGGTATCTACTTATGTGCCTTTTAGAAACGGCCTCTTTTTGTCCTGCGCCGCCAGTCTTGCCCTGTCCCTGGACTGCCAGGTGATCTATTATGGAGCCCACATGGATGATGCGGCGGGAAACGCCTATCCGGACTGCTGCCAGGCTTTTTATGAAAGTATGGATCAGGCGGTCTGGGAAGGCAGCGGAAAAGCTGTCCATATAGAGGCTCCCTTTATCAATAAAAATAAGGCCCAGATCGTGGCAAAGGGACTGGAATTGAAAGTTCCATATCAGCTTACCTGGAGCTGTTATGAGGGAAAAGAACGCCCCTGCGGGGTATGCGGAACCTGCATTGACAGACAGAAAGCTTTTGAGGCAAATGGCATAAAAGATCCGGCTCTAAGGGAATAATCTCAAATATAGCAAGTTTTCGGAAAATTTACAAAAACATGATTTTTTTCTTTACAGTAAATCGTTAAAATGATAGACACGAGAAAGTATCATAAAAAGCAATGAGAAGGTAAAAAAGTAAGAAAGAAATAGGAGTGGAAAGCTGTGGTTTACTGTATTGAACCTAAGGGGGAATTCCGAAAATTTCTGATGTATACACTGGAATCCTGCGGCTATACATCAGAGGCGATCCCATCAGGGAAAGAACTGCTGGAAGTTTTAGAACACCGCCGTCCGGAACTGATCCTTCTGGACTATGATCTGCCCGGGGAAAAGGGATTGGATATCCTGGATATTCTGAGGGACTCTTTTGAATATGTTCAGATCCCTGTGATCATGGTATCAGATACAAATGATGGATCCAGAAAAGTCCGGTGTTTTGACCATGGGGCAGACGATTATCTGTCCGAGACTATGGGAAAAGTAGAAATGATAGCCCGGATCCGGGCAGTGCTCCGCCGGGCAGAACGATATCAGCAGGCAGACAGAGCTGCCCAGATGTAATAAAAAGTTTTTCGTAAAAAGAGGACGCTGCCGCATTAATGCGACGGCGTCCTCTTTTTTCTTTTAGGAGTAATGATTAATCCATGTATTTTTTCAAAGTAGCTCTTACGGCGCCAGGTCCGGCAATCTCTTCTTTGAACATTTCTTCGATCTTGTCACCGATACCTGCCTGATACAGGTCGATTCCGAAGATATTGGCGTTGGAAAGAATAGACTTTAACTGTCCGGTGTAAGTTTCCGGTTTGCCTACTTCGATGCCTTCCAGTGCTTTGGACAGCTCAGGAAGCATTGGATCAGCAGACAGCTCAAATTTTTCACCTTCGTCATTTACGCCAAGGAGATATCTGCACCATCCTGCGATCGCCAGAGGAATCGCAGTAAGCTTTTTGGCGTCGCCGTATTTTTCTACATAGGATTTAATAGTTTCGCCATAACGGATACCTACTTTCTGTGAAGTATCTGTTGCGATACGCTGAGGTGTATCCGGCATGAATGGATTAGGAATTCTCACGTTGATAACTTCGTCAACAAAATCAGCAGGAGAGAGAATGCCGGGATCTGTAACAACAGGCATGCCTTCTACAGGACCGATCTCATGAACCAGTTTATTTAACTGAGGATCTTTCATCTCATCAGCGATCAGTGTATAACCCAGTACACAGCCGTATACGGCCAGAGCTGTGTGGAGAGGATTCAGACAGGTGGTAACCTTCATTCTCTCTACTTTATTAACAGTGTCTCTGTCAGTCATATATACGCCGGCTTTTTCCAGGGCAGGTCTTCCGTTGGGGAACTTGTCCTCGATTACCAGGTACTGAGGTCCTTCTGCGTTTACAAAAGGAGCAATATAAGTTCTCTTGGAAGTAATAACTGGAGCGATGTCTTCTACTCCGGCTTTCTCCAGATCTGCACATACAGAGTCAGCAGGTCTTGGTGTGATCTTGTCGATCATGGACCATGGGAAGGAAACCTGTTTCTCATCAGAAATATAGTCGATGAATCCCTGATCTACAAATCCCTTTGCCAGCCATTCTTTAGCCATGGTGGTAATGGAATTCTGAAGCTTTTCGCCATTGTGAGAGCAGTTATCCATGGAAACTACTGCCAGAGGATATTTGCCGGCTTTGTAACGCTCAAAGAGCAGAGCACATACAACAGCCATAGCAGCTCCTGGTTTTTCCGGACCATTGTCAATGTCAGCCTGGATAAATGGGAAGTAATTTCCGTCAGCGCCTTTTAGAGCATAACCTTTTTCTGTGATGGTGAAAGAAATCATCTGTAATTCAGGATTTACAAAAATCTCTTTTAAGCGGTTCCAGTCTTCCGGTACCTGAGACTGAGCTTTGATAGCTTCAGTAAGAGAGCCTAAGACTTTTTTGTCTGTAGACCCGTCAGCTTTTAAGGTAACAGCCAGTACCAGATTGTCATAAGGACGGTAGATCTTGTCCACTACGTCAAAATCGAAGGTTTCCACGCAGGTAATACCTTTGTCAGCGTCGCCGTTGGAGATCAGAGTGTCAGCCAGTCCGCCGATGAAGATACGGAAAATGTTGCCGATTCCGAAATGTACCCATACAGGAGCTTTCTTTGTGTTTTCTGCTACTTTTTCCACATCATAGGAAGGAAGAGCGATGCCGGCTGCTTCCCAGTCCTTTGTGTTTTTCAGACCTTCTAAAGTCAGTTTCATAATTTACACACGATCCTTTCTTTTTATTTTGCTTCTTTAGCCTGTTTCTCTACTGCTTCCCAGAGTCCGCAGATGTAAGCTGCGCCAAGAGCGCGGTCATAAAGTCCGTATCCGGGCATTGCTTTTTCTCCCCAGATCATACGGCCGTGGTCAGGACGGATCGGTCCGTCAAATCCGGATTCGTACAGAGCTTTTACTACTGCGTACATATCAAAGGTTCCATCAGAGCTTAAGTGAGCGCTTTCCTCAAAATCTCTCATGCCGTCGTTGAAACGAAGATTTCTTACATGAGCGAAGTGGATGCGGCCTTTCAGCATTTTGATAGTTGCGATCAGGTCGTTGTTTAAGTTGGTTCCGTAGGATCCCATGCAGAATGTCACGCCGTTGTGTTTGTTTGGAACAGCGTCCATCATTCTTTTCAGTTTTTCCTGAGTGGAAATGATACGGGGCAGTCCGAATACACTCCAGGAAGGATCGTCTGGATGGATAGCCATGTTGATGTCATATTTGTCACATACCGGCATAATGGCTTTCAGGAAGTATACCAGATTGTCAAAAAGTTTTTCTTCATCAATGTCTTTATACAGAGCGAAGAGTTCTTTTACTTTCTCCATACGTTCCGGCTCCCAGCCTGGCATTACGGTACCGTTCATGTCGTTTTTAATACTGTCAAACATTTTTTCAGGATCCATACTGTCGATAGTGTCCTGGTTGTAAGCCAGAACTGTAGATCCGTCGTCTCTCTTACGCTCCAGTTCGGTTCTTGTCCAGTCGAATACTGGCATGAAGTTGTAGCATACCATATGGATGTCTGCCTTGCCCAGGTTTTCCAGAGTTTCAATGTAAGCTTCGATATCTTTGTCACGTTCCGGAGCGCCTGTTTTGATAGCATCGCTTACATTGACACTTTCGATACCTGCAAGATGAAGACCTGCGTCTTCTACTTCTTTTTTCATTGCCATGATCTCATCCAGAGTCCATACTTCACCAGGCATTTTGTCATACAGAGTTGTGATGATCCCCTTTACATAGCAACTCTGACGAATCTGTTCAAGAGTTACAGTATCGTGGTCTTTGCCGTACCAGCGCATTGTCATTTCCATAATAAATACCTCTCTTTCGATTTATGATTTAATTATAATAGACAAAGGGAAAAAAACCAATTGATAACTTTGTTGTGTACATTGTAAAAGTTGTGGTTTTGTATTAAAATAAATACAGATATCTACATAAAACCCTGTGGAGAAAAGAAAAATTATGAAAAAAAACCTGAAAACACAGTTTTTGACCAGACAGTATATGCTCTCAAAGGACTATGAGCTTTATTATTACAGCGACAGCCATATGGCCAATGTGGACAGTCATACCCATGACTATTACGAATTCTATTTTTTTCTGGAGGGAACAGTATCCTATCTTATTGAAAAACAGCTGTACAATCTGAAAGCCGGAGATGTGGTGGTAATACCGCCCGGGATTCACCATAAGGCAGTGATCCATGATTCTGAGAAGCCCTACAGCCGTTTCGTCTTTTGGATCAGTATAGACTATTATAAGAGGATCCGACAGATGTCAGAGGATTATTTCTATATTATACATCTTGCCAGGGAAAAGCAGCAGTATGTTTTTCATAATGACGCTGTCGCTTTCAGCAGTATCCAGTCCAGGATTTTTCACCTTATTGAGGAGATCCACTGGGAACGTTTTGGAAAAAATGAAAAAATTTTTATCGGTATCTGTGACCTGTTTCTTCATCTTAGCCGGATGGCCTATGAAAAGACTCATCCCAGAAAATTAAAAGAAGATCAGAATCTTTACGAAAATATCATTCAATATATCGATATCCATTTGGATCAGGATTTATCCCTGGAATATCTGGCGGGAAAATTTTATGCCAGTAAGTATCATATTTCCCATATTTTTAAAGAAAATACAGGGATTTCCATCCATCAGTATATTATGAAGAAACGGCTGGCGGCCTGCCAGGACGCTATACTCAGCAATATCAGCATCACCAAGGCTTATCTGATGTTCGGATTTAAGGATTACTCCAGTTTTTACCGGGCCTTTAAAAAAGAATACGGGATTTCTCCGAAAGAATTTCGGGATATGAAAATACAGCCGGAACAGCAAAAGAAAGAGAGCAGCTCCACTTGAAACTTTAAAATCGTGAAACTGCTCTTTTAGAAGATAAAAGGTTTAATTGTCTACTTCGGTCATAGTATATATAGTCCGTTTTCTTGCCATTTCATCGTTGGCCAGGTACTCATCGTAAGTAGTGATCTTATCGATCATAGCGCCGTTTGGAAGGATTTCCATGATACGGTTGGCGGTAGTCTGAACGATCTGATGGTCATGAGAAGCAAAAAGGATTACTCCCGGGAACTTGATCATACCGTTGTTCAGCGCTGTGATAGATTCCATGTCCAGATGGTTGGTAGGCTCGTCAAAGATCAGTACATTGGCGCCGGAGATCATCATTTTAGAGAGAAGGCATCTTACTTTTTCTCCTCCTGAAAGGACGCGGACTTTCTTTACTCCGTCTTCTCCCGGGAAGAGCATACGTCCCAGGAATCCACGGACATAGGTGGCGTCCTTGATCTCAGAATAGCCTGTAAGCCAGTCGGCGATGGTCAGATCATTGTCGAATTCTTTGGTATTATCTTTAGGGAAATATGACTGGGAGGTAGTAACACCCCATTTGTAATTTCCTTCATCCGGCTCCATTTCACCCATCAGGATCTGGAAAAGCACGGTTTTGGCTCTCTCGTTGCTTCCTACAAATGCTACCTTGTCTTCTCTGCCCAGAGTAAAGGAGATGTTATCCAGGATCTTCACACCGTCAATGGTTTTGGAAAGTCCCTCTACCATCAAGACTTCATTGCCGATCTCACGGTTCGGACGGAAATCAATATAGGGATATTTCCTGCTGGAAGGACGGATCTCATCCAGCTGGATCTTTTCCAGAGCACGTTTCCTGGAAGTAGCCTGTTTGGATTTTGAAGCATTGGCGGAGAAACGGGAGATAAATTCCTGAAGTTCCTTGATCTTTTCTTCTTTCTTACGGTTGGCCTCTTTCATCTGCTTGATGAGAAGCTGGCTGGATTCATACCAGAAGTCATAGTTTCCAGCATAAAGCTGGATCTTGCCATAGTCGATATCTGCGATATGGGTACATACCTTATTTAAAAAGTAACGGTCGTGGGATACTACGATCACTGTATTATCGAAATTGATCAGAAACTCTTCCAGCCATTCGATAGCGTCCAGATCCAGATGGTTTGTAGGCTCGTCCAGAAGAAGAATATCCGGATTTCCGAAAAGAGCCTGGGCGAGGAGCACCTTTACCTTCTGGCTGCCGTTAAGATCAGCCATCTGTGCATAATGGAGATCTGTCTCGATTCCAAGCCCGTTTAAAAGAGTGGCGGCATCAGATTCTGCTTCCCAGCCGTTCATTTCGGCAAATTCACCCTCCAGTTCGCTGGCGCGGATCCCATCTTCGTCTGTAAAATCTTCTTTTGCGTAGATGGCTTCTTTTTCTTTCATGATATCATAGAGACGCTGATTTCCCATGATAACTGTGTCAAGCACCGGATATGCGTCGTATTTAAAGTGGTCCTGCTGCAGGAAGGAAAGACGCTGGCCGGGAGTGATAGTAATATCACCTTTCGTAGTTTCCAGCTGGCCGGAAAGGATCTTCAGAAAAGTAGATTTTCCGGCACCGTTGGCTCCGATGAGGCCGTAGCAGTTGCCTTCTGTAAATTTAATATTGACATCTTCAAACAGTGCTTTCTTACCGATTCGTAATGTAACATTATTTGCTGCGATCATCTTTAAAATTTCCCTCACTTTTTAATAAACAAATTTCTGCGTAATCTCTTCTATTTTACCGTAAAACAGGGATTTTGCAAGCCTTTCTTGGGAAAATATATCTTGATAATTCCAGTACAGATTGGTATAATATTTTTAATTGAAATTTTTCTGGGATAGGGGAAAGCAGAAAAAGACAAGGAAGGAAAGTTATTCATGTTAATTACAAGAGAATGCGACTATGCTGTCAGGATCGTCCGGGCATTGTCAGGAGGAGAAAAGCTGTGTGTGAATCAGATCTGTGAAAAGGAGGATCTGACGCCGGCCTTTGTATATAAGATATTAAAAAAACTGGAGAAAAAAGAAATCGTAAAAAGTTTTCGGGGAAGCAACGGGGGCTACGCCTTAAAGAAATCTGTAAAGGAACTTACTCTTCTGGATGTATATTTGGCAGTAGAGCCGGACTTCTATATGATCGAGTGCATGAATCCGGAGAAGGCCTGTATACATAATCGGCTGGACTCCAGCTGTAAAGTCCACAGGGAACTGTATCGGATACAGAAGCAGCTTGCAAAGGAACTCTCGGCCCGTTCTATAGGAGAAATTATGGAAATAGACTGAGAGAAAGAAAGGTCAGAAGTATAGAAAAAACCAGGAAAATCCAATGTTTTTTTGTAAAAACATTGGATTTTCTTTGCTTTTATAAATAGACATGCCTGTTAAATCGTGCTATAATTCTCATAGACTTCAGGTTAGAAGTGGAATATTGTTCAAAACAATTTTCAAGGAGGAAAAAATCAAATGGCTAGAAAGATGAAAACCATGGATGGTAACCATGCAGCAGCTCATGCTTCCTACGCATATTCAGATGTTGCAGCTATCTATCCAATTACCCCGTCATCTGTAATGGCTGAAGCCACAGACGAATGGGCAACACAGGGAAGAAAGAACATTTTCGGACAGGAAGTTCAGGTTACTGAAATGCAGTCCGAGGCCGGTGCAGCCGGTGCAGTTCACGGTTCTCTGGCAGCTGGTGCCCTGACTACTACATATACAGCATCTCAGGGCCTTCTGCTGATGATCCCGAATCTTTATAAAATCGCCGGCGAGCAGCTTCCGGGTGTATTTAACGTATCTGCCCGTGCTCTGGCAAGCCATGCATTATCTATCTTCGGTGATCACTCCGATGTTTATGCATGTCGTCAGACAGGATGCGCTATGCTGTGTGAATCTTCCGTACAGGAAGTTATGGACCTGACTCCTGTTGCACACTGCGCAGCAATCAAAGGAAAAGTTCCATTCATCAACTTCTTCGACGGATTCCGTACATCTCATGAGATCCAGAAGATCGAGACATGGGATTACGAAGACTTAAAGGATTTAGTAGATATGGATGCTGTTGACGCATTCCGTAAACACGCATTAAATCCAAATCATCCATGCCAGAGAGGTTCTGCTCAGAACCCTGATATCTTCTTCCAGGCAAGAGAAGCATGTAATCCATACTACGATGCTCTTCCGGGAATCGTACAGGAATACATGGACAAAGTAAATGCAAAGATCGGAACAAACTATAAACTGTTCAACTACTACGGAGCAGAAGACGCAGAGCATGTGATCATCGCTATGGGTTCCGCATGTGAGACTATTGAGGAGACTATCGACTACTTAATGTCTCAGGGCAAGAAGGTTGGTCTTGTAACTGTTCGTCTGTACAGACCATTCTGTGCTGAAGCTCTGGTAAATGCTATTCCGGATTCTGTAAAACAGATCTCCGTATTAGACAGAACAAAAGAGCCTGGCGCTCAGGGCGAGCCTCTGTACTTAGACGTTGTAGCAGCTCTGAAAGGAACAAAATTCAATGATGTACCTGTATTCACAGGCCGTTACGGATTAGGTTCCAAAGATACAACACCTGCTCAGATCGTTGCTGTATACGAAAACACAACAAAACAGAAATTCACAATCGGTATCGTAGATGACGTTACAAACTTATCTCTGGAAGTTGGCGCTCCTCTGGTTACTACACCGGAAGGAACCATCAACTGCAAGTTCTGGGGATTAGGAGCTGACGGTACTGTTGGAGCTAACAAGAACTCCATCAAGATCATCGGTGACAACACAGATATGTACGCTCAGGCATATTTTGATTACGACTCTAAGAAATCCGGCGGTGTTACAATGTCTCACCTGCGTTTCGGTAAGAGCCCGATCAAATCCACATACCTGATCAAACAGGCAAACTTTGTAGCATGCCACAATCCTTCCTATATCAACAAATACAACATGGTACAGGAACTGGTTGACGGCGGTACATTCCTGCTGAACTGCCCATGGGATATGGAAGGCCTTGAGAAACATCTGCCAGGACAGGTGAAATCCTTCATCGCCAACCACAACATCAAGTTCTATGTGATCGACGGTATCAAGATCGGTAAAGAAATCGGACTTGGCGGACGTATCAATACAGTTCTTCAGTCTGCATTCTTTAAACTGGCTAACATCATTCCGGAAGAGCACGCCATCGAATTAATGAAGGCTGCTGCAAAAGCAACTTACGGAAGAAAAGGCGATGCTATCGTTCAGATGAACTATGACGCTATCGATGCAGGTGCAAAACAGGTTGTTG
>ERZ1643249.5113-NODE-5113-length-10645-cov-6.450425_pt1 | contig 10645 bp, 8 predicted proteins | sample MGYA00579263_ERZ1643249 | MGnify/ENA primary metagenome ERZ1643249 (study PRJEB29033, sample SAMEA4952264) | chicken gut metagenome | biome: Broiler Chicken; feature: Gastrointestinal Tract; material: Caecum | place: Ireland | collected 2018 | study: Broiler...
GTAATTTCTACAGTATTTCAAAATATCGCTCTGTTTATCTGTACAAAATGACAGTTATTTTCACCAAATTTGTGGAGGAATATTTAGTAATATGGTAGCAGATTAGCAGACTAAAGCAAAATGGAGAAGGCGGGGCAAAACAATTCCCCAGGCCTTCGGGCTTGCCTGGGGAAGAAAGCTACTGGATATAGGGGAGCAGGTCGATCTGACGCTCGGCGCTGTCGCTGTCAGTCTCATAGAGGACATCCATCTGAAGCTCGGTGCAGTTTTGTGCGGGGGAGAAGGAGTAGCTTTCGCCCGGCTGCCAGTCCACCTCCTCCAGATAGTGCAGGCTCATCCCCATCCCGTCCGATTCGGAGCGGCCGTAGATCAGGATGTTCCAGCCGTCCCCGCTGTGTGCGGGCAACTGGAAGGAGAGGGCCCCGTCCTGCAGCTGGATGCTTTCTTCCAGCTGGTCGAGGACCTGTTCGGCGGAAGGGGAAGCGCCGCAGGAGGAGAGGGCAAGCAGCAAACACAGCGGCAGCAGGCAAGATATTTTTCGCAACATCAGGAAAACCTCCTTTTTGTTCTGGCGGGTTCGATTGTTTGTTTGGCTTTAGTATAGCACAGAATGTTTGTGGCGGCAAGTATGGTGCGCCAAGTATGGTGCGCCAAGTATGGCGCACCAGGATTGCAAAGCCCCGATAAACGTGGTAGGATAAGACCAAACGCAAACAGAAAAGGACGGGATGCGACGGATGGAACAGCAGATTCTTTTGATTGAGGACGACAGCGCGCTGGGCCGCGGGGTGGCGGTGGCGCTGACCGAGCCGGGGCGAATCGTCGCGCTGGCGCGGGATTTGCAGCAGGCAAGACAGCGGTGGGAGCAGCAGAGCTTTGACCTGGTGGTGCTGGACCTAAACCTCCCGGACGGCAACGGGCTGGACTTTCTGCGCTGGCTGCGGCAGCGCAGTCAGGTGCCGGTGCTGATCCTCACCGCCAACGACCTGGAAAGCGACGAGGTGGCGGGGCTCACCCTGGGGGCGGACGACTATGTCACCAAGCCCTTTTCGCTGGCGGTGCTGCGCGCAAGGGTGAGCAACCTGCTGCGCCACCGCGCCCGGCCGCAGGCCGCCTTCACCGACCCGCCGTTTGTCTTTGACTTTGCGCGGATGCAGTTTTTCCGCGATGGGGTGCCGGTCGAGCTTTCCCGCACCGAGCAGCGCCTGCTGCGGCTGCTGACCGAAAACCGCGGCCACACCCTGACCCGCGAACAGCTGCTGGAAAAGGTGTGGGACGGCGGCGAATTTGTGGACGAAAACGCCCTCTCGGTGGCGGTAAAAAGGCTGCGGGACAAGCTGACCGACGCGCCGATCAAGACGGTGTACGGCTTGGGGTACACCTGGGAGGTGCGCTGAGATGGGGACTTTTCTGGGTGTGCTGGGGATTATGGCGCTGGCAGCTTTGCTGCTGGGGCTGTGGTTCTGGCTGGACGCCCGACGGACGGTGCGGCGGCTGGACCGGATGCTCTCCACCGCCATCGACGGCGGCTTTGGGGAGGAGAGCTTTGACGAGTCGGCACCCTCCGCGCTGGAAAGCCGGATGGCCCGCTTTTTAAACGGCAGCGCCCGCTCGCTGCGCGGGGTGCAGCGGCAGCGGGAGAGCATCCAGCGCCTGCTCTCGGACATCTCCCATCAGACCAAAACTCCACTTGCAAACCTCAAGCTCTACTCCTCGCTGCTGATGGAGGAGGAGCTGACGCCCCGGCAGCGCGAGCAGGCACAGGTCATCTTGCAGCAGAGCGAGAAGCTCAGCTTTCTGATTGAAACCCTGGTCAAGCTCTCCCGGCTGGAGACCGATGTGCTGGCCGTCACGCCAAAATCCCAGCCGCTCTCCCCGCTGCTGGAGCGGGCAGCCTCGCAGGCAAAGGCGGCGGCAGAGCAGAAGGGGATTGCGCTTCAGCTGCATTTGCAGCAGCAGGCGGAAATGAAGGCGCTCTACGACCTGCGCTGGACGGCGGAGGCGCTGGGGAACCTGTTGGACAACGCGGTCAAATACACCCCGCCGGACGGGTGCATCCAGGTGAGTGCCACGCAGTACGAGCTGTTCTGCCGCATCGATGTTCGCGACAACGGCATCGGTGTGGCCGAGGAGGAGCAGGCGCAGATTTTCGGCCGCTTCTACCGCGGGCGGCAGGTGCGGGAGCAGGAGGGGCTTGGCATCGGGCTCTACCTTGCCCGCGAGATTGCGCAGAAGCAGGGCGGCTACCTCAAGCTCAGCTCCCGCCCGGGGCAGGGCAGCACCTTCTCGCTCTATCTGCCGCGCGGATAAAGCTGTCGCACACAAATCTTTCAACACTGAAAGATTCTGGAAAGATTCTCGACAGATTGTGCTGGTAAAATAAAGGCATCCTCAGGGAGGAAAACTGTTACCGATGGAGGAAATGCTGCATGATTATTTTACAGACAAAGGATCTCAAAAAATATTACGGCGCGGGCGACACCCAGGTGCGCGCGCTGGACGGGGTGGACCTGCAGGTGGAGAACGGGGAGTTTGTGGCCATCGTCGGCACCTCCGGCTCGGGCAAGTCGACCCTGCTGCACATGCTGGGCGGGCTGGACCGGCCCACCTCGGGCAGCGTTGTGGTGGATGGGCGCGACCTTTCCACCCTCAAGGACGAGGAGCTGACCGTCTTTCGCCGGCGCAAGATCGGCTTTGTCTTTCAGGCCTACAACCTGGTGCCGGTGCTGTCGGTGTACGAGAACATCGTGCTGCCCATCCAGCTGGACGGCGGCAAGCTGGACGCCGCCTACATCGATGAGGTGATCGGCGCGCTGGGGCTCAAGGAGAAGTTAAACAGTTTGCCCAGCCAGCTTTCGGGCGGGCAGCAGCAGCGGGTGGCCATCGCGCGGGCACTTGCCACCAAGCCCGCCATCCTGCTTGCCGACGAGCCGACCGGGAACCTTGACTCCCGCACCAGCAACGACGTGCTGAGCCTGATGAAGGTGACCGGGCAGAAATTCTCCCAGACGATGGTGATGATCACCCACAACGAGGAGATTGCCCAGCTGGCCGACCGCATCGTCCGCATCGAGGACGGCAGGATCGTTTTAAGATAAGGGGGCGGCGGCATGAAAGTTTCCAATCGAGCCTGTATCCGCAACCTTTCGCTCAAAGGGCTGCGCGCCGCGCGCACCCGCAACCTGATTGCGGTGCTGGCCATCGCTTTGACGACGGTGATGTTCACCTCGCTGTTCACCATCGCCGCCTCGATCAACCACTCCTTCCAGCAGGAAAATTTCCGCATGGCCGGCGGGGACATGCACGCCAGCATCAAAAACATCACCTGGGAGCAGGCGGAGCAGCTGCGCGCCGACCCGCTGGTGAAGGAAGGCGGCGCGCGCCTCTTTTTAGGGATGCCGGAGGAGGAGCCGTTTAACAAGTCGCACGTCGAGGTCAGCTACATGGAGCCGCAGCTGGCTTCCCACTACTTCTGCGTGCCGGTCGAGGGCAGCCTGCCCCGGGAGGGCACCGACGAGGCCGCCACCGATACCCGGGTGCTGGGGCTGCTGGGTGTCGAACCGAAGGTGGGCGAGCAGTTCACCGTCACCTACAATCTCGGCGTCGGCACCGGCAATCCGAAGCAAGTCACCCAGACCTTCACCCTCTCCGGCTGGTGGGAGTACGACGAGGCGGTCACCGCCAGCAACATCCTGCTGCCGCAAAGCCGCGCCGAGGAGGCGCTGGAGGGCTACCAGAACCAGGGCAGATACGACATGACCGGCCGGTGGACGCTGGACGTGATGTTTGCAAGCTCGCTGCACATCGAGAGCGACCTGACAGAGCTGCTGGAAAACCACGGCTATCAGGACACCGACCCCCAGGCGGACAACTACATCGACGGCGGCGTCAACTGGGGCTACACCGCTGCGCAGATGGGGGCTCAAGCTGACCCGCTGACCCTCATCGCCATCTCCGCCCTGCTGCTGCTCATCATCTTCACCGGGTATCTGATTATCTACAACGTCTTTCAGATTTCGGTCACCAACGACATCCAGTTCTATGGCCTGCTCAAGACCATCGGCACCACCGGCCGCCAGCTTAAGAGCATCATCCGCCGCCAGGCGCTGCTGCTCTCGCTCATCGGCATCCCCGTCGGGCTGGTGCTGGGCTTTTTGGTCGGCAACAAGCTGACCCCCGTCATCATGGAGCAGCTGACCTACAAAAATGCCTTTGTCAGCTTCAGTCCCCTCATCTTCATCGGGGCGGCGCTGTTTGCGCTGTTCACCGTCCTGCTCTCCTGCCGCAAGCCGGGCAGGGTAGCGGCCAGGGTCTCCCCGGTGGAGGCGGTGCGCTACACCGACGTGAGCGCCAGACCCCGCAGGGCCAAAACGGGGAAGGGGAAGGGTTCGTCGCTTCTCTCGATGGCCTGGGCAAACCTTGGCCGCAGCCGCGTCAAGACGCTGCTGGTGGTGCTCTCCCTCTCGCTGGCGGTGGTGCTGACCAACGTGACGGTGCTGTTCACAGGCGGCTTTGACATGGACAAATATCTGCAGAACAAGGTGGTGTCCGACTTCATCTTCGGCTGCGCCGGATACTTCCAGTCGGAGGGCATCGAGGAGCCGGTCACCGAGGACCTGATCGCCGACATCGACGCGCAGGGCGGCATCGCCCAGTCGGGGCGCATCTATGGGCAGACCAGCTGGCTGCAGCAGTTTGTCACCGAGCAGCACTTCCGGGACAGCGAGGGCAAATGGTACCCGCCGGAGGTGCTGGAGGACATGATCGAGACGGCGGACAAAAACGATGAGGGCCTGATCGCCAACCGGGTGCAGGTCTACGGCATGGAGGAATTTCCGCTGAGCCTGGTCAACGTGGTGGCGGGGGATCTTTCCAAACTGAGCGACCCTGACCGCAACTACATCGCCGCGGTCTACACCATGGACGACTACAACAACGTCGAGCCGGACAGCAACTGGATGAATGTGGGCGACCAGGTGACGCTGCGCTACGGCGACGAGCTGGAATATTATGACCCCACGACCGGTCAGGTGATCCCAGCCGAGCAGGCGGACAGCTATCAGGGCAGCCTACAGGTCCGCGCGACAACCTATCACGACGTCACCTATGAGGTGGCCGCCTGCGTCACCGTGCCGAGCAACGAGGGCTACCGCTTTTACGGCGCTGACCAGTTTATTCTGGACGCCGACCACTTCCAGAGGGAGACCGGCACCAGCGACGTGATGACCTACCTGTTCAACATGGAGAGCGACGAGGCCGACGCGCAGATGCGGGACTTTCTGGAGGAGTACACCACCACCGTCCAGACCGCCTACGACTACGAGTGCAGGCAGGACTATGTCTCCGAGTTTGAGGGGATGCGCTCAATGTTCCTGACGCTGGGCGGGGCGCTGAGCTTCATCGTGGGTTTAGTGGGCGTGCTCAACTTTGTCAACGCGGTGCTCACCGGCATCATCACCCGCAAGCGGGAGTTTGCGGTGCTGCAGGCCATCGGCATGACCGGCCGCCAGCTCAAGACGATGCTGATGCTGGAGGGGCTGCTGTACACCCTGCTGTCGATCATTTTCTCACTGCTGCTCAGCCTCATCCTCTCGCCGGTGCTGGGCGGCGCCGTCGAGCAGATGTTCTGGTTCTTCAGCTACCGCTTTACCGTCTGGCCGGTCCTGCTGATTGCGCCGGTCTTTGTACTGCTGGGGCTGCTGATCCCGCTGCTGACCTACCGGGTCATCGCCCGCCACACGATTGTGGAAAGACTTAGGGATGGGGAATAGCCGCAGAGCCACCATCCCTGCAAAAACGAAAACCAGGACAGAACGATTCATCCATCCATTTTTTGTCTATCTTCTGTCAGAAGAAAAGCGGGGCAGCGGGCAACAGGCCGGCTGCTCCGCTTCTTGCGCCTGCCGGATAAGTTTGCTATAATAATGTCAAAGCAAACGGCCCGCTGTGGAGGCGGGCGGATAAAGAAGGTGTTTCCCATCGATAAGCTGACGATGTTAAAACAATATTTTGGCCACGCCCAGTTTCGTCCGGGACAGGAGGAGCTGATCGACGCCATCCTTTCCGGCCGGGATGTGCTGGGGGTGATGCCCACCGGCGCGGGCAAATCGGTCTGCTACCAGCTGCCCGCCATGATGCTGCCGGGATTGACGCTGGTGATTTCGCCGCTGATCTCGCTGATGAAGGACCAGGTGGCGGCGCTGGAACAATCCCAGATTCCCGCGGCCTGCATCAATTCCTCGCTGAGCCTTGCCGAGTACGACGAGGTCTACCGCCGGGCTGAGCAGGGGGCGTACAAGCTGTTGTACGTCGCGCCGGAGCGGCTTAGCACCGAGGACTTTCTGGCCTTTGTCCGCGGGGTGCAGGTCTCCTTTGTAGCGGTGGATGAGGCGCACTGCGTCTCCCAGTGGGGGCAGGACTTCCGCCCCAGCTACCTTGGGATTGCGGACTTTGTCTCCCAGCTGCCCGAAAGGCCGGTGCTGGGGGCCTTCACCGCCACCGCCACCGAGCAGGTCAAGGACGACATCCACAAGATGCTGGGGCTGATCGACCCGCTGCGGCTGACCACCGGCTTTGACCGCCCCAACCTCTACTTTGAGGTGATGCACCCGAAAAAGAAGGAGGCGGCGCTGCTTTCCTTCCTCTCCGAGCACCGGGAGCAGACCGGCATCGTCTACTGCGCCACCCGCAAGGCGGTCGAGTCGGTCTGCGACAAACTGCGGGAGCAGGGATTTGCCGCCACCCGCTATCACGCGGGGCTGGACGACGAGGAGCGCAGGCGCAATCAGGAGGACTTTGAGTTCGACCGCGCCCGGGTGATGGTCGCCACCAACGCCTTCGGCATGGGAATCGACAAGTCCAACGTCAGCTTTGTGGTGCACTACCACATGCCCAAGAATATCGAAAGCTACTACCAGGAGGCGGGCCGCGCGGGCAGGGACGGTTCGCCGGCAAACTGCCTGCTGTTGTTCTCGATTGGGGATGTGCAGACGGCAAAATATTTTATCGAAAACGCCTCGGAGAATGAGGCGCTCGATGAGGAGGAGCGCCAGTTTGTCCACGAGCAGGACCTGCGCCGGCTGGAGGAGATGGTGGGCTACTGCAAGACCAGCGGCTGCCTGCGCGCCTACCTGCTGCGCTACTTCGGCGAGGAGGCGCCGGAGCGCTGCGGCAACTGCGCTAACTGTGTCGGCGAGTGGATTCGTCAGGACATCACGGTGGAGGCGCAGAAGATCCTCTCCGGCGTGGTGCGGGTGGAGAAGAAGTACCCGACCGGGCTGGGGCTGACCCAGATCATCGCGATGCTGCGCGGCAGCAAAAACCAGCGGGTGCTGCAGCTGGGGCTGGACAAGCTCTCCACCTACGGCATCATGCGCGGGGTGGACCAGAAGCAGCTGCGGGAGTATGTGGAGTTTTTGATCGACAGCGGCTACCTCTACCTGACGCAGGGGGAGTACCCGGTGCTGCGCGCCACCCCGCAGGCCAGAGAGGTCCTGTTCCACGGGGAGACGGTGGAATATTCCCGCCGGGTGCCGAGCGTGCAGGAGAAAAAGCTGCCCACCTCCCGCCGCAAAAAGGCGGCAGCGGAATCGGTGGAGCAGGTTGCGCTCGACCCGCAGGGACAGCAGGAGGCGGCAAACCTCTTCGAGGCGCTGCGCGACCTGCGCAACGAGCTTTCGCAGAAGCAGAACATCCCGGCGTATCTGATCTTCACCAACGCCTCGCTGACCGATATGGCTGCCCGCCAGCCGGACACGATGGAGGAATTTCTGCAGGTCTCCGGCGTGGGAGAGTATAAGGCCAAGCGCTACGGCAAGGTCTTTCTCGACCGGATTGCCGCCTGGAAGAAGCAGCATCCTTCGGCTTGATAAAAAGGCTGATAGAAAAAAGAAGGGGGGAGAGGGCCCGCGGGCCCTCTCCCCCCTGTCGATAGGAAAGGCAGTGTCCTTAGAGATTTTTGACAAACAGAGCGCGGATGGCGTTGAGCACGGCGATCACCATGACGCCGACATCCGCGAAGATGGCAAGCCACATGTTGGCCAGACCCAAAGCGCCGAGCAGCAGGCAGAGCAGCTTGATGCCTATGGCGAAGACGATGTTCTGGTAGACGATGCGCAGGCACTTGCGGGAAATCCGGATTGCCTTGGAAATCTTCATCGGGTCGTCGTCCATCAGCACCACGTCCGCCGCCTCGATGGCAGCGTCCGAGCCCATGGCGCCCATCGCGATGCCGATATCCGCGCGGCCCAGCACCGGCGCGTCGTTGATGCCGTCGCCGACAAAGGCGAGCTTTGCCTTCTCCGGTTTTGCCTGCAGCAGCTCCTCGACCTTTTCGACCTTGCCGGCCGGGAGCAGCTCGCTGTAGACCTCGTCGATGCCAAGTTCCGAAGCGACCTTGTCGGCCACTGCTTTGGTGTCGCCGGTCAGCATCACCGTCTTGTGGATGCCGGCCTTTTTCAGGGCGGCGATGGCCTCCTTGGCGTGCGGCTTGACGATGACGGAGATGACGATGTGTCCGGCATACCGGCCGTCAATGGCCATGTGGATGATGGTGCCGACGCTGTGGCAGTTGATGTACGGGATGCCCAGGCGGTCCATCAGCTTGCCGTTGCCCGCGGCGACCGCGACGCCGTCAATCTTTGCGGTGACGCCGTTGCCGCTGATTTCCTGGATGTCGCTGACGCGGCTGCGGTCGATCTGTTTGCCGTAGGCGCGCTGCAGGCTCTTGCTGATCGGGTGGGAGGAGGAGCTCTCCACCAGTGCGGCGTATTCCAGAATCTTTTCGTCCTCCAGCTTGTTGTGGTGGATGCCGCTGACCTCAAAGACGCCCTGGGTCAGGGTGCCGGTCTTGTCGAAAACGACAATCTTGGTCTGAGAGAGAGTCTCCAGATAGTTGGAGCCCTTGACCAGCACGCCGGCGTTGCTCGCCCCGCCGATGCCGGCAAAGAAGGAGAGCGGGATGCTGATGACCAGCGCGCAGGGGCAGCTGATGACCAGGAAGGTTAGGGCGCGATAAATCCAGTCGCCCCAGGCCGGGTCAAGCCCCATGAACAGCATGCGGACCAGCGGCGGCAGGATGGCCAGCGCCAGCGCGGCATAGCAGACAGCGGGGGTGTAGACGCGGGCAAATTTGGAGATAAAGTCCTCCGACTTGGATTTGCGGGAGCTGGCGTTCTCCACCAGGTCCAGAATTTTGGAGACGGTGGACTCGCCGAACTCCTTGGTGGTGCGGATCTTTAGGAGCCCGGTCATGTTGATGCAGCCGGAGATGATCTCGTCGCCGACCTTGGCGTCGCGCGGCAGGCTCTCGCCGGTCAGGGCGCTGGTGTTTAAGGAGGAAGCACCCTCGATAATCACGCCGTCGATCGGCACCTTCTCGCCCGGCTGCACCACGATGATGCTGCCGATTTCCAGCTCGTCCGGGTCGACCTGTTCCAGCTTGCCGTCCCGCTCGATGTTGGCGTAATCCGGGCGGATGTCCATCAGCTCGCTGATGTTGCGGCGGCTCTTGCCCACCGCGTAGCTCTGGAACCATTCGCCAATCTGATAGAACAGCATGACGGCGATGGCCTCGGTGTAGTCGCCGCTGCGCTCATACAGCGCCAGCGCGATGGCGCCGATGGTAGCAATGGCCATCAGAAAGCACTCGTCGAACATCTGGCGGTTCTTGATTCCCTTGGCAGCCTTGATGAGAATGTCGTAGCCGACGGTCAGATAGGGGATCAGGTAGAGCACAAAGCGCACAAGCCCGGTGACCGGCGCGAAGGAAAGGGCGACCAGCATCACCGCCGCCAGAATGATGCGCACCAGCATCTTCTTTTGTTTTTTATTCATAGGACATCTCCCTCTCTCTTTTGAAAAACATATGAGCAACTATTCATATGTTGCTCCAAGGAAAAGCGCCAACCGGCGCTTTTCGTTTTTGGGTTTACAGATAGATTTCGCAGTCGCTTTCGACCTTTTTGCAGTTTTTCAAAACTTCCTGCATGACAGCCTTTGGCTCCTGGCCCTCCTCGAACTCGACGTTCATCTTGAGCATCATAAAGTTGACGGTGGCATCCTTGACGCCGGGGGTGCGTTTGGCGGCGTCCTCCATCTTGTTTGCACAGTTGGCGCAGTCGACCTCAATCTTGTAGGATTTTTTCATCAGTAAAAGCTCCTTTCGTGAGAAATGATATTTCAATTTTGTTTTACAATTTAATACCTGTTTAATTGTTCATCTATATCATATACGCAATCGCCTGCGGGGTCAAGAGGGGGAAGACAGGTATTTCTGTTTGGGCTAAAAAACGTTCCGTTTGGGCAAAGAGGTCCCAAAAGCCTGCGGGCGGGGGTTGGATTTGCGCGGCAAAATATGGTACAATACCAGAAAAAGGAGGGACTGTTATGCAGGAGCGTTTTTTGCCGCACGACCACGGACAGCAGATAGAACATCAGCTGGATGCCATGCCGAAGGAGGAGGACTTTCAGATTGTCTCCGACCTGTTTAAGCTGCTGTGCGACCGCAGCCGCGTGCGCATCTTCTGGCTGCTGTGCCACTGCGAGGAGTGCGTCATCAACCTCTCCTCCATCGTGGGGATGAGCAGCCCGGCCGTCTCCCACCACCTGCGCCAGCTCAAAAACAGCGGGCTGATTGTCAGCCGCC
>ERZ1643249.5115-NODE-5115-length-10642-cov-3.859734_pt1 | contig 10642 bp, 7 predicted proteins | sample MGYA00579263_ERZ1643249 | MGnify/ENA primary metagenome ERZ1643249 (study PRJEB29033, sample SAMEA4952264) | chicken gut metagenome | biome: Broiler Chicken; feature: Gastrointestinal Tract; material: Caecum | place: Ireland | collected 2018 | study: Broiler...
TATCGTGGACAAGGTGGAAGCTCCCTGTACGTCGTCCATGGAGGAGCATCCGGTGCCGGACAGCCCCGCCAGGATCGCAAACGTCAGATATCCCAGCAGCATGGAAATCAGCACAATGAAAACCGTCGCCGGACTGAGGTTCAGAAGATTCATCGAAAAGCCTGACGCAGCCATCATATCTGAAATTGCAGAAACATCCATAAACCGGCTGCTGACCAGCCAGGAAATTCCGATTCCGGCCAGAAACAGTAGAAAGAATCCGAAGATATATGCCATTGCCGCGAGAATTTTCCCAACAAGCAGCGCCAGCGGCTGAACGCTTACCATCAGCATCTCCACCAGCTTGGAAGCTTTCTCCTCAACCACCGCCCGCACAATATAGGTGACGGCAAAAATGCTTACCATCATAACGACGATGGAATATCCAAGCTGAAGCCCATACTGGACGTCCCAGTTGACGCTTTCTCCGTCCCGGTACTCTTCCGCCGTCTGTACCTGGCCGGTGACTCCCGCGAGAAGAGTAGCTCTCTGATCTTCCGTAATCTGAAGCGCGGACAGCTTTGCCTGTTCCACAGCCTGCGAAGCAAGCGTCTGCAGACCGGACAGATCACTGTCGGAAGGTTCCTGCTCCGGAAGGCACCGGACAGAGATCATGGTTCCTCCGGTCGCCTCATTTTCTGAAAACAGCACATATACGGAATCCTCCTCCCCGGAAGATTCGAAATCGTCGATGGAGAACGCTGCCTCCTCGAAGGCAGTATTTCTGAAATAGTCGTCTTCTTCTGCCGCTTCTTCCAGGTTGACAGAATACCCCGTCTGATCCTGCCAGTATACCTTTGAAATTCCCGCGGAATCCCCTGCGGAGATTCCGCCGCCGGAAAACAGCGTCGTAACCGGAACAGAAAACAAGGCGATCACAAGCATAATGATCAGTGTAATCATATTCGCTTTATTCTTTGCAAACTGCAGGAACGTAAACTGAAAAACTTTTCCGGCGCCCTGAAGCTCACTTTTATTCTGTTTCATGGGCCTCACCTCCTACCGTGGACACGAAGATTTCGTGCAGGGACGGTTCCCGAAGGTCAAAGGTAATCACGCGGATGTTATCTCTGATCAGCAGCGCAAGAAGCTCATTGGCCTGATCCTCTCCGGTCACCTTCAGCTGATACTCATATTCCTTCTCGGAAAGCTGTGTAATCCCCACGCTCTGAATGTAAGAGGAGATATCCTGCTCTGTTTTCAGACGAAGATTCACGCGGCCATGACGCTTTTTAATCTCATTGAGATTTCCCTGAAGCAAAGCTTTGGAGCGGTGAAGGATCGTGATATCTGTGCAGAACTCTTCCACGGTTGCCATCTGATGGCTGGACATGATCAGATACCTGCCTTTGGCGATTTCCTCGCGAATCACAGCCTTGAACAGATCCGTATTGACCGGATCGAGGCCGGACAGAGGCTCATCCAGAATCAGAAGCTCCGGATCTGAGATCAGAGCGATCATAAACTGAATTTTCTGCTGGTTTCCCTTGGACAACTGATCTGCCAGTTTCGGCTTCTGCGCCTTTGCCCTTGCACGTCCTTTTCCTGCCGGAGCAACGCTTTTCCCCGGATAGAGATACTCTTCCACCTGAAGGCGCTCTGCCCAGTAACGGATTCGTTTCTTTGCCTCCGCCTTGGGGACGCCGCGCAGACCGGCAAAGTAGATCAGCTGATCCATCAGCGGATACTTTGGGTAAAGTCCGCGCTCTTCCGCCAGATAGCCGACGTTGCAGGTCGCTGTATCCAGCGGTTTTCCGTTCCACAGCACTTCCCCACTGTCTTTCGCCAGCATTCCGAGCATCATACGGATCGCCGTTGTCTTTCCGGCGCCGTTTGTTCCCAACAGTGCGTATACGCCGGACTTGGGCATCTCGAAACTCAGGCGGTCAAGGACAGTCTTGCTTCCGTACTTTTTCGACAGGTTTGAAACGATAAGACTCATAGTATTAATCTCCTTTTCCCTCTCGTTTTTTCACAGCAAAATATCCTGAGATATTCAACGACAATATATCATGTTTTCGGAATAATAACAAGAAAAATCACAAAACCGACCTGTTATTATTTAAAATGCTGCTATTTGGCAGAATTGCTTGTCAACATTTCCTGCACGGACCTGGATGAACTGTAACCGGAAACCGCTTGTTTCTTTTTGCAGGATATGGTAGTATCAGGGGAGAAAAGAGGGCGAAGCAGAGGAGATTTCTGTACAGCCTTTTCAAGTGTCCGGCAGCGGCGTCTGTCGGACGGAAATCTTACGGAGGAGAATGAAATGCATACACTGAAACGTTTTATCAACTATTACGCACCTTACAGAACCGTATTTTTCCTCGATCTGTTCTGTGCCACGCTAATCAGTCTGGTGGATCTGGCATATCCCCAGATCCTGCGTACTCTGACCAACACGCTGTTTACGGAGGATGCGCCGGCAATTCTCCGGGCGCTGCCCCCGATTGCGGCGGGACTTCTGGTCATGTACATTGTTCAGAGCCTTTGCAAATATTATGTCAGCTACCAGGGGCATATGATGGGAGCCAATATGGAACGGGATATGCGCCAGCAGCTGTTTGATCACTACGAGAAGCTTTCTTTCTCATATTATGACAGAAATAATTCCGGACAGATGATGAGCAAGCTGGTATCGGATCTGTTTGACATCGCGGAGTTTGCGCACCATGGTCCGGAGAATCTGTTTATCTCTCTGATTAAAATTGTTGGATCCTTCTTTTTCCTGTTCCTGATCAACTGGAAACTGGCGATCCCGCTGACAGTTCTGGTAATCTGCATGTTTCTGTTCTCTCTCAGCCAGAATCAGCGAATGCAGGAGACCTTCATGGAAAACCGCAGGAAAATCGGAGACGTCAATTCCAGTCTCCAGGACACACTGGCCGGCATCCGTGTCGTTCAGTCTTTTGCCAATGAAGAAGTAGAGCGGAAAAAATTCTCAAAAAGCAATCATGCCTTCCTGCTTTCCAAGGACGCCAACTACAGCTGCATGGGTACCTTTATGGGATGGAACCTGTTTTTCCAGGGAATGATGTATCTGGTTACGCTTACTTTCGGAGGATATCTGATTGCGAAGGGACAAATGCAGGTGGGAGATCTGGCCATGTATTCTCTGTATATCGGAATCTTTATCAGCCCGATCCAGATTCTTGTGGAACTGATTGAAATGATTCAGAAAGGCTTTTCCGGTTTTCGCAGATTTCTGGAGGTGATGGATACGGAACCGGAGATCCAGGACGCGCCGGATGCGAAGGATCTGGAAAATGTCAGAGGCCATGTGGCTTACGAGGATGTTTCGTTCCATTACAGCGACGACGACACAATGGTACTTTCCCATGTTTCCTTTGATATCCCGGCAGGAAAATCCATCGCTCTTGTGGGGCCTTCCGGCGGCGGAAAGACGACGATCTGTTCTCTGCTTCCGCGGTTTTATGACGTGACCGGAGGGCGCGTAACCATTGACGGACAGGATGTACGGACGCTGACGAAAAAAAGTCTGCGCAGTCAGATCGGAAGCGTTCAGCAGGATGTTTATCTGTTCTGCGGGACAATCCGTGAGAATATCGCTTACGGAAAACCGGACGCAACGATGGAAGAAATCATTGAAGCCGCCAGAAAAGCAAATATTCATGAGTTTATCCAGGAGCTTCCGGACGGCTATGACACATTTGTGGGCGAGCGGGGCACCCGTCTGTCCGGCGGACAGAAACAGCGGATTGCCATTGCCCGCGTATTCCTGAAAAATCCGCCGATCCTGATTCTCGACGAGGCAACCAGTGCCCTGGACAATGAGAGCGAGCGCAGAATTCAGAAGAGCCTGGAAGCGCTCGCAGAAAACCGTACGACCATTACGATCGCACACCGTCTTTCCACGATTCGAAATGCGGATGAAATTCTTGTGATCACTGAGGAAGGTATCGCAGAGAGAGGCACCCATGCGGAGCTGCTCAAAGCAGATGGCATTTATGCCCACTATTATAAAATGCAGTTCGAAGGACTGGAGTAACAGAACTGACAGTTCAGATGGATGAACTGCCACAAAGCAATGAAAAGCAGAGAGTCTCGAAATCTGCGGCAGATACAGAACCGCCGCAGATTTCGAGACGTTTTTTTATATAACAGGAAACTGCGTTCCCTGTTATATAAAAACGCTCCGCGGGATGCGCACTCGCGCGGAGCAGAAATATGTCGCCAGGGCGACCGCGCTCGGCGCGAGAGTTCCGCAAGCGGAACTCTTTGTTATTGCCGTCAGATACTTTCGCCGAGCACTGCACGGACGCAGTTGGCCGCGGGGAAATCTTTTTTTCCCATCCCGTATCCCGTTTTCCGGATGATCATCTGAGGGAGACGGCAGAATTCGTCGGAATAGTATTTGAGAATGGCCGCTCCCGTCGGAGTGCACAGCTCTCCTTCGATCCGGCCCGCGTAGCAGGGAACGCCTTCCAGGATCCGTGCAGTCGCCGGCGCCGGCACTGGAAGGATTCCATGGGCGCAGCGCACCTGACCGTATCCGACATTTATAGGCGACAGCCGGGATCAGCAGCGCACATCCGGTAATATCCGCGAGAGCGTCCGCCGTTCCGACCTCATGAAAATGGATCTCAGATACCGGTCTTCCGTGTACGCTGGCCTCCGCCTCTGCAATGATCTGGTAAATGCTTTTGACATCCCTTTTCACCTGTTCCGGAATGTCCAGATGCTCTATCCTGTGATCGATTTCCGCCATGCCGTGATGGGCATGGGAATGGACATGATGCAGACCCGATGCATGTTCCGGAAACGCAGGATCCTGTGCCGCAGGCTCCGGATGTTCCTGCGGCACAGGATCCGCCAGATGCCCGGGGTCTGTGTGATGATCCGACTCCTCCAGGTGACCGGCTCCCCCGTGATGGCCGTGGGAATGGCTGTGGACCTCGTGAACAGGGATATTTTCACCGGCGTGAGCGTCGGTCGGAACCTCCAGGCTCTCCTCCTCCGTTCCGTTGACGCTTACCTCCGCGTGAGTTCCCACGATGCCGCATTTCACCGCATTCTGTAATTCTACGTGTACGCCGGGAATCCCCAGGCGGTTCATACGGTCGGCAAAGGATTGCTTATCCGGAAGCAGATCGGCAAGAGCACCCATAAGCATATCTCCGGCTGCACCCATATTGCATTCAAGGTATAAGAGTTTCATGATTTCCGTCCCTCCATGTGATTGATCATACTGGCCAGATATCCGGCCCCGAAGCCGTTGTCGATATTCACAACGCTGACGCCGCTGGCACAGGAATTGAGCATGGAAAGCAGCGCGGAAAGGCCTCCGAAGTTTGCTCCGTACCCGATACTCGTCGGCACTGCGATCACCGGGCAGTCGGCCATCCCGCCGATCACGCTTGCCAGCGCGCCTTCCATCCCGGCGATCGCCACAATCACCCGGGCGGTCATGATATCTTCCACATGGCTCATCAGCCGGTGCATTCCGGCTACGCCCACGTCGTAGAGCCGCACCACTTCATTTCCGTAAACCTCGGCGGTCAAAGCCGCCTCTTCCGCCACCGGCATATCGCTGGTTCCTCCTGTGGCGACAACAATTTTTCCGATCCCGTCCGGTTCCGGCATCTCTCCCACAATCCCGATCCGGCACAGAGGATCATAATGCAGATCCAGCTCTGACGACACATGGTCTGCCGCTTCCTGGGACATGCGGGTAATCAGAACGGTTTTTTCATGTTCCCGTACCATTTCCGCCGCGATTTTCAGAATCTGATCCGGCGTTTTTCCGGCGCCGTAAATTACCTCCGCCATTCCCTGGCGGATTCCACGATGGGTATCCAGTTTGGCGAATCCCATCTCTTTATAAGGTTCTGTCTTGATCCGGAGCATTGCGTCGTCGGGGGGCAGAGTTCCTGCGGCCACCTGCTCCAGCATTTCTTTCCATTCTTTTTTGTCCATTTTACTGTCAGCCTCTGCTTATCCTTTCAGTGTATTTACCCATTCTCTCAGCATATCCTCGGAATCTCCTGCGCTCAGCCGTCTGCCCGGAAGCCATACGGTGGTTTCACTGCACAACGACCTCAGCTTGCTTTCCGTATCTCCCAGGCCGCTGCCTCCCGATGTACAGAACAGCACGATCTGCTTTCCGGAAAAATCATACTGCTCCAGAAATGTGCTGATAATTCTCGGCGCTTCATACCACCAGACAGGGAAGCCCAGGAAAACGGTCTGGTAGCTTTCCATATCCGCCACCCTGCCCCGGATTGCCGGGCGTGCTCCGGGATCTTTCATTTCTATTGTACTGCGGCTTTTCTTATCCATCCAGTTCAGATCCGCATCCGTATACGGACCCTCCGGACAGATTTCAAAGAGATCTGCATCTGCCGCTTTCGCCAGCGTCTCTGCTACGCGGCGTGTCACACCGCTCGCTGAAAAATATGCCACCAATCGTTTCTGTTTCATACTTGCCTCCTCCTGACGCCTCTGCGGCGTCTTACTGATATTTGTCTGAAAACCCATTTTTGGAGTCTGTTGTATTTCCTATAGGATACAACCTGAAGTATACTCCAAGTCAAGTGTTTTCGCTCTCTGTTTCTTCGAATCTTTTAAAGTAATGAAGTACCATCGGGAGCGCCACGGCAAAAATCAGAAGATCCGCCAGCGGTCCGGAAGCCTGCAGGCCGATCAGGCCCAGAAGCCGGGGCAGAATCAGCAGCGCCGGAACGTAAAACAGAATCTGACGGCTGAAAACCAGGATACTGCTCGCCAGCGTCCGGCCAACCACCTGAAACAGCGTGCTCACGCAGGACATAAATGCAGAGAACGGAAGGGAAATGCAGATCAGCCGCAGCGCTGTCGCGCCGATCCGGATGACCTCCGGATCATCCCGGAACAGGCCGATCAGTCCCGGAGCAAAAAGAATTCCGGCCACAGCGAACGCGCACATACTCAGCATAGCCGTCCTGGCGGTAAACCAGAAAGCATCCTTTACACGCTTATGATTTTTCATTCCATGGGCATAGCCGATGACAGGCTGACAGCCTTCAATCAGTCCGAGAGACACCGCGTTGGAGAGATAAAGCAGACGACTGGCGACACTCATCGCCGCAATCGCAGCGTCACCCCATCCGCCGGCGACAAGATTCAGCACGACATTGGCAAACATATTGCAGCCATGGCGGCACAGGCTGGGAAAGCCTGTGGTAAACAGCAGCCCATATTCCTCCGGTCTGCGGTAAAGCAGCCGGAAGGCAATCTGTACCTGTGTCTGTTTCCGGACATAATAACTGAGGAGGATCCCCCAGGCAATGATCTGGCTGAGCGCAGTCGCAATTGCCGCGCCGGAAATTCCCCAGTCAAAAACAAAAATAAACAGCGGATCAAGCACCATGTTCAGCACGCCGCCGGTCACCTGCCCGATCATGCTCTCCCTGCTTTTTCCCTCTGCACGGATACACTGGCTGAGTGCCAGACTGCTGGCGGAAAACGGCGCTCCGATAAAAATATATCTGCCATAAGCGACCGCATACGGCAGATTGGTCTCCGTCGCTCCCAGAAGACGCATCAGAGGCGCGCCGGCCGCAATTCCCACGACAGCCACAAGCAGACCGAAGAAAAAGCTCAGAAAGAAGGCGGTGCTGGCTGTCGCGTCCGCCTCTTTTTGCTGCTTCGCCCCAAGCATCCGGGAAACAAGATTCGAACCTCCGGTGCCAACCCAGAAACCCAGTGCGTTCAGAACCATCGGGACCGAGAAAACGACGCCGACCGCCGCCGTCGCGCTGGTTCCAATCTGTCCGACGAAAAAGGTATCCGCCAGGTTATAAACACTGCTGATCAGAGTTGTGACCATACTTGGCACGGCCAGAGACATGATCAGACTCGAGACGGGAGCTGTAGTCATCCGCTCGTACTGTCCCTGAGTGTCTTTCAGATTCTTCTTCATTTTTCTACCTTCTCTCCGATAAAAATCACTTCGCGACGGGACGGATGCCCGCAGGCACTATGCATGCCTGCGGTCTGTGCAGGGAATGCATAGTGCCTGGCTGAACGGCAACGCCTGAATCTCACACTCTCTCTAATGCATAGAGCGCAGCACCTGTGGCGCCGACGATCTCCGGCTCCTCACAGATATAAAGTTTTGCGCCTATCTTCTCTTCCACTGCCCGCACAACGCCCGGGTTTTTCGCAACGCCTCCGGTCATCATAAAATCCGGTTCCATGCCCACACGGCGCAGAAGACCGAAGGCTTTGTTTGCAATCGCATGACACACGCCGTCGGCGATATCTGCCTTTTCCTTATTGTTTGCGATCAGGGAAATCACCTCCGACTCGGCAAAGACAGAGCACATACTCGTAATCTCAATTTTCTCCGTTGAAGTCAGGGCAATTTTTCCAAGCTCGTCCAGAGAGACTTCCAGCGTGCGGGCGATCATCTCAAGAAAACGTCCCGTTCCCGCCGCACATTTGTCGTTCATGACAAAATCCTTGACTTCTCCGTTTTCATTCAACCGGATCGCCTTGCTGTCCTGCCCGCCGATGTCCAGGATCGTACGTATGGACGGATTGAAATAGTGCGCGCCTTTTCCATGGCAGCTGATCTCCGTCACGTTTTCATCAGCAAATTCGATGCTGACCCGTCCATATCCGGTGGAGACAATCAGAGAAATATCTTCTCTGGCAAGCCCTGCCTTTTCAAGAACCTCATGCAGCGCCCGGTCTGCGCTCACGCCGGATTTCGCGCCGGTGCGCACCACTGAAAACGCTTTGATTTTTTTATCCTGGTCCATAACCACTGCGTTGGTCGATGTGGAGCCACTGTCAATTCCGATTACATACATTGTTCCGTCTCCTTTTCTCGGTTTTTCTGTCCGCCCTCTTTCCGGATTCAGCGACTCCAGAAACGCCTCGATTCTTGTACGGATCTGACCGCTGCTCTGGCGGGTGTAATCCGTTTCCAGCAGAAGAAGGGGGCGGTCCATCCATTCTCTGATCCACGCATATTCATAAGCGTAGTTGTCGCAGAACTGTACCGTGTGGTAAATGATTCCGTCCACACTGCCCGCACTGCGCCGGATCAGCTCGTCCCGGTTGGCTGCCCGTTCCATCCTCATACACGGGAACTGACTCAGCAGACCGCGGGTATATCCGGTAAGGAGCTCCTTCTCCTCCACCAGAATTTTTCTTCCCAGGCCTGTGCAGGTCAGATCAAACGCCACATTGGCATGATTTTCTTTCAGGATTTCTTTGATACTGTCATTGGCGCGGGCGCCGATGATGCCGATATTGACGGTATGGTCCTTCACCGCATACTGCTGTTCTTCCCGGAGTCCCTCCAGGTAAGACCGGAACGTATCTTCCCGGAATGTTTTTCCGGAAAACGCTTCATATTCCCGGATCATTGCCCGGATTCTCTGTTCATAAAGCGTGACGCCCGCATCCTTCGTAATGCGCGGAGTGTCCAGCATATAGATAAATTTTTCCGGAAATTCCTCTCTGAGCACATCGTAGAGACGGCGGATACTGTCACAGCATGTGGTCAGAATCACACCCTCATAATCTTTGCTCATCATTTCCTCGAGAACCCCTTTGGCAAAACTGCATATATTGGGGTGCATCCGGATTTCCGCCTGGTTGAAGTTTGTCACATCCGGCTCAATCCGGCTCATTTCCACCCCCATGGATTCAAAAATTTCCACAGGGGCGTATTTGCATATATATCCTAGCATAATATCATTTCTGCTCCTTTTTCGTAATCATTCTGCCAGGCCTGCACATTCACCGTGCAAGGCCGCAGGACAACGCGGCTGTCCGGTTACCTGCCGGACGCCTGCAGCAATTCGGTCCCTTCTTCCTCGCCGTCGCCGGCATCCAGCATTTCCAGGAACGCCTCCAGGCGGGTCTTGATCTGACCGTCATGGCTGTTCCTCCGGTCGATACCGTCTCCGTCCAGGATCAGCATCGGAATGTTCATGTCTTTCAGTTTTTCCTTCAGCAGCACGCTGCCGCCCGAAGACTGTTTGCAGCCCCAGTGGCAGAACTGAATCACGGCATCCGGGTGAAGGGTTTCTGCCAGACGGCCAACCATCTCCGCTTTGTGAGAGTAGGAACCGTTGTACAGATTCCGTATGATTTTCCGGGCCAGAGCATGAAACGGTCTGGAAGGATCCATTTCCTCCATGGAATCGATAATAATGTCGCTGGCAATGATCTGATACTTCTGATTGGTGTTGAAATATTTCTGCAGCGTTTCCTGGTAAAACGGGAGCAGATGGATCCAAAGGATCTTCTTTCCCTCAAATTTCGGATATGTTTTGATATCTTCAATCATAAACCGGATCAGATCCAGGAACTCCTGCCTTCCGATCATCAGGTGCATTCCCATCATCATATAGAGATGGCTGATCATCTCTCCCGGATAATACCGCTCGCTCTGCAGGCGGAAGAACCGCATCAGTTCTTTGCGTGTCTCATTTTCGATCCGGATGGAAGCTTTCAGTTTTTCCTCGTCAAAGGGTCTGCCGAATCTTTTCTCCAGCTCGGCGGTAAAATCCTTCAGCTGCTGCGCCAGGTAATCCACGGATGCCTCATCGTCCCGGTAGGGAACATCCAGAAAGGTAAACGGCAC
>ERZ1643249.5116-NODE-5116-length-10640-cov-12.994993_pt1 | contig 10640 bp, 8 predicted proteins | sample MGYA00579263_ERZ1643249 | MGnify/ENA primary metagenome ERZ1643249 (study PRJEB29033, sample SAMEA4952264) | chicken gut metagenome | biome: Broiler Chicken; feature: Gastrointestinal Tract; material: Caecum | place: Ireland | collected 2018 | study: Broiler...
TAACTGGTTATCAATTCTTCTTGATTCATGTCTTTCTGTTCCTATGATTTTTAATCCGCCAGCCTCTATTACTTTTTGTTTTTCTTCTTTTATTTCTTCATCAAATTTTTCTTCTAGCTTTTTAAATTGCTCTCTGGCTCTTAATATCTCTTGGTCGTCTGTATCGTAATATGTGTTTGCTTCTTCTATTAAGTTTTCTGGAACTTTGTTTCTTTTCATTTCTTGTTTTGCAAGATATTCACTATTTCCTCCAAGCATAATATCTGTACCACGTCCTGCCATATTTGTCGCAATTGTTACTGCTCCATATTTTCCGGCTTGAGCTATTATTTCAGCTTCTTTTTCGTGGTATTTAGCATTTAATACTTCGTGTTTAATTCCTTCTTTTTTTAGTATATTGCTTAATTTTTCTGATTTTTCAATTGATACAGTACCAACTAAAACTGGTTGCCCCTTTGCATGACTTTCTTTTATGCTTTGAACTATTGCATTGAATTTTGCATTTTCGTTCTTATAAATTACGTCATTTTGGTCCTTTCTAATCATTGGTTTGTTTGTTGGTATTGATATAACATCTAAGTTATAAATTTCTTCGAATTCAGCTTCTTCTGTCATTGCAGTACCAGTCATTCCGGCTAATTTATTATACATTCTAAAATAGTTTTGGAATGTTATTGTTGCAAGTGTTTTTGATTCGTCTGCAATTTTTACTCCTTCTTTTGCTTCTATTGCTTGGTGTAATCCATTGTTGTATCTTCTTCCATACATTATACGTCCTGTGAATTCGTCTACTATTAGAACTTCTCCATCTTTTACTATGTAGTCTATATCTTTTTTCATAATTCCATGTGCACGTAATGCTTGGTTTACATGGTGTACAAGTGTTGAATTCTCTATATCATTAAAGTTTTCTAATCTAAATTCTTCTTCTGCCTTTTTTATACCTTTTTGTGTTAGTGATGCTGATTTTGCTTTTAAGTCTACTATGTAATCATATTTTTCATTATCTTCTGCTTGTGCTTCGTCTTTTACATCTTCTTCTACTATTACTTTTGGTTTTAATCTTTTTACAAAGTCATTTGCTTTTTTGTATAGGTCTGATGATTGATTAGCTCTACCTGATATTATAAGTGGTGTTCTTGCTTCATCAATTAATATACTATCAATCTCGTCGACAATTGCATATTCTAGCCCTCTTTGTACTAGTTGATTTTTGTAGATTACCATATTATCTCTTAGATAATCAAATCCAAATTCGTTGTTTGTTCCATATGTTATGTCACAAGCATATGCTTCTTGTTTTTGTTTTGGTTCCATTCCAGCAATAACAAGTCCTACTGATAGTCCTAAGAATTTGTATAGTTTTCCCATCCATTCACTATCTCTTTTTGCTAAGTAATCATTTACTGTTATTACATGTACACCTTTTCCTGTTAGTGCATTTAAATACACTGGAAGTGTTGCAACAAGTGTTTTTCCTTCACCTGTTTTCATTTCTGCGATTCTTCCTTGATGTAAAATAATTCCACCTATTAATTGCACATCAAAATGTCTCATTCCTAAAACTCTTTTTGAAGCTTCTCTTACTACTGCAAATGCTTCTGGTAAAATGTCGTCAAGTGTTTTCCCTTCTGCTAATTCTTTTTTGAATATATTTGTTTTATTTTTTAATTCTTCATCTGTTAATTTTGAAATCTCTTCTTCTAATCCATTTATTTTTTCTACTATTGGCATTATTCTGTTTACTTCTTTTTCACTGTAACTCTTAAATATTTTGCTAAATATTCCCATGTCTAACCACGTTCCTTTCATTTATACCGTTATAATATATCACGATTATGTATTTGTGTCAATTGGGACCGGGTCTTTTTTGGCATAATTTATTTTTTAAAATTTGAAATATTAATATTTTTTGAACAAAATCATAGCTGGGGTCTTCCTATAAGCTTTGTTCTTATATGACAAAAAAGAACCGGCACCAAATGCCAAAATGACGAAAAAGAACCGGCACCAATTGCAAAAATGGCAAAAGAGAACCGGCACCAAATGTCAAAAGCCAAAGAAGTCCCCTATTAGGAAACTTCTCTGGCTTATGGTTGTTATCTTAAAATAAACTTGGTATTATCCTCTACGACACCATCGAGCAAAATACATTCTTTGTATTGCCCTTTTTTGGCACTCATCACTTCATATAGAATTCTATCAAAAATATAGTTTACCACATTCATGAGCTCTCTAGCTCCTGTGTGCCTTGAAGCAGCCTTTTTAGCAATATCTTCAAGCAAACTCTTATCATACTTAAGCACAATCTTATATTTCTTAAGTGCTTTTTCATATGACTTAATTGCAGAAGCTTTCGAAGTTTCAAGAATTTGTACAAGCACAGATTCAGAAAGTTCATTCATCTGGACAATTGTATCAATTCTTCCCACAAATTCTTCTGGGAAACCATATTCAATCAAGTCTTCTTTCGTATATTTGAGTGTTGACTTTGCAGTTTTCGTTCCATTACTACGATTACCGCAAAAGCCTAATGTGCTAGAATGTGTTCTCTTCTTTGCAATAGCATCAATTCCATCAAATGCTCCAGCAAAGAAAATAATTAATTTGCTTGTATCAAAGTCATAAGTTTCAGGACCATCTTCCCACTCATCTAACGGAGCAGGAACCTTCATTACCTTTCCTTCTACTAGTTTAAGCAAAGAATTTAAAACACCTCTGCCACTTACATCTCTGGTTTCTGTAGCACATCCAGCCTTTTTGTCAATCTCATCAATAAAAATAATTCCCTTTTGAGCCTCTTCAATGTCATTATTGGCTTCTTGTAGCAAGTCCATGACAATTTCAGAAACATCTCTGCCATAGTATCCTTCTTGAGTGAATTCGTTTGCATCTTCTGTTACGAACACTCTCCCAAGTTTCTTGGCCAATTGTCTCATGATTTCTGTCTTGCCTGTACCACTTTTTCCAATAATTAAGACCTTGGATTTGATGTTATCAAATTTGATTGACCGATATGCTGCTGTCACAATACTTCTTACCTGTTCATCTTGACCCTTAACGGTATCAAGAATGAATTTCTCGGTTTCTTGTATTGTAGGCAGTCTCCTCCTTTTCTTTTTTACAGGAGGAATATCATCTGTATCATTTTCTTTTACTTCAGGTTCAGCCGTTTCTGGTGTGAACACAATCCTTCCTTCTTCAGGTTTCGGTTGTTCTTTCGGTAAATTTTTTTCTTGTTCAAAAACGATAGTCATGTGAATATCCCTCCTTGATGTATGAGTTTCTACTGTGTCTTGTTTTAAGATTTTGTTTTTACCATAATTCTACCCCTCCATGAATAGTTATTCATAGGTGTATTAATTGCGGATAGACATATTATAGCACATTTTTACAAAATATCAAGATATTTCGACAAGGACAAAAAAGAACCGGCACCAAATGTCAAAATGGCAAAAGAGAACCGGCACCAAATGCCAAAAAAGACCCGGTCCCAATTGGCACCAAATGCAGCGAAGGAGCCCCAAATAGGGGCTCCTTCGGCTCTGTAAAATAGTTTGCAAAAGGTGATTTACAAAATAGTAGACGCGATTTTAGCAAGTTCACTCCGAACAGATTCATCATCAGTCAGTGTGATTTGCCAGCAAGTGGGCTGTCCTTTAAGTCTTTCAGACGCATAGCTCAGACCATTGTCCCTTTCGGTAACTTCAGGTCTATCAATCTGAGCGGGATCTCCAATAATTACCAGCTTAGTACCTGTTCCAACTCTGGTAATGATGGTTTTGATTTCATTAGCAGTCAAGTTTTGTGCCTCATCAATGATGATGTAGGTGTCACAAATAGAACGACCTCTAATAAAACCAATTGCTTCTGCTCTGATGTAGCCAAACGTCCAAAGACTTTTTCCATCTTCGAATTGAGGTTTTTCGGAAAATTTAGGCTTAGAAGAACCTTTCTTATTCTTGATATCAGGGAAATTAATCTTATCATCGTCCTTGGGATGCAAATGTTGCAAATTGTCCGTAATTCCTCTAAGATATGGAGCAATTTTCTCCATTTCATCACCTGGCAAGTATCCGATTTTTTCACCAGTTTCAGTAGGACTTCTAGAAATCAGGATATTTTGAGGATATTTATTTTCTTCCTCGACCAATTGAAGTCCAACCGCAAGAGACATAAAGGTTTTTGCAGTTCCAGCAGGGCCTTTGATAATGACCAATGGTGCTCGTTTCTCATCCATGGTCAAAGCTTCAATCATGAACCTCTGACCATTGTTTTTGGGAATTACACCATAAGGTGTAGTTTTGCCAAACACCAAAGGTACAATATAGCCTTGCTCAACTCTTCCAATTTCTTCCCTATACATTCCATTCATCTGAACAAACATGTTTTCATATACTTCTTGCAATTGTTCGTCAGAGAATGCCTCGGAAAGAAGAATCTTGCCATTCTTATTAAACTTTTCAATAACTTCATTGGAAACTTGAATAGTCATTCTGCCAGTGTACTGTTCAGAAATTTCGGGCAAAAGTTCATCTCTAAAAGTTTGAGCTTTAACTCCGACCATTTTTGCTTTCATACGAAGTAGCCCATCTTTACTAACCAGAATAACAGGTTCTTTTTCTGGTACTTCTTCTCTTATACCTTTGCAGGTTTGCAAAATTCTAGTATCCAAACGGTCCAACTCGGTTTCTTTTACTTCCTTAGGAAGCTCCACACCACTATAGTTTGTGGTCACTCTCAAGATGCTTCCATTTGCTTGTTTTACTCCTTTCTGAAGCTGTTCTAAATCAAAACTTTCGATATAGTCAAGTACTTCTTGAGCAATTTTTCCTCTCTCTGTATTTGGGTTTGGTGGGTCTACATACTTTATTTTAATTTTGTCCAAAACTGCCATGGGAACAATAATTGTATTATCGTTTCCAAAGCTTTGTGTCACATTCCGCTTAGACACAATAGTCCTCGTGCTTAAGATGAAATGTTTCCTCATGAGTTTGTCACCTCATTCTTAGTATTTACAAAGCATTTTTCTCTTGTGTATACACATGAGTAAAAATGTTTTATATGCTCTTATTATATTACGTTTTTTGTAAATTTGCAATGTTTTTTACGCATTTTGCATAATTTTATTATCTAAATTTGTCACATAGACAATCTTAGTAAAATTTCATTAATAGAAAAAGTCGTGTATGCAGTTTATTGCATATACGACTTTTTTATTCTCTCAATTAAGAGAAAAAATTACACTTTAAACCATAAATTGAAATTAAGTTACTATTTTAACTTTAGGATACTACCTATTGCATCAGAAAACACCTCATTGACGTCAACACACTCGCCCTGAAGCCAATCTACTACAGGATGAATGACCAAAGCCAGCAAAACAATAACAAATTTTATCCACAAATTTATTGGAAGCATAAAATCAATAATTATAAATACTGCCAAAATTATTGTATTAAATAAAAGTTGCAGATGTTTTGCATTTGATGCAAAAATATTATCTCCTATACAATCTGGTGACAAAAGCACAGCACCTACTACTATCGCACAAGTAAGCAATGTCCATTTTCCATCAACAAATATTGCAACTATTAATGTCAATGCATGTATTCCAAGATACACAAATGACAAATTTTTATTGTTGTCTATAAATAAATCATTATATCCAAAAATAAATACTGTTACATAATGAATAATAGGCAAAATGGTAAAAATCAATGCAATATCAGGTCTAAGCCACCACGTCAACATCAAGTTAACTGCAATTGCAACTGTGTAATACCATTGCTCGTTTCCTTCTCCAGTAAAACCATATTCTGGACCAACAATAAACCATAAAACATTGAACATTTTCTCTTTCATAGTATATACCTCTCTTTTTATTATTGTTGAAACTTTTTGGAAAACGGTTCTGTTTTTAAATATCCCTCCTCATTCAATCATGTTTTTGTGCCAGAAATTTCTAGCTAGTCTAAAACGATATATATAATCAGCAAATTAGCTGTTCGTATGAATATTATCATATCTTAAACTAAATTGCAAGAAAAAATTGTCACTAAGGACCGTCCCCGTGACAATTAAGAACCTTCTCTATAAAAACTTTTCTTTTTTTCTATTCTCTTTTTCAAGAGTAATATAACAAGTATCAATAATAAAATAGATAAGTCAACCCAATATATAAATCCAAAATTCTTTATGTTTAGACTAAAAAACCAGTTTATAAATTCTATTATAATTGGTATTACTTGAACTATAGTTAAAATTAAAACTATTATATTTAAAATTTTGCTTTCTTTATTAGAGTCTTGTATATCTCTTAAATTAACAATATGTTCTAGAAAATCTTGATTTTTGTAATATTCTTCTGTTATATTCTTTGTGTCAAATGCTTCATTTATTTTTGATGATATATTTTGTACAGTAACATATTTAAAAACATCTTTGTTCCAAAATCTTATTGTTTTACCAAACTCCTTGTATAAGTTTTCAATAAATCTTAAAGATACTGTACCGCCTTTAGATAACTGTTCAATAATTTCATTATTTGTTCTTAAAACAGAAGCACTTTGAAGCATAATTAATTCCATTATAAATAAAATTGGAACTTCATCTTGAATATTTAAAATATTATTATCTCCAAATGTCTTTAATATATATATAACAGCTGACTTATAAGCATATATTTCATAAAAATCATATTGTGAGAAATTATCTTTACTTGCTTTTTCGATTTCTTCTGATGTTAGTCTATAATAATGACCATCATCTGCAAATGATTTATATGTTTCACTTGCTAACATACAATTAAATTCTAGAGAATCTTTTGGCTTATTTGATAAACTTAATAATGTCTTTGCTTCTCCACAACGCTCTAATTTATATTTATTTTTCATAAAATCATTTATATTAATCATTTTATTTGATTCATCATAAATAAATATATTATCAGTTGTGACTTGGTCTTGTATTTGCGTTGGTGAAAATTTATTTTTTAAATTCATAATTGTTAATAAATATAAACCTGTTAATTTGTGTTCTGTTAAAAACATATAAACTGGTTCTTTTGTTATAACATTTCCATCATAGTTATAATTCAAACAAGCAATATAATTTTTTCCTATAAATGTACGTTTTAAGTCTTTTGTTACATTTTTGTTTTCATAGGCAGATTTTTCTTTGATACAATTTAAATATTCTCTTGCAATTTCATCACATTCTATATTCTGTGAAATATTTACATGTCCCATAGATTTAAATGGAATCATTATATAAATATCACTTTTAAATGTTTTTACATAATTTTCGTTCATATTTTCTTTCATATATTTCTCCCTTTATTCCAATAATTAATTCTGTTCCAAAAGTCCTTATCTCTTCCATCATAATATTTATCTAAAATTATATCCATAATTCTATATGTTTCTAATGCTTCTCTGCCTGTGCAAGTATGTAAATGTTCTCCCGTTATTAATGAATCAACAACATCTTTAATCATATTTTCTTGAATTATCTTTGGATTATCTATCTCTATTTTTTCTTCATTTTCATTTGTTGTTATAATGATAGGATCATTGCCATGCATAGAAAATTCAATTTTACCTTTTGTCCCATATATTATCATTTTATCTTTTTTATCTAACGCTAAACTATTAAAATTAGCTGTCCCTATTACTCCTGTATCTGTTTTAAATGACATTACGACCATATCTTCAACATCATACTCTTTATTATTATTAGTTGCTATTCCATTTACTTCTATAAAATTTCCTAATAAATATACCATTATATCAATTGAATGAGGAGCAATATCATAGAATTTACCTCCTCCTGACAATTCTGTATTATACAACCAAGTATTATGTATTTCTTCATAATTATATTTTCTATTTAATCTAAAGTCTGCTTCAAATATTGTTCCAATTTTTCCGCTTTGTAAGATTTCTTTTATTTTTCTAAATTTAGGTAATGCTCTCCTGTAATGAGCAATATATAGTGGAATTCCCTCTGTTTCAAACATTTCGGTTATTTGTAATGCTTCTTTATAATTTCTTGCAAATGGTTTTTCTATATATGTAGGTTTTTTAGATTTACAACATTTAATTGCTTGTTCTAAATGTAAACCTGGTGGTGTTGCAATATATATAGCATTTACTTGTTCATCAGCTAATAATTCATCTACATTATTATACCATTTTTTAGCTCCTAATTTTTTTGCTGACTCTTCAGCTTTTTTTATATCTCTTCTCATTATAGCATATATAGAACTTCTAGGTGTGGTATTAAATGCTGGTCCACTTTTCTTTTCGACAACATTTCCACATCCTATTAACCCCCATTTAATATTTTCCATATACTTTCCTCCATTCAATCACTGATATAGTTAGTATAACATATATTTTCAATTTTGTAATTAAGTTATTTAAATTTTTTGACCATTTATGTAAATTATGTTATAATAATTATATTCTTTTGTATAATCCTCGATTTTGCAGAATATTGAAACATTTCATAAAAGATATTTCTTTTGGAGGAATGCATCATGGTAAAAACCAGATTTGATGGTTCTGAGAAAACTGTCATCGAAAAAGTTCTCAAACTTGCTGGGAAGAGAAATAAAGTAGCTCAAACTGTTTTGATTGAAATGCTTGGAGACAACACTAGTTCGTTGTCACATAAGTATTTGGGTATGGTCGATAAAATTGGCCTGTACGGAAAACGGATTGAACTATTGTATATCTCTTGTGGGAAAGATGTTGAAAAATTCTTTGACACAGTTTCTACCCTTTATTATGAAGGTGTAGAGAGGTCAAAAATTATTTCGATGAAAACTCAGGAAGATTTTGATGCTCTTGTTAAAGAGTATCCATAAGTAATTATCCCCCGGCTTAGCCGGGGGCTTTTTACTCATAACGCCTAAAAGGCTATGTTACAAGCAGAGCCTCAAGGCTCATAGCTGTTCCGACGCATGCGTTTCTCGTTACCCGTTAAACGGGTCTTTATATTCTTTTATTGATATTTGGTCATACATCATATCCTCTTGTAATTGATTTCTCACATATTCTACTATCCTTTTTGCATTTTTACCTACCGTGTCTACATAGTAGCCACGGCACCAAAAGCTTCGTTGCCAATCTGAAATATCTCTCAATATTTTACCTATTTCTAATCTTTTCTGCCCATAAAAAATTTTTCTCCTATATTTTGGTGTGAACACTATATGATATTTGCAATTCCATTTTGTATGTGATAAACTTGACATTGTATCATATGTAGTGTTTTCTTCTTTAGTTTTTTTTACTGAATATACTATTCATGATACGCAACTCCCTTCATTTTATTTTTATCATTATGCGTCGAAACATATTGGTATTATGTCATGAAGGGAGTTGCTTTGCTACATAGCTTAAGCCTTCGTTACTACCGGCATAGTCGGAAGATTACTTACATTAAAAAAGGAAAATTGATGTTACTCAATTTTCCTGTAATACTATTATAGGTAAAAACCTATAACATATTTGTGCTATTAGTTTATGCTAAAAGCTTAAAAATATTCATAATACTAAAAATCTTAAAAGATTTTCGTATTTGTTAATTATTACTATTGTTTTGATAAAAACAACATATTTGTAATTTAATTTTATCACTTATATTATAAAATGTCAAATATTTTTGCTTTTTTATTTTTAGTTTCCTTTTAATTTTTCAATATACTTATTTAAATTTTCAATCTTTTCTTCATATTTCTTTATATTTTTAATTAGGCCTAAACTCACATATAAAGAATTATCTATATTTCTTATATCTTCTTTTGAAAGTTTAGTTATGTAATTTCCTAATCTAGCTTTACTAATTGTTTGAACATTAGAAAGATTTACTTGTCCATCTAGTATTACCATTCCTTTACTATCTTTTTGAGTTATAATATGAGCCATTGTCGGAATTGGCTTAGATGCATGCGTAATTGGTGCAACTATGACATTACTAGAATTTATATTTCCTACATCGCTTTGAAGTATTACACAAGGTCTTTCTTTTTGCATTTCTGAGCCTATTCCGATTCCAAAATTACACTTATAAACTTCTCCTCTTCGCACAATTCTATTTTTAGCCTTTTCTGAATTTGTATCTAAATATATCTGCGTTTTAGTCCATTCTAAAATATGTTGTACTTTTGAAACAGTGATTTTAGGTTCATTATGCTGATTTAACTCTTCCATAACAAATTGTGCCTCCTTTCTTTAAATAAAATTGTTCCAAAGCATCAAAAATTTCTTTGAAACTATTTTATATATTTATACTATACAATTATTTGAAAATCAACAACTTTTAAAATTTAATTTTTGGAGCGATATTCTTACAAGAATATATAATTATCAAAATAAGACAATATTACAATTATAATTAATTGCATTATTGTCTTTTTGTGTATTTACAAATTAATTATTTTTCCTATAATCTCTTTATCCTCTATTTTATTAATTCCAAAACATTTCTTTCCCAAGTCTTTTATTGAAGCTCCTAGATGATACATCTCTTTGTTATCTATAATAATAAATCTATCATGAAATTTATTCGTTTTAGCAACTTTTAATATAGGATATTCTTTATTAAATTTTTGAATATCTATATTTTGAATA
>ERZ1643249.5120-NODE-5120-length-10629-cov-4.238037_pt1 | contig 10629 bp, 11 predicted proteins | sample MGYA00579263_ERZ1643249 | MGnify/ENA primary metagenome ERZ1643249 (study PRJEB29033, sample SAMEA4952264) | chicken gut metagenome | biome: Broiler Chicken; feature: Gastrointestinal Tract; material: Caecum | place: Ireland | collected 2018 | study: Broiler...
CCAAGTCCCGGTAATTTTGGTGACATATATTGAAGCGGTGTCGCCATAATGCCCACATCAGCTAATTTATCTTTATAAACTTTAATATCTTTATAATGGACATGGAAAATTTTGTCCTTAAATTCATACATCGGGCGGATATAGTCAATCTGCTGCCATACAAAATGAGATGGATCATAGTTAATGCCGAAATTCGGGCTGTCTATAATTTCAAATATTTTTCTCCAGTTTGCCGGGGACGTCATCAGATTCTGTCCGCCCGGCCACTCATCTTCTGTAAACAGCATCGGACAGTTTTCAATGGCAATCTTTACACCTTTTTCTTCGGCATATTTTACAATCGGCGGCCATACTTCTTTGACCAGTTCCAGATTTTCGGAAACATTTTTCTTCGGATCACGGCCGACAAATGTTGTGACCATATTCACATCAAGCATTGCGGACGCATCGATCAACTTATAAAGATGAGCGATATATCCGGCGCGTTTTTCCAAATCCGGATCCATTGTGTTCGGATAATATGCCAGCGCTGAAATTTCAACACCCTTTTTTTCACATAAATCTTTAATTTCTTTTGCTTTAGCCTCAGTCAGATCGGCTACATCAATGTGGCTGACGCCGGCATACCGTCTGTTGGCGCCGCCCTGAGGCCAGCAGGCAACTTCAAGACATTCCAAACCATTTTCTGCGGCAAAATCTACAACTTCTTCAAAAGTCATACCCTCGCAGATGGAGGTGATCAAGCCTAATTTCATATTCTCAACCCTTCCTTTGACGCCGTTTATTCAGCATAACCGATATACGGTTTCTTTAATTCTTTTAAATCCGGTATCTGTCCCGGCATTGCCGCTTTTGTCTTAATCTCTGTGGAATGTTCCAGTTTACCATCCCAGCGAAGCCGTGAACGCTTCTGCTGGGCTTGGCTGAAAGTCACTTTCAGCTTGCCGTCTTCCACAGCAAATGAACCTTCAATGCCGCATACCGGACATTCTACTGCCGCGCCGTCTTTGGTCACTGTCAGCATATCACAGTGACATACAGGGCAGACACCTTCCGTCTCGCCGCGCCATGCTGTGCGCTCTTCTTCTGTCTGCGCATTAACCGCTGCAGCGATATTTTCGCCCATGCGGGTCATACGTTCCATCTCCGGCGCATTGCCAAGGACATGTTCATGTGCCATTGCACCGTGGTATTCATGCATATCCACCACGTCAATGCCCATGGACATTGTAAATTCATACATGGTCGGCAGCATAAATGCCAGCCAGTTTTTCGTCATGGCGCCGCCCACAGAAACTAAGGCGCCGACACGTTTTTTAAAGCTGCGCTCATCCGGAAGTTTTTCAGCCGGTTTTCCAGCAGCCTTGCCTTCCTCGTAAGTTGCTTTTCTGAATGTAATATCATGGGACGGTCCGATACGGTCGCAGACCGTTTTAAATCTTCCTGTAGGACTTAATACATATGTTGGTGATCCCACAATCACAGCATCACATGCCATCAGCGCCTCATCTAAAATCTTAAAATCATCTTTGATCGGGCAGCCGCCTTTGCCATTGCCCGTCGTCATGCCGACAACACATGAAATACACCCTGTACACGGTTTAATATCCAAATCATCCACATGGATAAATTTAACATCACATCCGGCTTTCTCGCATGCCATCAGCGCCGTTTTGATCATAACATCTGTATTGCCCATTTTTCTTCCGAATGACAGGCCCAAAACTTTTTTCTTCATCTTCATCCTCCTATGCGATGACAACTTCCCGTTCTTTGATACCTTCCAGCGGTACAGGAATATACGCGGTTCTTGTGGCAACAGTTAATTTAACGCTGTGGCTTCCCGAAACAAGACCGCCATCCTGAAGTACACGCACATACAGCGGTTCGCCGTATTCCCATTTATAAGTTGTCACTGTATCTGCTTCTTTTAATGTAAACCAATCTTCATAATCTACGGAAATGCGGATATTTTCTGACGGTACTTCCACACCGTCTGTGCATACTTTGATATATTCGATCATTGACATCGGAATACCGCGGTAATATGTAATATTTGTCTGCATTTCATAACCGATTACTTTACCATCTTCCGTAACATTAACACATGTATTTTCCTTAAAAACATTATTATCAAACATTCTGTTCTCCTCCTTATCCCTGAATCTCTTTCAGACATTTCCGGATATATGCCTGCTGTGCGGCTACCTGTTCTTTTTCCATCATCTTATGCCCCGGCAGCGTAAAACGGTTACCTTCATATTCTGTAGATACATAGCCGTCATAATCATGATCATGAAGATACTGAAGCAGCCCTTTATAATCCATGGAATATTCCGGTCCTTCCGGTGTCATTTCGAATAATTTGAAATGAAAATGTTTGATATAAGGCATATATTCATCAAGAACGCTAAAATCAAGATTTTCATAGCCGTCGCACAGCGGCACGAACATTCTGTCATGTTCCGACTGGATTGCCGCTTCAAGTTCCGGCGGATACTGGAAATTATTTTCTCTTAATACACGGTGAAGGTCTGTGCCTTTTTCAAACAGCGTATCAATATAATCAAAGACCTGAGGGCTTGTGCCGTTGAATGTTTCGTATTCACGGACCACTCTCGGGAACTTTCTGCAGAAAATCCCTGTATCGATCACAATACCTGCGTATTTGGAATTAAGGCGTTTTACTTCATCGATAAATGCCTTTGTTTCAGGAATGTCAAAAGCCATAGCAGCATGAACTTCAATGGCGATGGTGACATCATATTTTTCGCAGTACGGAAGCAGCGGCTCAATTACCCAGTAAGGAACCATGGATACTAAACGGATCAGATGGATTCCCAGTTTATTAGCCTGAATGATTTCTTTAATCAGAAGATCAATACATTCTCTTTTGGTCAGTGTTCTGTTTTTATAAAGATTTGTATTTAAAAATACATCGGCGATCACCGGTGTCAGTCCGGTTTCTTTTAAAAGTTCATGCCACTTGGCCACTGTCTCATCGGAAATATCCGGCGCGCCTTTAAGCATCTGATCCGGCAGGATTTCCACGCCCTGTACGCCGTTGTCTTTGACAAAATGCATAATATCTTTTAAATCCATACGGTGATTCAAATATTCATCCTGTAAGCTGTAAAGGCTCACACATGTTTTAATTTCAGACATCTTATTCCCTCCATATCCATTCCGGTACGGGAATAATTTTTTCCCGCACCGGCCATTTCTCCTTACTCAATCAGGCGTCAAATCTGATCTCTCTGTTTTCTGCAGCTGACTTATAGATCGTGTCCAGAATCTTTGTCACAACAAATGCCTGCTCAGGTTTTACGAGCGGTTCTGTATCATTGATAATAGCTTCAAGCCACTGCCTGCACTCTTTGACTTCCGGTGAACCGCCGCCATTGCCTTCAAAGAAAGCGATCGCGCCTGTATCTGAAATGTGTTCTTCTGTCAGAACACCGCCTGTTGTTTCGTTAATTACAAGATCGTATCCGGTCTGACTCATGCCGCCGATCATCTCAGCGCCGGCTTTTGTGCCGCACAATGTGGTCGCTGCTTCTCTTGAATCTTTCACATTCAATGCCCATGAAGATTCAAGGAAAATCGTTGCGCCGTCAGCCATTTTAATGTAGCCGAAAGCAGAGTCTTCAACTTCATAGGTTTTCGGATCCCAAGGTCCGAACATATTGCCCTCTGTAGCTTCCGGAAGATGTCCCAGCTTTTCAAAGACTGAACCTGTAACAGATACCGGTTCATAGTTATCCATACACCACAGTGTAATATCCAGTGCGTGTGTTCCGATATCGATGAGAGGACCTCCGCCCTGTTTGGATTTGTCCGGGAATACGCCCCATGTCGGTACGGCACGGCGTCTGATGGCATGTGCCTTCGCAAAATAGATATCCCCCAGTTTGCCTTCTTCACATGTCCGTTTCAGCATCTGAGCATCTGTACGGAAACGGTTCTGATATCCAATGGTAAATTTCTTTCCGGATTTTTTCCACGCATCCATCATCTTCTGCGCGTCAGCCGTTGTTGCTGCCATCGGCTTTTCACACATAACATGTTTACCCGCTTCAAAAGCCGCCACTGTAATCGGGCAGTGCGCCACATTCGGCGTACATACATGAACCACATCAATGGCAGAATCTTTCAGCAATTCATGATAATCTTCATAAACTTTTGCATCCGGCGTACCGTACTCTTTCGCGCCTTTTTCCGCTCTTTCGCGGATAATATCGCAAAATGCAACGATTTCACATTTATCTGACTGAGATTTTAATGCAGGGAAATGTTTCTGATTGGCAATCCCGCCGCATCCGATCACTGCAACTTGTAATTTTCCGTTTTTCATCTTATTTTCCTCCTATATTTCCATTCAATAAATATTCATTAATTCTGCTGTGAACTGCGTCTTTGTTTTAATTGCTCTCTGATATGATCGGCATCTTTGTCACTCATGTTCCAAAGCAGGCAGGCCGCTGCCGCAAGGAAGAATAAGATTGCCGGGATTAAATTGACAACGATATTGATACCGTTCATCGCTGCCGCTGTCTGCTGCTGGTTGGCTACATAGCCGAAAGCTGACAGAAGCAAAACGCCTGCTGCAGCGCCTACTGCGTTGCCGAATTTTGTTGCCAGACCATATGTAGCATAAGCTGTACCGTCTGTGCGGACACCGGTCTTTAATTCCATGTAATCTACGGAGTCTGAAACCATAGACAGAGTCATTGGGAATCCCACATTAAACAGACCAAAGATACAGCAGCCAATGATGACCATCGGAATATTGTCAAACGGCGCGAAAAAAATCACAAGCAGCCCGATACCCTGAATAATCATAGAACCCATAAGTAAATTTCTCTTGCCCATTCTCTTTGCCAATACAGGAACAAAGAAGGAACCAACGATCGCCCCCAGTGACGGTATGGTCATAATAATACTGATCAGTGCAAATGAACCGAGGCAATAGATGACATAATAGCTTGTTACTGCGATTCTTCCCATAAATGCGGTCATCTGAAGCGCCATGATCAATGTCACAATCATAAGATATTTATTTTTTACAAGATTTCCCAGTGTTTCTTTTAAAGAAAACTTCTGCGGTTTTCCCACCGGCTTTACGTTTTCTTTTGCTGTTTTAACTACGATCAGAAACAACGGAATGGATACGATAGCATAAATCAGTGCGGTTGTCACATAGCCCCGTCCGTCTGCCACCTCTGCACCCGGTGCGGAAAAACGGAGCATTAAAACTGCGGATAACGCATTTACGATGACCATACCGAGATTCATACCAATATTTCTTGATGTATTGATTTTATTTCTCTGATCCGCATCTTCTGTCATAACACCTGCCAACGCGCCGTAAGGAATATTGACCAATGTATACAGCATACCGGCAATAATATAAATGATACCCGCCCATAAAACGCCTGCTGTAGACTTGCCGTCAAATGGATTTGTAAATGTCAGTACTGAAAAGATTGCCAAAAACGGACATCCGAAAGCGATATAAGGACGGAAGCGTCCCAGTTTTGATCGTGTGCGCTCTGCGATCGCACCCATCATCGGGTCATTGATGGCATCCCATATACGCGCGATCAGCATAATCGCTGATACAGCTGCCGGTACAATCCCTACAATATCTGTGTAAAAAACGGTCAGATACGAACCGACAAAGGTCCATACAAACTGCGACGCCAGATCACCGAATCCGTAACAGATCATCGCTGCTTTTGATGCTAATTTCTTTTGATTCATAATTCTTCTCCTTCTCATGTAGTTTGCTGTCTGATTACTTCCGGCCGTCTCAGACATCTTTGAGATATCTCCTTTTCATGGTTATACTATACCATTGGACAATGCTGCCGGCATCTCATGGACGGACGATTTTATTTACATTTTTTTCAAAACTTTCGGGCAAAAAAATAGCAGTGCAAAAAATGTATATCATTTCTTGCACCACTGAACTTTTACCCTTTTAATCTCTATTCTCATAGATATGAAGCATCATCACACTGTGCGCTTCGATTGTTTCGCGCACATTCAGTATGCCGTTTCTGGCGTCCGCCCGCTCCATACTCATCCGAGGGAAACATATTTGCCGGATATACTTCACATCCCGCGGCGTCAAATGTGTATCATAATGGAATTTACGCCATTCGGTCAGCAGCGTGCCTTCTTTCGGACTGACTGTACGCTTTTTAATAATATACTTTTCAGCCTGCATATGCTCCAATGTCAGATCCAATACAATCGGTTTTTGATCTTCAAACGCATCGCTGATCATCTCCGGCTTATCGATGCTCTCCTCTTTTGCAAAATAATTCCGGCTGTACCATTTATAATTGAAACAGAGAATATAATAGCTGTTCTGCTCTGTCTTTGTGGCAATATAATCATTGCCGCTGCCGATCAGAATGCCTCCCAGGCCTCCGAGGAACTGCAGTGCATAGTACACCGGCTTGCAGATTGTGTCTTTCGTCAGCAGACCGCTTCCGCCGTTGGCAATGCCGATGGTATCAAAATAATTACTCACCCAGTCCGATGCCATCCACGGATTGACCATATCCACATACGGCCCGATCTCTGATGCCTTTTTGGCAATATAGGCTGCACGAAAACAGCTGTCATTGAGATAATTTCGATTGGACACAGAACTGTTCCATTCGGAAATACAAAGTTTGCAGTCCGCACCTGTTTCCTCAATCAGTGCCCTCATCATCTGTACCTGTTCTCTTTCATAGCCCGGATATGTGATCCGCCGATAGCCGATCATCTCACCGTGACCAACTGACGTATACGGAAACAGCAGGAATGATACAAAATCCGGTCCGCAGCCCCGCGCCATGCACTGTATCAGAAAATCCCGTACAAACTGCGGTTCTTTATTCATAATGCTCATCGGGCCGCCCACCATTGCATCCGGCACAAATGACTTAACTGTTTGATACATATATTCAAAAGCATTAATATATTCATAATGGTCATCAATATAACAGTCGCTCTGAGGGGCATGGACATTGTCACATGACAGTTCAAAAATCCACCGGCCCACTTCCGCTTTGCCATACCGGCTGACGAAATGACTGATCAGACTGCGCAACGCATCTTCCCACACCTGCCGTGATTTAAACACAACGCCCTCCTCATCAAAAAACACAGGATGCCCTTGGGTTCTGATTGCTGTATCCGGACGGATACCCATATCCAAAAACGGCGTCAAATGATGATTCACAAGAAAATCCAACGCAATATCGATTTTATCGTAATTATAATTGCCGATATGTTCTCCGTCAGTCATCATCAGCTTCGTTGAAAACACATTCCACAGGCGGGCATAAGTAAAGCCGATATTTTCCGCCAAGTAAATTACATGATACTGGATATTGGCCATCAAAAGCTGATTAATCGAACCCACATTGATCGTCTTATTCCATTTTTTCCCATAAGGCTCGCCTGCAGACACATCAATATCCGCATGAACTGTTATCGTATCCTGCCGGGCATAATCTTCATTAATCTGCTCCTGAAGCTGTTCTCTGACCTGAAGCAGCACTTGCTCCTGTGCTTCTTTCTGCGCTTTTCCGCTTTCCGTATGCATTTTCCGATAATCGGACGGAGACATGCCATAAGTCTCTTTAAACAGACGGTTAAAGACAGATAAATTAGAAAAACCGCTGTCCACGGCCACTTTCGTAATATTTTTATCGGAATAAATCAAATTTTCCAGAGCGGCTTTCAGCCGCACACGGTTGACATAATCATTAAAATACAAACCGGTCTGCTTTTTAAAAAATCTGAAAGTGTGGAGGCCGATGTAAACAGCCGCTCTGCGATTTCCGACAGGCTGATATTTTCTTCATAATTTTGATTAATATACTGAATCATTTGCCGCAGCCGTACATCGTCACTGCCGGCCCCCGGAATCTGCTCGCTTTCTTCAGACAAATAGTATTCGATCAGATGGTCCAAAAGCCTGTACAGTATACTTTGATTCAGACAGTCTGTCCGATGTCTGCCTTTGACTTTCTGATAGACAAGTTCCCGAAATATACTTCGGATTTCGCCGTAGGCATTCATATGGTCGCTGACGCTGTTGCATACAAAAAAGTAATCGTCCCGTTTCATCAGCGAGGCCAAGAGCCGGCATGAATAATTGACCACGCACAGCAAGGTACCTTCGGCGCTCTTTGTTTCATGCATTAAGCCTGAATTGATAAGAATTACGTCATCCTTGGCAAGATCATATGACATGCCCTTAATATGTATTTTTAATTTTCCGTCAATCACATAAATGACTTCTATTTCCGGATGAAAATGCTCCGGTTCCTGTATTTCTTTGACAATACGGCTTTCCATGCCGGTTAAATCATTCATGTCTTTTTACACTCCCTAAAGTAAATTTTATTATGCTGCTGTAAAGATTGCATTACTATTACGATCTGATTGACAAAATATATTTGGCGACTATCCAAATTGGCGCTATTTAAATATTCTGCGAACGCTTCTTTCGCCGCATTCATATCCAATCCGACAATTTCTCTGACAAATTCCCCTAAAGGTTTGCTTCCGTATTCTGCTTCGTACTCATCTTTCGTGCCAACTTCGCTCCAAAGCATATTTTCCTCTTCAAAATTGGTATGATAACGGACAGCTTCATCTTTTGGAATATATTTAATCAGCCCTCTCAAACTGTTCCGGATATATTCAAATTCATTTATATCTGCCTGTTCAACATAATCAGTGCTTAAAATTTGATGAATCAGCGCTGCCTGTGCAGCAATTTCCGGTATATTGGCAATCTTTGAAAGCGCTTCGGCCTTTTTAAGCAAATCGGGCTTGAATTAATTCATCCAGTTTTTTGGATTCTTTTTTCTTCAGTTGACTTAACTTTTTAAATTTTTCTAATCGCTTCACAATCTGTAATTGCTCATTCATAGACGGAAGATTTATTGCAACATTTGAAAGTATCTGTTTTGAAAGCTCTTTAAAAGTCGCACCTCGTCCTAAAGAATTAAGATATTCCGTCTTATTTTTAAAAAACCAATATAAATATTTATTATCAATTTTAGCTGAACATATCAAATTTTTAAAGCCTTGGTTACAATACATTTCACAGCCGGCAATCGCTACTTTACCTATCGGCGCTCTTGACGAAAGAATCTCTGTTCCCTCCGGAAACGGCCTAAGCCCGGTCCTTTCAATTGCCAATTCTGTTATTTTATGTACGCTATCCACAATAATATAGGAATCTTCATCAATTTCTGCAGGTGTAATCCATTTTTTATTTTCATCCCAATATTCCGGTACATTTGATTTTGGCGTACTTCCTGATACAATTTCACATATATCACCTAACTTATATTTTTCCATCTTCATCCCCACAAACCCGAATCTGTGGAAACTCTATACCCTATTCTTATCCCAAGTATCTCTCAAATAGTCCGGGCCTTCCATCCAAAGTCCTGTATCATAATCAAATAAAGCACTATACACCACTGAATTCGCAAACTGCACTAAAGCGTCTTTAAATTCTATCCCTTTTTCCCGTGAATACTTCTCCAACATTCTGCGCATTGTAGACACAGCACAATATTCTTTCTGAGCTGTCGTTACCTCCTGATTTTCTTTATACATGATACTCACTCCCAATAAACTCTAAAGCTGCAATCGCCGCTTCTGTCCGAAAGCAGTATTGATCTTCCAACCGATTAGGCATCAATGTCTGAATTGCAAAATCATCGGCCTGCTTCGTGCCCGGCTCTCCAAACAAACCGTCAATATACGCATTTAAAGTCCTTGCTGTGCGGTCGTTTGCAATTTTTCCGCCGATAATATCTGTCTTTTTATACTGATTCAACATATCTTCAAATAAATCTATATCACGGTTTGCCGCTACAAAATGCAGCCATTCTTTATCAGCACTTTTAAACAGCTTAAATGTCAGTTTTTCTGATAAATGCAGTTTATAAACTGATATGTAACCGCTCGCTGTATCTTCAGGAATATTTTTTAAGCGAATTTGTTTTTTACATGAAAGCCTTATAAACTTTTCCGCCTGACTGTGAGAACTGGTCAAATAAAAGCCCTGCCCAAAATCTTTACCCTTAGAACATTTTTCTAATTGAATCTGAGACACTTCTGTATAACTCCCATGATACAATATCATGCCGTCTGTAAGACTGATCATAATACCACTCCCTGATTAGAAAGCAAAGTCTGTATGTCATCTAATGCACATTGATATCCGCTTAAATGTAAACTGTCATAACAATCTTCGATAAAATCAAAAATTTTATATTGCTTAAACAAATCAGCACACTCTTTCGGCTCCATATGCCATTTTTTTTGTGCCATGCGGAATAAGCGGCATTCCATATCCATAATATCAACATCCATATACGCTTCCCCTTTCTTTCCTGTCACGCAGTATATCTTTGATGAGACGCTTTGACATTATTTTGGTTGACGATCGCATACTGCACCGGCTTTACGCCTTCCTTTGATTTATCCAAAATATTTTTGCATTAAACTATCAAATAATAGTTGTGTTTTCTCCAGTGACTTTTTTATGGCAGGTTTTGAGTTTATCATATCACACAAATCCATCCCTTTCCATAAAAA
>ERZ1643249.5121-NODE-5121-length-10628-cov-153.721839_pt1 | contig 10628 bp, 7 predicted proteins | sample MGYA00579263_ERZ1643249 | MGnify/ENA primary metagenome ERZ1643249 (study PRJEB29033, sample SAMEA4952264) | chicken gut metagenome | biome: Broiler Chicken; feature: Gastrointestinal Tract; material: Caecum | place: Ireland | collected 2018 | study: Broiler...
AGTGATTCTAAATTAAGGTGGGTTACGATGATCATTTTTTCTCTAGCTCTAGTTAGGGCAACATAGAATAACCTTAGTTTTTCAGATATTTCGTCTTCGATATATTCATTTTTAAGTAAGGTTTTTAAAATGGTATTTTTAGGCGTTTTATCAAAGTATGGAACGATAAAGCCATATTTTTCTGAGAAGTAAAATGGACTTTTAAGGTCATCGATATTGAATTTTTTAGAGAGGCCACTATAGTAACAGACTGGGAATTCTAGTCCTTTAGAAGCGTGAATAGTCATAATTTTAACAGATTCAGACTCACCTTTACTAAATGATAGTTTAATATCTAAGCCTGTTTCCAAGACTTCACTTAGGTAATTATAGAAGTCTTCAATTGTATAACCTAGGCTATCACAGTTTTCAGATATTTTAATTATTGCTTCTAAAACACTTAAATGGGATTCGATGTCCCCTACTTCGATCGATTTTTCATAGAAGTTAAATTCCTTTATTATTTCATAGATGAGTTGTTCGTTGGTTTTTTCTTCGATGTTTTGAAGAAGATTTAGACATTTTTGATAGATTTCGGTATCGCGATAGTTTTTGTTTAAAATGGTATTGAAAATAGTATTATCATCTATTTCAAAGAGGTAACTTCTAGATAAAGATATAAATGAGTGTTTAAACTCGGCATCATATTTATGGTTTTTGATTTTTAAGATTAAATTATAGATGTTTTTAAGTAAGGTTATTTCTAAGGATGAGGTTATAGCTTTATCACGGTAAATGGTTAGGGGAATATTTAGATATTCAAAGACTTTTTTATAGTTTTCAAAGGCGGTTGCCCGGTCAATTAAGATAACAAAATCACTATAAGTAACTGGTCTTGGATTATTTGTATCTGGGTCCATTATTTCAAATTTATTATTTATTTTATTTTTGATGTCCTTCGCAATGGTAAAGATTTCGATTTCTTCGTTTGAAAACTTTTTATCTTCAGGAAGGGGATAGTTAAGAATTTCAAGGTCATAGTTTTCTTTATTAATACTTTCATAACTCGTGTTTCCGAAAATCATTTGATGGCTTTCGATGTAATCGGCCCCACCTATTTTAGTATCCATGATTTGGTTAAACATTTGATTTATATCATTTAGAACTGTGCTTCTAGAACGGAAGTTTTTATTTAAATCGATTTTGATACCGTTATCTTTTTTAGAATATTTTTCATATTTTGATTTAAAGAGTTCGGGGTTAGTGTTTCTAAAACGATAAATAGATTGTTTAATGTCACCAACCATATAGGTATTATTTTTAGAGATGTATGAGGTAAACAGTTCTTGAAGGTCATTGGTATCCTGGTACTCGTCGATAAGGATTTCATAGTATTTGTTTTTTAGGCTTTCGCAGACTTCTGGGTGGGTTTCTAAGAGGTTTATAGCTTTTCTCGAGATATCTATAAACTCATACATGTTTTCTTCTTGTTTATATTTATTTACTTTTTCATCTAGTTTTAAGATGATTTCAATGATAACAGAAACATAGTCTTTGGTTTTAGCGATAGAGTTTATTATTTCTTCTTCGTTTTCATATTTAGTAAGTTCAGATATTTCTTTTAAGGTTTCGGAGAGGTTTTTCTTAAGGGCTTTAGCTTCTTCTTCACTGCCTCTTGGAAGGTTTGGAAGTCTTTCGGGGATAGATTTTTTGATTTCATCATAGGTTTTTGCGTTTAAAAGGTTTATTAAGGTTTCTTCTAATTTAGTTATATAGTCTCCATCTAAGTAATAGCTTAGATTTTTAATTTGATATTTAAGGTCATCTTTTTTGTGGTTTATAAGTTTTAGGTAAGTTTCTAGGTATTCATTTAATTTTTCTTCGGTAAAATAATTATCTAGGTATGTTTTTAAATATTCATCTTTATTATAGAGGTTATCTAGTTTGGAGTTTAGTTTTAAAATATTTTTCTTGATGGATTCATCGTCTTTTAGGGAGAAGTCACCAATAAATTTAAGAAATTTAGGGTCTTCTTTTTCATAGTAGGAATCGAATATTTCATCTAGGTAGCGAGATTTTTGAATACTGATGATACTACTATCAATTATAGAAATATTAGAGGAGATGTTCAAAAGATGACTATATTTTTTAACTAAGGATAAGGCGTAGGCATCAAAGGTGGTTATCGGAGCCGAGTCGATTTTATCTAGTTCGGGTTTTAGAGAGTCTACGTCTTTGATTTTTTTTCTGATTCTCTGTTTCATTTCGGCAGCGGCAGCATTGGTAAAGGTCAGAATTAAAAGTTCATCGATGTGGACCCCGTTTTTTAGGTGAGTTAATACTCTTTCCGATAAAACGGCAGTTTTTCCTGAACCGGCTCCAGCTGAGACAATAATATTTGTTCCTTTTTCATTGATGGCTAAAGATTGTTCGTTAGTCCATTTGGGCATCTTCTTCACCTCCTAATATTTCAGATATTTTAGTATTTTTAAGGTTTTGAATGTCTTCTTCTTTTTTAAAGCACAAATCTTTGAAAATACAGTTTTTGCAGCTTATATTTTCATTGTCGATTCTTTTAGGTTTTATTTCAAAGTCACAGTTTAAGATGTTTTGGATAGCTTTGTTTATGTTGCCCTCAGTTATTTGATAGATTTTACCGAAGTCTTCATAACTTAAGAGTTTACTATAACTGGAGAAGCCGTTTTTGGTTTTTTTGAGGCCTTTGATTATTTCACTGTTTTCATAGGTATCGTCGATTTCTTCGATGATGTTTTCATCGTCTATGGTGTAACCCGATAATTTAAGGCTATCTTTTATTTCTTTGTCTGGATTTTGGCTATCTAGGGACGGGGTATTTAAAAGTTTTTGAAGGTATAGTCCAGTAACTTCAAAATTTAGTTCTTGACTATTTTTTATAAGATAAAGATAGACAGGAAGCTGCATGTTTAAGCCATAGTTTAGGTTATCAAGAGTTGATGAGACAGAGCCAGTTTTATAATCGGTTATGATGGCATGACTATCATTATGGCTTATCTTATCGATGATGCCGATAAAGTTTATATTTATGTCCCCTTCCTTATTTAAAGTAATTCTTTTTTCGGTAAGATGGTTTTGGTAGGTCGTATGAGTCTCATTTTCTTTGATTATTTCGATGTCTTTTTCAAGAACTTGATAGAGTTTTTTTAGGAAGAATTTTTCTTTTGGAGAAAGGTTTTTGTCTTTTAAGTATGCTTGATATTCTTTTTCTAGGTCAAAGTTTTCATCATACATATGTGAAAGGCAGGCGTGGAAGAGGTTACCGATTAGTATTGGAAAGGTTTCTTCGTAAGGGTCTAGTTTAAGAATGCTATTTGCGTAATATTTGAATGGACAAAGGTAGTAATTATTTAAGCTTGTATATGATAAGGTTAGGTTGTCTTTGAGGTATGTTTTGAGGCTATCTTTGTTTATTTTTTGATATTTATTGTCAAAGGTTCCATAGTCAATTTCTGAGTAGTTAGACCATAGAAGATCTAGATTTTTATCTTTTTCATTATAATTTAAATAATTATCTAAGTACTGCCCGAGGGTTAGTTTATTAAATATATTTGAATAAGTAAATTTTATTTCTGGGTTTTTGATTACATCTAGATTTAATTCAGAGATTAGAGATGATGGATAATAGGTACTGAAGGTATCTTTTAATTTATAAGTGATAGTTATATTTGGAGATGATTTGATTAGATTTGTGATATATTTTTTCTCTATGATGTTCTTTTCTGTAGATGAGAGTAATCTATATTTTGGCTTTTCAGTATCTTCAATCAAATCGTCATCTTTGTATATTTTAGGAATTATTTCTTGGTTAAAACCTAAGATATAATAGGTTTTATCTTCTTCAGTTATTTCACCTAGAGATATAACGTTAATGGCATTATCTCTTTTTTCAGAAGGAATGGTTAGTTGTTTTAATTCATCTTTGATGATGGTTAGGTATTTTTCGTCTAGTGGAAGATCATATTTGTTTAAGAGGTTTATTATTTTATTTTTTACGTCACCGTTAGGAGTTTTCTCTAAGGCGTTTACTAAATTTTTTTCTTCACCTAAGTTTTTTAAAAAGGTTTGGACTGAAGATGTACTGTAGATTGGAATATTATTGTTCAGGTTAAGGGGAATTTGATATAACGAAAAGATTCTTTTAAGTTCAGGAATATAATCTTTAGTTATACCGGAGATAAAGATGTCATTTGGTGATTTGGTTTTTAAATCTTCGGATATTCTTGAGGAAACATAGGCAATTTCATCTTGCATAGATGTGAATTCATAAACTTTTGGGGTAGAATTTTTTTCTTCTTCAGTTATAACGGTTAAGTTATATTTTTTTAATTCGTCTAAAAGATATGGTTCGATATCAGGGTAACCGACAAGAGTAATGTTTTCGGGTTTAAACAAGGGATTTTTTTCGATTAGATTATTTTTATCTAAATAATCATAGTATTTTTTTATTTCTGGGTGCGGTATAAAGATGTTTTTTAGGTATTTTTTGGCGACGGAATAATTTAAAGAAAATTTTTTCATCAAAAAATAGATGGCTTCTGGTTTTACTTTGCCATAGTAGTTTTGAATAAATTCTTCTTTGGTCATCATTTTGATATTAAGAAGTTTTTTATTTTGAGATATTTCTTTTAAGAGTTTTATTTTAAGATTATTTTTTATAATTACTAAACTATGATTAGGTATTTTTTCAAGCATAAGACCACATTCTTTCCTTTTTAATTATAGCATGACTTTAATGGTTTTAAGGACAAAAAAAGAGAACTTTTGTTCTTTTTTTGTTTAAATTAATTTTTTGTATAGTTTTCAAGTGCTTTCATGTTTATCTTATATAAGGTATTACCTATATATTTAAAACCGATATGAATAAATACTTTTTTTGAAACTGTATTATTTTTGTTTATATGAATTGTTACCGTTTTATAATTATTATTTAAGGAAACAAATTTTTTTAATAACTTTTTCAATATATGAGATTGTTTATTTTCATCTCTTATTTGAACTTCACAAATCCACAACTTATTATTTTCGATTTGATAGTTTAAGAATCCTAAAACTTTTTCGTTTTCTTCTTCCGTAATAATATTATAATTGGGTGTTTCTTTTATCATGTTTATCCATTTTTGATAATTTTCGTTATTATCGTGTTTTTCTTTTTCTTTCAAAAATTTTGGATAAGTTATAAATAAATTTTGAATAAGTATATTATACATTTGGTTTAATACTTTTTCATTTTTTTCATTTACTTTAATCATTATTTACTCTCTTTTCTGAAATAATTTCAATACTATATGATGAGGCATTTTAAAACGATACTCCCTATGTTTAATTTATAACCATCTGTGGTATTTTTTGATGTATAATCGTTTGACTATTTCGGCAAGGACGGCATAGATGAACATCAGTAATATTAGATACATGTAGAATTCAAATGGTAAAGTTGTAAAGTGAAATTCTGTAATATTTTTGAGAATAAGTGGGACGATTAAAGCCATTACAATACTAAAAGTGGTTGATAATAATAACCATTTACTAGCTGTGGATTGAATAAACGGAATTTTTTCAGTTCTAATGAAGTGCACGATCATGGTTTGAGAGATTACACCTTCGATAAACCAAGCTGTTTGGAATGAATACTGATCTGATACTGAGTTAAATCCAAGAACAAACCAGAATATTGCAAAGGCAATTAGGTCAACTGATGAGGCGGTTATTCCCATAACGTTCATGAATTTTTTAAGATCAGATGTATCCCACTTATGTGGTTTTTCTAGGAATTCTCTATCAACGTTATCAAAGGGGATGGCAATTTGACTTATGTCATAGATTAGGTCTTCCAATAATAATTGAATTGGAACCATCGGAAGGAAAGGTAAGCAAATACTTGCAAGAAATACGCTGAAGACATCACCAAAGCCTGCCGATAAGGCCATTTTCATATATTTCATAATATTTCCATAAACTTTTCTGCCTTCGATTATACCGTCGTAGACAACTTTTAAGCTTTTTTCAAGTAATAAGATATCACTGGCTTCTTTGGCAATATCAGTAGCCGTATTGACACTTATTCCAACGTCTGCTTCAGATAAAGATGGGGCATCGTTAACTCCATCACCCATATAACCAACTACGTGTCCTTTTTGTCTTAAAATTTTAACAATTCTTTCTTTTTGAAGTGGTGTAAGTCTAGCAAAGACATTAACTGTTTCAACTTTTTTAGATAATATTTCATCAGACATATTATCAATTTCATTTCCAGTTAATATTTCGTCAGCGTTTAGGCCACCTTCTTTACAAACGGCTCTGGTGGCATCTGGATTATCACCAGTTAATATTTTTATTTGAACTTTGGCTTTGGTTATTTCTTTAAGTACTGTTTTTACTTCTTTTTTTGGTGGATCTAGAAATGCAATATAACCTAGTAAAGTAAGATTGTTTTCGTCTTGCGGGCCAAAAACGTCTTCACCGGTGTATTCTTTTTTGGCTGCTAGGGCAATTACTTGCATGCCATCGCTTATAAGCCTGCCGACATCTGATTTAACTTTTTCTCTGATATCATCTGTAATATCTGATATTTTATTTTGGTATTTAACTTTAGTACATTTATTTAAGACTTCCGTTACGGCTCCTTTGGTTAAAATATAAGTATTATTACCATTTTTGACAACGACACTGGCAAGTCTTCGATCATAGTCAAATGGTATTTCATCGATTTTTTTATAATTTTGAACCTTATTTGGTATATTATGTTCATTGGAATAACTAAGGATAGCTCGATCGATTATATTTTTTATTCCGGTACTGTAATTACTATTAAGGTATGCATATTTAAGAATTGTTTCATCATCTTTACCGGCAATATTGCGGTAGTACTGTAAAGTTATTTTGTTTTGAGTTAAGGTTCCAGTTTTATCTGTACACAAGGTATCGATAGCTCCTAAGTTTTCGATAGCTTCCATATGTTTGACTAAGGTTTTCTTTTTTGCAAGAGTTTTACTTCCTTTAGAAAGGTTAACATTGACAATCATCGGAAGCATACCTGGGGTTATTCCAACGGCAACGGAGATTGCAAAAAATAGAGCTTGAAGTAGGTCATGATGAAGTAAAGAGTTTAGAATAAATACGGCTACAGTTATAACAACCATATAAGTTATCAGAGTTTTACTGACTGCGTTCATTCCAATTTGAAAGTTAGTTAAAGGTGGTTTTTCATCCATAGTGGCAGACATTTGACCAATGTATGTTTCTTTGCCTGTCTTGATTACTAAACCTTTGGCACTTCCGCTAACAACGCTAGAGTTCATAAGGCAAATATTTTCTGAGGTTAAAAGTGTCTTGCCAATTTTTGCGCCAGCTTTTTTCTCAACTGGGACACTTTCTCCTGTGAAGACTGATTCGTTAACAAATAAATCTTTGGTTTCTAACAGTATAAGGTCAGCAGGGATTAAGGAACCGGCATTTAATTCAATAATATCACCTATAGTAATATTTGTTGTTTTTACTTCTTTAGTGATTTTCTGTCTTAAAACATTAGTTGTTGTATAGATATGATTTTTTAATTTTTGGTCAAAGCGGTACGCAGAATAATCTTGAAGTAAACGAATGATGATACTAATTGCCGCGAGTATAATAATTATAAAAGCTCCTAGAGCATCTCCTAACAAAAAATTAATAATTGAAAGAACAGCTAAAATATAGACAAACGGATCAGCACATGAGGCAATTAAAAAGTTATACCATTTTTTTACTTTTTCTTCTTTGATTATGTTTTTACCATTTTTAATTAGTCTTTGCTTAGCTTCTTCTTCGGTTAAACCGGTTTCTTTGGTATTATATTTTTTTAAGAGTTCTTCTTTAGTGAGTGATGATATATTTTTATATTCTTCGTAAAGTTCTTTTTCTGAAAAATTTTTAATTTGTTTTTTTATGTTTTTTAATTTTGCACTCATAAGGTCACCTTCTTTTTAATTATAGCACGCATTAGAAAAGTGGTAGTGTTGATGTTAATTTTATTTTTTTATTTTTGATAGAAAGTGTAAAATAAAAAGTTTTTATACGATATGTTAATTTTGAATGATTTATAACCGATATAACTTTTTTAACGCCGAATAGAGTGCTTAGAAAATGATAATTTATTTGACGATATAAAAAATCCATAGATTTGATGTTTCGGATAACTTTTACATCAGACTATGGATTTTGCATTTGAAGTTTCTGTCTTGCGTTTATCATTTTTTGGAAGACATAACTTACACCGGTTAAAATTATTTGAGGTAACAAAAGAAAATCTTTTTCGAAAAGGAAAGTAAAGGCCGGAATATAATACATGATGAAGGCAATCATTATAAATGCCGGTAGGTGGAGGAAGAATCCGAGCCAGCCAAAGATAACGCCAAAGCAGGTAAATATAAGATAATAGGAATTATTATAAATATTCATGGATGAGATGGCTATTTCTTGTCCTGAATTGCTTAGGAGGCCGAGAATATTTATTTTGTATAATGTATATAGGAAATAAATAGTGGCAATTATATTGGCAATAAACAGAATTTTACTTCTTTTTTTAAACATATTTGGTTCCTTTCTATATATTAAAAGCCAAATTTATTTTGTTTTGGCTTTTTTAGTTTTCTTTTTTGTTTCTTTAGGTTTTATTTCCATTTGACTATCTTCGGTAATTAAATCGGGAACTGGTTCACATTTATTTAGTTCAATACAACCGACAATTTCGAGAACAATTGTATAGGCAATTAATAATGGATTTACTGGAAGTAATAAGAATGAACCAACGAAGCAAAGTAAGGTTCCGATTATGGCGTATGATTTTTTAGACGTAACGAAGCCTATCCAAGCAAATACCGCACCAAAGCCTAAAAGGAAAAGCATAGGCATTATAATAAATAATTCATATGGAACATATAAACCTGTAATTAATAGATAAGCGCCATAGTATGCGGCCATGTATATAACTGTTGTTGTGGCGAAAACACAACCGGCAAACAGGGCTTGACTTCTTTTTTCAAACATTTTATCCCTCTATTCTTGTTTTTATTATATCACGTCTTTTAGACTGTAGTAAAGAAAAAAAGTCATGGTTGACGTTTGATTTATTATTTTTTAATAATGTTACTTTTAGATTTTATAAAATTGATTACTATCAGAATTAAATCGATTATAGGTCCAATTTCAAATAAGATATAAATGATATACCAGATTAACTTCATGAAGCCAGATGTTTTTTGAATTTTGTTTATGAGAAGGTTTCCATCTTTATGTTTAATGGAATAGATAAGTACAATGATTAGCGAAATTATCCAAAGAATATATAGGGCGGTGTCATTAGGATTAGATTTGGATGATTTTTCGATTATTTTATTTACCGGTTCCACAATTATATTTTCAGATATTTTTTCTCGGGATATTTCATTACCTGCTGCATCGGTTACAACTTTATAGGTTACTTCTTTACTTCCTAACTGGCCTTTTTGTTTAACTTTTTCTTTGTTATATTCTAATTCATCACTATATTTATATTTGGTTTTATATTTGATTTTTTTAGTTTCAGTAACTTCTCTTTCATATTCACAAGATGAGTCAGATACATTTGCTTGGCTATTATAATTTCTGGCATTGGAATCCATACAACCATAAACTTTCTCTATACAGCTTCCATCATCACGGGTAGCTGATGGGTCGTAATTTAGTGCAGAACTATTTGTACAACCATATATATAAGATGGGGTACTAACAGATTTCGAGCTAGATGTACTTGAACTACTAGAATTGTTTGGGGTATATGATGAGTAATCTTCACATGTACAACTTGGGCTTATGGTTCCATCATTACATACTTGGCGACCATTAGAACAGCTATTTGATACTCCGCCGTGATGTGAACAACAACCACTTCTGGCAGAAACTGCTTGTGGAAATACACTAATAACAAGCAGTAAAATTATAATTGTTTTTTTCATAAAACTTAACTTCCGCAAAAAAGGCTAGTACAAAAACATAAAGTCTGTACTAGCCCTTTACAAGGACAGTATATCACTTTTGCAGTGGGTTAACAAGATTGTTTTGGTTGACATTTCATTTTTATGACTTGTTATTTTTTGATAATATTACTTTTAATTGAAAGATACTGGATTTGACATTATTTTAAGGATTAGATCAAAGTTATCATCTTTGGCCGCAATATTCTTTTTTTGCATGCCACATTTAAGACATTTATAGACTATTTTATGTGTTCCTTTTTTTGATGGTTCAATGGCAATTGGTTTTAAGGTTCCGTGACATTTTTCTGCACGGTCGCCAGGATTTATATCGACGTGTTTGGATGAAAGACAATAAGGGCAGTGATCTCTGGCAGTATATCCTAAAGATTTTACTTCTCTACCACAAACGTCACAAATAAATGGCTCATCTATCATTGTAAATTTAGATTTGGTTTCCATAAAGATTCTCCTTTTCTAAGGTTTCTTTTATCTTTTTATATATTTCTGTTTTTTCGATTTTAGTTCGAAGAGCATCGAATGTTTGAATTTCTTTAGAGTTGATTCCGTATCTTTCGGCGATATCCTTTTTTCGATTTTCAAAGGTGACGATTTCACCTTTAC
>ERZ1643249.5123-NODE-5123-length-10627-cov-32.779323_pt1 | contig 10627 bp, 28 predicted proteins | sample MGYA00579263_ERZ1643249 | MGnify/ENA primary metagenome ERZ1643249 (study PRJEB29033, sample SAMEA4952264) | chicken gut metagenome | biome: Broiler Chicken; feature: Gastrointestinal Tract; material: Caecum | place: Ireland | collected 2018 | study: Broiler...
TTAACCAATACATAGTGAAATTGGATAGCATTTTGACGGAGATTATCAACCAGACATCTCTTGCGGATAACAAGAAGATTTTGGAAAACTTCAAGGCGCTTATGGTAGATCCGAGTGAAAAGATGATTAAGTTGTCTACTATCTTCCAGAAATATTGCGAATATGTGGCGCATGATATTGACACGACTGAACTTGAAGCGCGTTGTGACGATAGCGAACCGTATTATGAACACGTCACCGCAGAAATGGAGGTCGAGCATGAGGAAAGGTGGTTTTCTTCATCAGAATGGTGCAGAGTGAAATTCTGGTGTGACGCGGACAAAGAGTTGAGCAGGGAACTTCGGCTGTATCGTAATAAAACCGATAGAAACTGGAATATTTCGTATGAAATAAACACTTTCTGCGATATTAACTCTTTGCGGAATTTGAGCCAGTTTGACATCTTCCTTATGACTTTAAAACGTGGATTTGTTGACATTGAGATTGATACAGAAAGTGAGTATGAGGACGATATTGAGCCAGAGGAAACGCCGGAATGGAGTTTGGATTAAGGAGCGGAAATATGAACGCAGAAGAATTTAAAAAGAAACTTGACGATATGATTCTTGATTTCACGATTGTTATTGTGTGCCACCCAAACATTATAAGCGAATTGGAAAAATCAGAAGAACAACTTCCGCAAAATACGAAACTTATTCCTAATAGATTTGTTGATGAAAATAAGTGTTATGTCATAAAAGACAGAGAACTGAAAAGAGTGATATTGAGGAATGGATAATGGACTATTTCAAGAAATGCCCGAAATGCGGGCGGTATATGACATCTGAAATTATATTTAAAGGACATGTTAAATGGATATGTGCTTGCGGAAATGTAATCTACACAGGCTTTACGGATATTTCGTATGATAACAAAACAACTTATACGGGAGGTGGAACAAGTGACAGAACGGTTGACAGAAAAAATTATGGTAAGTAAAGATGGTGAAATATTAGGGTATCGCATAAAACCATTTCATGAAAGACAAGCTACTCAAAAACTTGCAGAATACGAAAACGCCGAGGAAGAGGGAAGATTGGTGGTGTTGCCGTGCAAGGTGGGGCAATGCGTATATACCAACTTTTCCATGAGCGGATGGTACATGAGGAAAGGCAAACGTCCATATATCGGAAGAATAGTATTCATTGGATTAAATGTTGATGACCCTTATTTTAATATAATTTTAGGTGAAGGGAAAATGCTCCAGTTTAAATTTAGTGAAATAGGGAAAAGAGTATTTCTTGCCCGTGAAGAAGCCGAGAAAGCATTGGAGGAGATGGAGAAAGATGAATGAATTTTGCATTGAGTGGATTAAAGGTAATGATTACGCTGGAGTTACGGTTCCTTCTGGAACTGCTCTGAAAAGTAAATTGATGCGATATGCACAGGAAAGACCGGATGAAGTTAAATTGAAAGCCGATAATAAGGATGGTTCAGCCTTCTTCCATGTTCCGGTTTCTTACATAAAAGTCAGTCCGCCGAGGAAGGTTTCAGAAGAACAGCGGGAAGCAGCTGGAGAGAGATTCAGGAAAATGTGGGAAGAAAAAAGAGAAATGGAGGAATAGCAAATGAACGAATGCTTGTTTTACGGCCGGATTTCTAAAGATATTGAATTAAGGTATACGGCAAATCAAATGGCTGTTGCGAGGTTTTCAATCGCAGTAAACCGACAGTATCAGAACCAGGATAAGAAAGCTGATTTTCTGAACATGACGGCGTTTTCAAAGACGGCAGAAAATATTGAACAATTCTTCAGGAAAGGCAGCCGGATCGTTGTTCGCTGCCATGCTCAACAGGAAGAGTACACAAATAAGGATGGCCAGAAAGTGAATACGGTTGGATTTATCGTTGACTCATTCAGCTTCGTTGACACTAGAGCAGAAGGCGGTATCACGGCAAACCAGAATACACAGCCTGCGCCAGAACCGACACCTAGCGACTATGACAGATTTATGAATATCCCGGATGGAATAGACGAGGAACTCCCGTTCCAGTAGGAGGCGGATATGAGAAAAGTTAAGATTTTAATTACAATTGATAACTGTTGCGACTGTCCGAACTCGCATGAGGAACACATCTATACTCCAGACCCATTTGAGCATGAAACAGGATTGTATTGTAGGTTGCTAAAAGAGACAAATAAATACCATGGAGCAATCACGGATGACAAACTAATCGTTTCGGACGAATGGGATATAAGAAAATATGCGCAGATACCAGAATGGTGCCCGATGCTGAAGGGAGGCAAGACATGAAAGGCTCAGATTATATCATCGCAGGCGATACAGAGAGGTTTGAAGGCTGTCTCATATGCGTAGCCGGAAATACAAAAGAAGATGCAGAGAAACTATTGAACCGTATGCTGACCAATCCGACCGAGAATGACAAGCGGTTAATGGACGGTCACAGGAATTTGCGAATTAAGGAAGTTCCGGCAGAGAAATGTTGGTGGAGGAATGTGTGATGGCGAAAGGGATTATTGTTTTGGAAGAAATTCCAAGGTCGTGTATTGAATGTCCTATGTGCTATCATGCAACGGATATGAGTATAGGAAAATTTCAATATGAGCGTCTCTATAGATGTGGACTTGAGCCGGAAGATGTAGAACAAGTATATTTGGAGGACATATGCCATAAAAAGCCAGATTGGTGCCCTGTTCGTGTACTCCCGGAAATGGCGCACCACGAAGATTATTGCGACAATGGAAGATACGACAAAGGCTGGAACGATTGTTTGAATGAATTATTGGGGATGGGGAAATGAAAGAAAATCCTGCAAACGCCATAAAAGATACCATGTGGAAATTTCTAATGGATAAAGGGCAGAAATCCAACATACCGGCATTGAAAGAGTATGTATACGACTTAATCCAGATGACTACGCAGAAAACGGCAGGGCAGAGAAAAATAAAAGACCATATAAGCTGGGACGAACTTGATATGACAATTATGAGCATTGTGATTGAAGCAACAGCACTTGTACTATCGGGCGATTTAGATGAAATAAAGGAGAAAAAATGATATGGCGAAAGGAATTGTTGTGGTGGATGATATACCAGTTATTTGTGCAGAGTGTGATTTTGCTCACCTGACACAGGATAAGCAGTATTTTCATTGTGATGTCAAAAATAAAACAGTTTATAATGCGAAGCCTGACTGGTGTCCGATACAAGAAATGCCTAAACGAAGAACAGGGTATTTAATTGATACGGAAAGGCACAAAGACAACTATAAACACGGTTGGAACGATTGTTTGAACGAAATAGAAGGGAAGATGTAATATGGAACAATGTTGCGGAACGTGCAAATGGCACAAATATAATAAAAGCGGAGAAGATTGGGAGTGCAGTAATATTTTTGCGGATGATTACGGAGATTATACGCCTTATGTGCATTACTGTGAAGAATATGAGGAAAGAGAATGATGGAACAGTTAAGCATATTTGATTATATGCAATCAATACAGCCGAAAGAAGCGAAAAACCATATTCTTTCTGCCGGAGATAAAATCGGTCGTGTCGTTCTCGGCGAGTGCAGAATAGCCACGGTTGAAAAGGTAGAAGGACTGCCAGATTATCCGTTTTATCGAACAGATAAGTGTTGTTATACATACGAAGAAGGACTGCACGATATACAGGAATTGCGACGGATAGCAGAAGAAAACCGAAAGAATTACAAAACGATTATTCCACAAAATCTTTCTGAACGGCTGACCGTTGAATATGCTCCAAGAGAATGTGATGGTCATGTTCTATGGGCGCAGATCGGTATTCTGGATAATATGCTTTTCTGGAAAGAGGACATGACTTATCAGTTTTTAGAACCGTATGACAGCGAAAAGAAACTGATGAAAGAATACAAGAAGCATAAGAATAATATTCTTGAGAGCTTCGGTGGAAAGAAGAATTACCACATTGTCGAACGGGAACGTCCTATGCACCGTCTTTATTGGTCTGAACATGGATTTTATGCGGATGCAGAGTATGTACAACATAATGGGTAGGTGATGAGCATGGCACGAAATAATCAATACCCCATTATCCTCGGCATGAAACCACCGAACAAGCAGGGCATAGGCATAAAGAGCAAACTCGGTTCGGGATATGACCTGTACATACTGGAATCCGATATGTCAGCACAGTACGCACAACTTCACTTCTGCAATAAAGAAGCGGTTAACCGGATGATTGACCTGTTGCAGAGGATGAAAGAATTGTGGGAGAGGGAGGAAAAACAGAATGGATGAGAAGTGGAAAACCATAAAAGATGATGGCTTGCCGCCAGTTGGCAGTTGCCTGATAGTGACAATCAAAAATCACGGCTACGGTGGGCGAAGAGAATTGCGCTATCCGGTTCATTATCTGGAAAAGAATTACGCTCCGGGATATGCGTTTTATATGAATGGGACAGATATTTTGTTGCCAGAATACAGTGAGGTTGTGGCGTGGATGCCGTTGCCAATGCCGTATAACGGGGAGTGAAGATATGAAAAGAGACAGTTTAGCAAGGTTGTCTGAAATTTGCTTGCAGATAGCAAGTATCACGGACAGAAAAGGAGAGTCTGGCGACACGACATACTGCGATGAATTAGGACTTGGATATTTGGCGCTGAGCAGTTATTTAAGGGATGGGGTCAAGTCAATAATTGACTTGCAAAACGACTTGGCAAACGCAAGGGCAGATCGGTATTACACTCAAATGAGCGAACAATCCATGAGGGAGTTTATCGTTGATATTTTCGGGGATGAAGAGCCAGAAACACTAAATGAGGAATACAAGAAGCAGATACGGGAGTTTGTTCAAGGATTGCTGAAGGAAATGGACGGTGATACCGATTAGAAACTACACAGTGTCACAGGACAAAAATACCGGTCTTTGGTACTGCCATATGAAAGGATTTCCATACATTCCATGTTTCGGTAGCTTCTGTGAGACAAAATCGGACGCTATGGAATATGCGAAGATGTACAACGGGCTGAAACACAACGTTGACTGTTTGGAGTGGAAAAAAGGAAGTGATACCAATTAACAACACCAGAAAGAACATAGCAAGGGCGAAAGCCATTGAAGCCGAGAACCGAAAACGACTTCTCAGACTCAATCCAGAGCTGAACGATAAAAGCGGAATATATTTTCTGACACGGACTGACGAAAATGAAATTTCTTATTTTTACATCGGACAGGCGGTCAATATAATTTCCAGATTATGTTCACATCTAACAGCGTATCAACATATAGATTTAAGCATTAAGAAACGAGGATTTTATTCGGAAGATAATCCGTATGGGTGGAAAATAAACTTTATCAATTATCCAAAGGATGAACTGGATAAATGGGAACAATACTGGATTCTTGAGTACACAAAAAGAGGCTATCAATGCCGATACAACAAGACAGCAGGCGGTCAGGGAGAAGGAAAAGAGAAGATTAACGAATTTAAACCCGCTCGTGGCTATCGAGATGGAGTTTCCTACGGTCGCAAGTCAATGGCAAGGGATATTTCCTCAATCATCGACAAGCACCTGATTGTCCAGCTTAAACCGGGCAAGCAGAATAACAAGGTATCACAGAGGGCGTTTGAGAAGTTTAAGGGATTATTGGAGGAAGGAAAATGAAAATCCATTATCAGTGTAGTAACTGCGGAAAACGTTTCCAGGTAAGTCCCATTCCGGGAGTACCGGACGGAATGTATTTCAGCGGTTGCCGAGCGGTAGGAGACGCATTTTACTGTGAGGATTGCGTAAAGACATGGGCTGGACGAAACGGGGAAGAATTTGACAAACAGTACAAAGACCCGGAAGGAATGTTTGTGAAGTGGTGGAACATAACTGTTGATATGCAGTGCGCCGGGATGAATATTAAGAAATACCGGGTTATAAACGGGATGTATGTGGAGGATGAAAAATGAGAGAGATATTATTCCGGGCAAAAAGGAAAAACAATGGTGAATGGGTAGAGGGTAGTTACCACCACCAAACAGACTATTACGGCGATCCGTGCGACAATCATTATATTGTTAACGGAACCCAAACCGATATAGAAGGGTATGGAGAACACTACGAAATCGACCCCGAAACCCTCTGCCAGTACACAGGGATGAACGACAAGAACGGTAATCGGATATGGGAGAATGATATTGTTTCAGCGTGGAGCGAAGGTAAATACGCAACGGGTATGGTGAAACAAAGAATTGATGGGTTATATATCATATATCCGGCATATCAACATAATGAATTTTGGGGATTATGTCCTGATAAAAACAGGAAAACAAATGTTGAAGTTATCGGAAATTTTTTCGATGATAAGCATTTGTTGGCCGAGACAGATTATTGTTGGGAGAAAGAAAAAGAAACGGAGGATTAAACGTGGAAAATAGGAAATTCCATATATGGTCGGAAGGATATTCTGTAACAGGACAATATCAAAAAGCCATTTATCATGGAGAATTTGAGGCTGAAACATTTGAACAGGCTTGCGATAAATGGATTGAGACTCTGGATGAATATTCAAAGCAATGCTACACGCCATCAAAAGATGGTAGCCGACCAATGTTATGGGGATGCAGATTATTTGACAATGAGACAGATGCCAGAAAATCATTTGGGTAATTAACACTTCTACCAAAGATAAAATAATCCAACTTACGAAAGATAAAACGGCGCTTCTGCCGGAAATTCCAATGATAAGAAAATTGAATATTGAGGTGGTGATAACTTGATTTAATGCGAAAGCATAAATACAAAATCCGGGTATTCCAATGCCCTGACTGCGGGAACAAGATGTATGCGGCGAAATCAAAAGGCTGCATGACGGCAACAGGACATATGAAATATCTGTGGTGCGCACATTGTAAAGAAGTTAAGAATATGATTCAGATTGAGAAAATTTAGAAAGGAGCCAGCCTCCGGCCGGGGCAACGTGTACACAGGCTTCTTTGAGATGGAACATAAAAAGAAACTGAAATGTGAATTGTACAACGATAGTATGCAGGGGTGGAAGTGCTACCCTATTCAAAAGGCTCAGCTGATTATCGCAGATGTTCCTTACAATGTAGGGACAAATTTCTATGGTAGCAACCCAATGTGGTATGAAAAAGGAGATAACAAAAACGGTGAGAGCAAACTTGCCGGAAAAGCGGCGTTTGCAAGTGATTTCAACTTCAATTTATATGAATATTTCCACTTTTGCAGTCGGTTGATGAAGAAAGAGCCAAAGAAAGCGGGCGCAAGAGGACGTTCCAGTGACGCTCCATGTATGATTGTATTTTGCTCATTTGAACAGACACATACTCTCATTAAGGCGGCAGAGAAGCACGGATTTATCCATTACATACCGCTCGTATTCATAAAAAACTACAGCCCGCAGGTCTTAAAGGCGAATATGCGTGTTGTAGGAGCTACAGAGTATGCTCTAGTGTTTTACAAAGACAAACTCCCAAAGTTCAGAAACGGAGCGAAGTTCGACGAAAACGGCAAAACAATTCGTGGAACCGGTCATATGGTATTTAATTGGTTTCAGTGGGAGAAGGATGGGAAAGAGATACCAAAGATACATCCGGCGCAAAAGCCTGTAAAGCTGTTAAAACGGTTGATCGAGATATTTACAGACCCCGGAGACGTGGTGATAGACCCGTGTTTCGGGAGCGGTTCAACAGCAAGAGCGGCGGTAGAACTTGGAAGAAATTTTTATGGTTTCGAGATTAATAAAGAATTTTACCGGAGAGCTAAAGAGGAAATGCTAAAGTTTCCAGAGGAACAACAGTTGAGTATTTTTGATATGGATGGTGTTTCAAATGAGTAAATACGAATATCACTGCATGAGCAGTTTTAATGAGACGGAATGGAGAAAGGAGCGGTCATGAGCAACAAACTGAAATCAAAGAATCGTCCGAAAACGGTAAGCATTGGCGGAATGACGATTTACGATGTGAGCCGGGAAACCGGGACGAAGATCGAAACTTTAAAACGATATTTAAAAGCAAGGGAAAATGAAATTTTTGAAGGCGTTCGAAAAGAAGCGCAGGAGAATATTCTAAAGGCAGAAGATTACATAACAGTTTCCAATATTCTTTGCAGCATGTGGGCGATCCATGAAACATGGGGATACACCAAGGCAATCCAACGATACATTGACAATTATAATGCATCGGTGCAAAAACTCAATGAAATGGGAGTCCGGGCAATGTACGAAGAGTTGCGCAGAATCACCGGCGTGGAAATTGAATTTGACAGCATGGATTTGAATAAGGAATTTGGGTTTGGAGGTGATGAATAGTGTACAGAAGAATCGAAAAAGAGATACTCGACAAAATTTTTGAACTGGGGATGACCGGGATGTCAACAGAAAAAATTGCCAAAAATGTTGGATGTAGCACCTCAACCGTAAGAAGTTATCTGAAAAAAATGAACGCTTTTAACGGCCGTCAAAAGCCGAGGCTGTCGAAAACGGAATGGAAAGTACATTGTGAAACTTGCCTGTATGCGTTCCGAAGACCGATGAAATCACACGCAACGCATCTTGCGTGCGGTTGTGAACTTGAAGTTGACCACCCGGAAACGTGCAGGCGTTGGCTGGATACGGAGCGAACAGCCAAAATTCCGGAATGGATAGACGTAAAAGATGATTTGCCTATGTCGAAAGACGGGAAAAAGTCAATTGTTGTTAAAGCAAGACTCAGCAATGGAAGGATCGTAAAAGCATACTACTCGGATAAGTATCAAAAGTGGTACTTGTCCGATGGAAAAAAATTGCCAAAAGACACACATGTGCTGAAGTGGAGGAGCGATGATGAAAAGAAATAAGAGCAGCAAAAATGTACAACAGAACAAACTCGGCAATAAAGAAACCATACACTCTTATCGAGACGAGGAACAAAGAAAAGAGGACGAAGAACAGGTTGCTTACCTGAGAGAATGGAATAGGAGACACAAGAAGAAATGAAAATCGGAAAAATATATACCCTTTCACGTACGGTGAATTTCTTAGAAAGGGAAATTACAGTTTTCCGCATGGTAAAATTATTGTCTGTTGGGAAAACGGTGATTGTGGATAATGGAGACGGGACAAAGAGCAATATGAGCACAGAAATGTTCCGAAAGATGGCAAAGGAGGAATGAGCAATGCAGACGGGAAAAACACTGGAAATCTTGAAGAATATCCACGAAGATAATCACGATCCAGAGGACAAGCTGATGGTGATCCAGAATATGCTGGACGCGGAAACGCACAACAAAATCACGAAGTCCGACCTGCTGGAAATCCTGCGGTGGATTGTGGAAGAATATCTGTGAGGAGGACTGACATGCGTGAATTGGAGAAGATTCTGGAAGAGATAAATGAGGCGAGTTTCCCGCTCGAATTATTAGGAGAAGGAGATACAAGGTTTATAACAGTTAGTTTGGTTGAGGAGATCATCCGCAAACACATGACTGACGGCTGGATTCCGGTGGAGCAGGAACTTCCTCCAAACTCAAAGCATAAAGGTGCGCTCTGTCCACGATATCAAGTTATGACAAAATATGGCGTAACCGAGGGATGGTATAACCCGGATTACGAGAGTTGGTATATTCTTTGCTGGTTTATGGGAAATGACCATCTTAAACATGAGATTGACTTCGAAAGGGGAACATTCCCTAAAGTAGTTAGGTGTGAGAATTCAGTCAATGATAAACACGGCATAGTGATTGCCTGGCGTCCGCTTCCAGAGCCGTACCAAGCAGAAAGGAGCGATAACAATGACGGAGAATGAAGCAATATCAAGAATTAAAGACCATATGGAAATCCATAGGTTAAAAGAACCACGAGCCATATATATAACCGTAGCTTTGAGTGTGGCAATCACCGCCCTTAAAGAAATCCAGCAGTACCGAGAGATCGGAACTGTGGAAGAGTGCAGGGAAGCGGTGAAGAAGCAGAAACTGAAGAAACCCGTTAAGGACAAGTATAATCATAATTGTTGCCCGAACTGCGGATGGATTGTTTCTGGAGAGGGCGGATATGGTGAGGAATTTTGTCCGCACTGCGAAAATTGTGGACAGGCTATCCGGTGGGAGAATTTGGGGGAAATGGAAGATGAGCGAGATTAAATTAAGACCGTGTCCGTTCTGCGGAGGGAAAGCAGAATTTACGACAAAAACGAATAGTAGTTCGCACCATGATGTCGGCTTTCGATTTGTGGTAATATGCACAAAATGCCACGTTTGCGCGCCGAAAACTTACGAATGGAATTTCAGGCTTGGATCGGATGGAGAGATTATTTCGAGTGTCGATGAAAGGGAAGAGGCAGCAGGCGACTGGAACAGAAGAGGTCATTGAGAAAGGCGGGATTGAATGAAAATCATAAAACATCCAGTCAGGATCAGAGGCGAGGATTACACTGTAGAGGTGAGATTCAGCCAGAGTGAGTATGATATGGTACAGATACAGGTCGGACTGTACCGAGGAGTGCGAAAAATATATCAGAAACCAGAATTTACTTTTCGGAAATGCATACCAGTTGAAACATATATCCGCTGGGCAGAGCATGAGATGAAATTAATGGAGGGTGCGCATGGAGGCTAAAAATGCAGAACCGAGAAACACGATGCAGA
>ERZ1643249.5125-NODE-5125-length-10627-cov-3.858589_pt1 | contig 10627 bp, 9 predicted proteins | sample MGYA00579263_ERZ1643249 | MGnify/ENA primary metagenome ERZ1643249 (study PRJEB29033, sample SAMEA4952264) | chicken gut metagenome | biome: Broiler Chicken; feature: Gastrointestinal Tract; material: Caecum | place: Ireland | collected 2018 | study: Broiler...
CCGGTAACCAGCACGGTTCCGCCCTTCTCGGCGAACCGGTCGATAATCTCGGCCTCCCCGTCGGATAGAACCGCCACATCCCCGAGAATCAACACCTCCTTTCCCTCCAGACGGTCCGGATGATCCATCTCGTCGGTATAGATCTCGTCGAAGGGAATATGGCTCTGGGTCAGCGCTCTGACCCATCCCTGGGTCTCCTTGTTCGTCTCCACGCCATGGGATACTGCCAAAGCCACCTTCGCGTCGGAGACCATCCGGGTGTAAAGCTCCTCATGTTCCCTGTGGAAATCGAACACCTTCTTTGTGGGGGCGTACCAGGTCCGGTCGGGATGGGTGCTGATGTCCCCCATGATGAAGACGCTGACATTTCCGGAATTGGCCAGGTTCTGCCACTGGCGCAGCTCCATCAGCTCCGGCGACACGCTGGTGTGCCGGTAGCGGAATCCCATGAAATCCACCGCGTTGTTGTCGGCCAGCCGCATTCTCGCCGGTCCGCTGCCTCTGCGGGCATTGGAGGACGCGCTATAAGGCCAGGGCGGCCTTACGGCGTCCGAACCGGACTCGCTTCGGATGTAGTCCACCCCGTGGATCGCGATCTGGGGACTGATTTCCCGTATGGTCTTTACCACCCGCTCCCGGTGCTCTCTCTCGCACTGATCCTTGAACGCCATATACCGGAGCATGGACGGGTCTCCCGGTTTCATCTGTTCCGGCATCTCCTCCCCGAACCGCTCCCGGTACATTCTCCGGCAGTTCTCGCAGTGGCAGGCGCCGTAGTATTTCACGTCATAGTCCGTGACCATGAAGCCTCCCATGTTGAAGAAAATACCGTCGAAGGGAATCTTCGTCAGCACCTCCCTCAGCACTTCGTGCATGTATATTCTCTGATAATCCCCGTTGAGACAGGTGGAGACGTACCCCTCCCAGTCCACGATCTTCCCCTCCGCCGTGCGAAAAGCCCAGTCCGGGTGTTTCTCGTAGATATCCCTGCGGATTCTGGAGAAATCCGTCCGGCAGAACACCCGAATGCCCGCCCTATGGCATTCCTCCACCATCTCCTCCAGAGTATTTCCCCGCAGATAGGGATTCTTCGGCTGAAAATCCAGCTTTGTGTCGTAATTTGCCACAATCCCCGCGGCGTTCAGAAGGGTTACCGTAGCCCCCAGCTCCTTCAGCCGGGCCACATACGCCTTCGCGTCCATATCCTCCATATCCCGTTCCCGGAGATTGGTCTGGATATTCCGCCAGGGATAATGATCCCACCAATTTGCCATATGTCCTGTCCTTTCTATTTCTGATAGCTGTCCTTCAGCCTCCGGTCATACTCCGCGAGTTTCTCCTCCGTCGTCGGTATCTTCATCAACTGGAAGAGCTGGCGCACTTTATATTTGGAGATCATGTACAGCGCGCCCTTCTGCTGCCGCGTTCCCCTGCACTCCTCCAGAATGTCCAGAAGCGTCCGCGTGGTGGCGTCGTCCGTCATAATGTCCTTTACCTTGCTGTCGATGCCGAAGGGCCCGGTTACTTCCTGCGCCCCGTTTGCCTGGTAGACGTCCGTCTGCCGCATCTGATTGAGCATGGGCTCTCCCGCCCGGTATCTCCTGACATTCTCCCGCAGAATTTCAATGCTTCTGCCGGTGCGGTCCGGTACCTGTGGCGTCACATGGGGCGTGATATAGACGTTTTCCATATGCCAAAGAGGATTGTCGGCAAGCAGCGGCTCCTCCTCAAAGACGTCCAGTCCGGCGCATCCCACCTTCCCGCTGTTTAAGGCGTCGATCAACGCCGGCGTGTCGATCAGCGGGCCGCGGCTCATGTTGACCACCGTCACGCCGTCCTTCATCTTCGCGAAGGCGGCGGCATTCAACATATGGTAGGTGTCGTCGTTCAGCGCCGCGCACAGGATAATAAAATCCGATTCCTCCAGCAGCGGGTCAATGGAATCTCCGTTGCCGCCGCAGAGTTTCCGCTCGATGTAGTCATATCCTTTCGTCTCGTAGCGGTCATAGGAAATGATCTTCATACCAAAGGCGTGAAGTCTGTCCGCCAGCATCCTGCCGTTATTTCCCATGCCGATGATGCCCGCCGTCCTGCCGTAGAGTCCCCTCCAGTCATCCTGTCCTTTTACGCCCCACTGGCAGTTGTCCTGCGCCCGCATCAGTTCCCGGGTATGGTAGCAGGAGAGGAACATAAAGTAGATGCAGTGCTCCGCCAGCACAGGGGCGCTTCTCCCCGCCGCGCCGGTCAGGATGATACCCCGCTCAAAGATTTCCGGCTTCGCCGAATTGTTCAGCCCCGCGTGATCGCAGTGAATCCATTTCAATTGATTGTCCCCCAGAAACCGCTCATCCACATCCAGCGGCAGAAGCGCCACATCAGCGTCCTTCAGCTCCTTTTCCAGCGTTTCGCTGTCGCTGATGCTGACCTGGACAAAATCACTGCCATCAAAAATCTCACGCACCTCTTTCAACCGGTCCGCGGGATACATCAGCGTTGATACCACTTTTTTGATTTCCGGCATGTTCGTTTCCCCCTTTTCCATTTTTTGTCGTCGTTTTTCTTTTCTTGTCTTTTCAAGATCTTCTGATTCCTGATTATAGTAAAAAAATTGCGGTCACAAAAACAGTATCTTGTCTTTATCATTAAAATATTGTGATTATTTAAAAAACAGACAATATTTTGATGATAATCACAAATTTTCATTTTCATTTGGGGGATTTCCTGCTAAAATCAAAGAAAAGAACAAAAAAATGAAGGGGGATCGTTATGTTGACAAAAGAACAGCATATGGAAGCCTACCGCCAGTTGACCGCCAGCTTCAGCCCGATCTGGGACTGGAAATATGACGAGCATCTGCGCGTGATATCCAGCAGCTGTGATCACGAATCTCTGTTTCATCAGCTGATGATGGAGTGTGAAATAGAAAAAGCCATAACAAAGCACCGGGCGCAGTCCGATCTTCCCTTTATCTACATCTGTGACTCCACCCTCTGCTGGATTGTAGCTTTCGAAAAAGATCAGAGCGCCATCTACATCAAAGGGCCATTTTTTGACACCCTCAAGGACCCGGAAACCTACGATGGTCTCCTTCTGGGACACGATCTTTCCCCGGAGGCGAAAGAAGTGTTGAAGGCCTCCTTCCTGCATCTCCCCGCCATTCCTTCCAATATGGCCACCGCCCTCGCCCTCATGCTCCACTATGCCATCCGGCAGGAGACTCTGGCAGAACAGGATATCGCCATCCGGGTAACGGAGCGCCATCGAACCGAGGATACCAGTGTGGCGACCGATCAGCTTCAGCGCCACAACAAACACTGGGAAATGGAAGATGAGATTCTGGACAAAGTGCGCCGGGGCGACACCAATATCTCCGGACTTTTGAACCGCTTTACCCAGCGGGCGCCCGAGATCCCGGAAAATCTTCAGAGAGACCTGAATTACGGACGGCAGAATATTAACATGCTGCTGTCCCTGATCTCCCGGGCGGCGGTGGAGGGCGGTCTTCCCCGGAAGACCTCCTTTGCCATCTGCGGCCAGTACCGCCGCCGGATCAACGCCAGTTCCTCCATGCGGGAGCTGGGCGCCCTGGGCAATGAGGCCCTGACCGAGTATGTACACCGGGTCAGCAGCATGAAAAAATACCGGCACTGTTCCAAACAGATCCAGCTCTGCTGTGAATATATCAACAACCATCCTGAGGAAAAGATTACCCTGAATTACCTCTCTGACAGAATTGGCTACACCCCCTACCATCTGTCACGAAAATTCAAGCAGGAGATGGGATGTTCTCTGGTGGAGTACATTCAGGATGTGAAAGTAGAACGGGCGCAGTTTCTGCTGCGCACGCGGGAGATGACGGTAGATGAGATCGCCGCCGATCTGAATTACGCCTCCGGCAGCTATTTCAGCAGCGTCTTTCGGAAAAAGACCGGGGAAAGCCCCACAGAATACCGCCGAAAACATGAAATCATATGATGCCTGGCCGTCAGGAGGCGCCAGCCCGCCACAGCGCCTCCAGGCTGCCGATAAAGTACAGGGAGCCGAAGGCCACAATCCGTTTCCCGGTCTGTTTTCCCTCGGACAGCACCGTCCTCAGACAGGCTGAAAGATCCTCCATATAGACTGCCTCCTGGCCTTTCCCCCTCAGATACTCCGCCACGGCCTGCCCCTGAAGGCTGCGGCTGCTCTCCACTGTCACGGTGTAGAACTTCTCCGCCAGGGGAATCATACGTTCCAGCATTCCCTCATAGTCCTTATCCGCGAGAATTCCCGCCACAAAGAGGAACCGCTCCCCGGGATAGGCCTGCCGCAGACTCTCCGCCAGCGCCGCCACCCCCTGGGGATTGTGAGCCCCGTCCACCAGCAGGAAGGGATCCTCTGAGAGAATTTCCATCCTTCCGGGCCAGACAGCTTTCCTCAGGCCCTCCAGAAGAATCTTTCTTCGCTTCTCCTCTGACATTCCCCCGAACATTTCCGGGCAGCGCTCCGTGAGCACATCAAAAACCGCTGCCGCCGTGGCGGCGTTCTGCCTCTGGTAGGCCCCGAAGAGTCCCAGGCGAAGGCCGGTAACCTCCCCGGTATCTGACCCTCCAGTCCCGGTCCGCGCCTCCAGCTTCCCTGCGTCCCGCCAGGGAATCCCCAGCTCCTCGCACCGGTTGATCAGCACCCGGCGGGCGGCGGCGTCCATTTTTCCGAAAACCGCCTCCGTCCCCGGCTTGAAGATGCCGGCCTTCTCCGCGGCAATCTCCTCCAGCGTGTCTCCGAGAATCTGCACATGATCCAGCCCGATGTTGGTAACCACTGACACCAGCGGCACCTGACTCAGCCCGCTGGTAGAGTCCAGCCTGCCGCCAAGCCCCGTCTCCAGTACCACAAAATCACAGCGCCGCTCCCGGAAATAGAGAAGCGCCATTCCCAGGCACAGGTCGAACATCGTGCATTCCAGCTCCATGGGCAGATCTAAGAGCCGCTGTCCCAGCCGCGCCGCGTCCTCCCGGGAAATCTGTCTGCCGTTTACCTGAATCCGCTCGGTAAAATCCACCAGATGCGGGGAGGTAAACTGCCCCACGCAAAAACCGGCAGCCTGCAAGATACTGCTCACAAAGGCTGCCGTGGATCCCTTACCGTTGGTTCCCGCAATATGAATGACGCGCATCCCCCGTTCCGGGCAGTTCAGGCGCGCCAGCAACTCCGCGGCCACCTGGCGTCCGCAGGCCCTTCCGAACCTGCGTCTGCCCATGATAGCCGTCACAATCTCCTCATATTCCATATGTCTGCTCACACCTATCCGTTCTTACCCGGCTTCGGGTCCCGGACCTATCCCGGGCACTACACCACCATGATCACGCCGCCGTCATTAGCATACATGGTGCTGACACCCGCGGTGTCCACAATAAAAATCTTCTTAAACTTTGCCGCGCGTTCCACCTTTGCTTTCAGCAGATAGGCGCGTTCCGCGCAGTTGCAGTGGGAGATGGCAAGCACCTTCTCCTCACAGTTTTTCGTGACTTCCAGCATACAGGATACCATCTTGTCCAATGCCTTGCTCATGCCCCGGCTCTGCCCCAACTGACAGATCTCTCCCTCGCTTGTGGCCCCCATGACCGGCTTGATATTGAGCGTGCTGGCAATGATCGCTTTCAGGTTGCTGAGTCTGCCGGACTTGCGCAGCGTCTCCAGATTCTCCAGGACGAAGAAGGTATTCTGCTGGCGAATGTATTCTTCCACACAGGCCACGGTCTCGTCAAAACTCATTCCGGACTCTTCACATTCCGCGATCTTCATGCCAATGAGCGTCTCGCCAACCGAAGCGGATCTTGAATTGAACACATAGATCTGAACATTTTCATGTTCTTCCATGTACATATCCCTTGCCACGCAGGCGCTGTTGTAAGAACCGCTCAGCTTTGCCGAGAGCGTTACCACATAGATATGCTCCGCGTCCCCCTCCATTTTTTCCATGTACGCGTCCGGCGACGGACACGCGGATTTTGGCACATTCGGGCTCTCCGCGACTCTTCTGAGAAAATCAGCCTGGTCAAAGGTCTCGTCGTCCACGATCTGTTTTCCCTCGATCTCAAGAACGAGCGCCACGTTGGAGAAGTGCTTATCCTCCTTCAACTCCTGCGGAAGTTCTCCGCAGCTGTCAATCAAAATCTTATACATCGGACGCCTCCTATATTCATGTGGTTTTTCTCATTTCCACACATGGTTTTTATTACCACATCATCCTAACACAAAAACCTTCTTTTGTATACATATTTCACAAAAATTTTAGAATTGTAAAGTGAGGATCTGAAGCTGGGGATTTTCCCGATAATAGACATCCCCCATTCCCGGACAGAAATCCACAATTCCCCGGTCAAAGATAAAATACTCCACCGTCCTCTGGTAGAGCGCCGGATCGGACAGCCTGACCTCCGCGGACACATCCCGCCGCTGCCATGCCTCCCCGAACACCTTTCCTATGGCTGCAGGGTCCCACTGGGAAAAATACAGCCCCTCCCGGCGGAAATAGTTATCCTCCGTGGCCGTGCACAAAGGCAGGGAAATCTGTCCGTCCGCCGTATGCGTCTCCATCAGTTCCTCCGTCGTCAGGTTCAGATAAGCGTAATCCACCGTCTTTTTCTCCTGCTCATCCTCGGTCAGATAGGTGCTGTTGCCCCAGGTCACATCCATATAATAGTATTCGCCGTCCAACCTTACCAGATTCCAGGCATGGGGTTCCCCCTGGGCGGTTCCGGTCACTACGGCGCTCTGTATCCCCAGCTGCTGAAGAAGGTAGGACGCCGCCTCGGCATACCCCTGACAGACCGTCTCCCCGTAGAGGAACACGCTGAGAATATTCTGGCTCTCCACAGCGTCCAGGGCATAATCCACCCGCCGGATCAGTGTCTCGTAGACAAACTTCGCCTTCTCGTAATCCCCGGCTTCAGGCGAAATTCCTTCCAGCCATCGGGCGGCTTCCGCCTCAATCTGGCGCTGCTTTTCCTCCCGCTGTGCCGCATCCATGGTGTAAACCGGCAGAATCTCCATGCCGATGATCTGATCGCCGCTAGTGTAGGTGTTGTAGCGGTAGCCGGAAACCCAGAAAAACTCTCCGTAATCCGCCATGACAGCCGTGTAAGCCCGCTCCAGCGTCTTCTCGCTCTCCGTGGAGACCGGCACCCGCTCGGCCTGCTGCTCCACTGTCTCCACGATCTGGTTATACACGGTCTGCTCCTCCGGCTCCAGCTGCTGATAGGCGTACCGTTCTTCGGACACAGCCTCCGCATCCTGCGGCTCTCCCACCACCAGCTTGCCCAATCCTCCGTAAAAGGCATCCGCCGCCTGCCTCGCCCAGGTACAGCCGCTCAGAAGGAGGGTTGCAGACAGAATGAGAACAGCGGAGAGGAACCGGGAAACCATTGATTTCGCGGTCATCTCCTCTCCTTTCCGCAGCCGTAGAAGACGCCGATCAGCTCTCCCAAGGCCTCAAGATCCGACACCCCCATCAGCTCCCTGGCCGAGTGCATGGCAAGCACCGGTATCCCGATATCCACGGTTCTCATGGGAAGCAGCGCGCTGGAGAGAGAGCCCAGTGTGCTCCCGCCGGCCATATCCGAACGGTTGGCATATCTCTGGTAGCGGATCCCGTGCTGCCGCGCAAGCTGTTCCACCACGGCAATGGCCGCCGCGTCGGTGGCATAGGACTGCGCAGCCGCCTGCTTGATGCAGAATCCCCTCGTCATGACCGGACGGCTGGTCACATCCGCCTTCTCCGGATGGTTGGGATGCAGAGCGTGGGCCACATCCACCGACAGCATCATCCCATCATAAATGGCATCCTTGGCCTGGCGGACGCTATAACCCACAGACTCATAGAGTTTTTCCAGCGCGTCTGTCAGAAGTGCCGACAGTGCCCCCTGCTTCGTCCTGCTGCCGATTTCCTCGTGATCGAAAAAGGCCGCCACCTGCAGACATCCCGGCTCCGCATCCGAAAACGCCGTGAGATTTTCCATCACAGCCGCCACGGAACTGATGTTGTCGATGCGGGGAGCCGACAGAAATTCCCGGTCCCTCCCCAACAGCGCCGGTTCCTCCGCCACATAAACGGTCAGGTCATATTCCAGCGGATCCTTCGTCTCCCCCAGCTCCGTCTGGAGAAAATCGGAAAATTCTCCGCCGTTTTCGGCCTTTTCGCCGTCCCGGCCATCGCCGCAGGCGCCGACTTCCGCCGCAAACAGCGGCATCAGATCCGTCTGACGGTTCAGGGCCTGCCCCTTGTTGATCTCCGGGTTCATGTGGATAGCAAGATTCGGCACCGTGAGAATGGGACGGCCGCTGTCATAGAGCCTTTCCTCCGGCGCGAAGGGATCTCCTGACGCCAGAACCACCCGGCCGGCAATTCCCAGAGGGCGGTCCAGCCAGGTATTCAAAATGGCTCCCCCGTAGACCTCCGTATTCAGCCTGTGATAGCCATTGCCGGTGAGATCCGGCGCCGGTTTGACCCGCAGGCAGGGAAAATCCGTATGGGCACAGGCGATACGCAGAGACGGCGCCCTTTCCCCGATCAGCCCGTTCCCTCCCGCCAGCATCGCCTCCCTCTTCGGCAGCGCGAAAGCCAGCAGCGTAGTGCCATGATGATTGATATAGTACCGGCCCCCTTCCCGCAGGTGCCAGTCCCCGGACATCGTAAGCTCCTCAAATCCCCGGTTGCTCAGATCCTCCACGCACTGTCTGACCACATGGTAAGGCGAGACGCCGCCAATCAGATATCTTGCCAGCCGCTGTCCCACGCCGCTTTTTATCGCGACACCTTTCTCTTTCCCATTTTCATCATCATATCTTTTTCTGTTTTCTTCCATGTCTCCGTCCTCCTGTACACCGCTGCACGGCCTGACAAAAACACCCCAGTCAGCTTCCTGCCGACCGGGGTATCTCATCGGCGCCCCGAAGCCTGTCCGGTACGGGAAACGCCCTTTTAATCATGCTGTATCTCAACTTCCTGCTTTTAGTTATCCATCGAAACGAAAAAAGGTACATTGAAAACGATCTGATTAATACAAACGATAAACTACTTGATCACAGTCACGTTGACTGCCTGAGGTCCCTTTGCCCCTTCTGTCACGTCGTACTCTACTTCCGCGCCCTCTTCCAGGGATTTGAAGCCTTCCATGTTCAGTCCGGTATAGTGAACAAACACGTCATTGCCCTGCTCGTCGGAGATGAAGCCGTAACCTTTCTGGTTGTTAAACCACTTTACTGTACCTTTGCTCATTGCAAGTACCTCCAAAAAAATAATCTATATCAGTTAGAAAACCAATATGTAGTAAGAATAGCACACTATATTGTAAAAGTAAAGATTTTTATGCCGTCTGCTCCGCCGCGATTTCCTGCTTTTTCAGGAAGCCGCCGATCCGGTCCGCCCAGGCATTTTCCAGCGTCCGGTCCATGGAAAAGAGCCGCAGGGTGCACCCGCAGGTCACATAGAGTTCCCCCTCGTGATAGCGGACATTGAGGGAGAGCTTTGCCACATCCTCCGGGCGCATGGAAATCCCCTCCCGCTCCAGAATCCGTCCGATCAGGCGGCTGTCCGCAAGAAAGACAAACTGGAAAGACCGGGGTGTCCGTTTCCCCTTAATCATCTCAAAACAGATGGGGCGGACCCGTCCGTAAGTCGTGCACCGCTCCCCGGCAAGCCCCATCTCCTCCAGCTCCTGTTCGCTGTAAAAATCCTCGGTCAGATGTCCGTCAATCACATAGGACACACCGCCGGTAATGGATGCCTCCGCCAGCAGCAGCGTGTCAAAAGCCTCCCGGCAGAGCATGATGTTCATAAATTTTTTCACATCCAGTATCTTCCAGGAACGCATCTACTCATTCTCCTCCCGCTTTTGCCCGGCATCCTGTTCCTGCTTCCGCTCCAATATCCCGGCCACGACACCGGTTCCCTCGTTCAGCACTTTGCCGACGCGGCTGATGGTGGCTGTGCTGGCTCCCGTCTCCTCCTGGATCTCCAGATAGGTCTTTCCCTCCTCCAGCATCTGCGCCACCCGAAAACGCTGCTCCATGGCCAGCATCTCCTTGTTGGAGCAGATATCCTGAAAAAAGGCGAAGCACTCCTCCTCCGTCTGAAGTTGCGTAATCGCGCGGTACATATCGATCGCGTGGGGTCTTCTCTCTCGTCTTGCCATTCGCCTCTTCCTTTCCGCGTTGCCTGTGTCGCGCCGCTTTAATCTAATAAAGTTATTGTAGCAGATTTACCATCGGTCTGACAACTGGTTTTTCTTTTCCTAGAGTCTGAGATTGCGAAAGGCCTGATAGATGTCCAGAATCCCGTTTCCCCACTGACGGTTGGGATAGAGTTCGTTCTCCGACTGCCTCGTCCCCCGCAGAAGAAAATTTTTGACCTGCACGGTGCTGGCGGTCACATTTCCCCTCTCCATGTAGAGTGCTGCCGCAGCCGCCGTAAATGCCGACGCTGCCGACGTCCCGGTGCGGGGCGCGTACTGGGCCGCCGTCGGTCTCGCCGCAGCAGCTCGCCCATCCCCGGAGGTGTTGACGCCGGTTACCTCCACGGCCGGCGCCACAAAATCCGGCTTCACATTGCCCTCCAGGGTATACCCCCGGCCGCTGGCCAGGTAGA
>ERZ1643249.5127-NODE-5127-length-10623-cov-4.982778_pt1 | contig 10623 bp, 22 predicted proteins | sample MGYA00579263_ERZ1643249 | MGnify/ENA primary metagenome ERZ1643249 (study PRJEB29033, sample SAMEA4952264) | chicken gut metagenome | biome: Broiler Chicken; feature: Gastrointestinal Tract; material: Caecum | place: Ireland | collected 2018 | study: Broiler...
ATAAAAAAATAAAACAAATAAATGCAAATAAATATATAGTTTTATTATCTAAAGCAATGCAAGAACAGCAAGAAATAATAAATAATTTAAATAAAAGAGTAGAGAAATTGGAGGAAGTAGTATGCAAGAAGAAGAAAAATTAAGAATAATAATGCAACAAAGAAGAATGCTTGAAAATACTATTTTACAGAAACAAGATAATAAAACAGCATTGAAAATGAATTTGTTATATCCAACTTGGCAAGTAGGAGTAAAATATACTAAAGATTGCAAAGTACAATACAATAACAAATTATATAAAGTATTACAAGAACATACATCTCAAGAAAATTGGAAACCAGATATTGCAGTTACGCTTTATCAAGTTATCGACGAAGAGCATGAAGGAACTATTGAAGATCCCATTCCAGCTGCAGTGAACATGATATATTATAAAGATAAGTATTATATAGAAAATGATATAATATATAAATGTATAAGAGACAGTGAAATAGCATTGCAGTATACGCCTAGTCAACTTCTTAATATTTATTTTGAAGAGGTGAAAGAATATGAGTAAGGAAAATAAAAAAGTGTTAGTGGTACTAATAGTAGTACTGCTTTTTTTAACTTTTAATTTTGCATATAATCTAATTGATTTCATTAATTTTGAGAAAATACGTCAATCTGGGAATGATAAATGGAAGTTAGTAGAAGAAAGATTAGTTGAAATGGAAAATAAAATAACAAAATTCGAGGAGGAACAAAAGAAATGGAACAAATAAGTGAAATAGCACAATTAATAGGTTCATATGGAGTAAGTATAATAATAGTTGTTATTTTTTTGTGGGATTATATTGCAAATAAAAAGAAAAATTTAGAAAATCAAGAATTAATAAAAAATACATTAATTACAGTAGATAAAACAAGTATAACTATTTCTAATTGTTTAAAAGAAATGCAACAACAAAATCTAAATACTGCAAAATCTTTAGAATTATTACAAAATCAAATGGAGAATACAGATAAAAAAATAAACATTTTAATAGAGAAGAGGTGATTTAGATATGGATATTAGTGTTTTATTAGAATTTATAAATTTAATAGTACTTGGAATATGTTTATGTGTTGGATATGTAATAAAAAATAGTCTTGATTTTATACCAAATAAATATATTCCACTTATAATGTTAATACTTGGTACAATTTTAAATATTGTTTTTAATTTACCAAATATAAATGGCACAGTGATTCTAACAGGAATGATAAGTGGCTTAGCAAGTACAGGTTTATATGAAATGTTTAAGAATTTGATATTTAAAGAAAATAGCAAAAAATAGAGGGGTATAATTACTATACCCCTTAAAAAATAAAGGCTTAAAATGGCAATATGGAAACCGATTATTGTAAACTAAAAAGAGAAAGTTATATAAAAATATTAAGGGAGGAAAATAAAATGGAAAGAGAAAAAAATATGGATTTTAAAAAAGCATATGAAGCGTTAAAACAAGGACACAAAATAAAAAGAGAACATTGGAGAGGTTATTGGGTAAAAGAAGATGGAACAATAACAATGCATTGTAAAGATGGAAGTGTGATACCTTTTTTAGAAACAGAAGATATATTTGTAGACTTAGATAATATAGTAGCAGATAATTGGATTATATGTGATGAAATAGACGAATCCACATTGAATATACAAACATTTACTTTTGGAGAAGCTATATCAAATATAAAAAGAGGTAAGAAAGTAGCGAGACAAGGTTGGAATGGTAAAAATCAATATATAGAACTAGCAACAAATATAAGTTACATGAATGCAAATAAAGAGACAATAAATGCAGAACATGAAGCAATAGGAAATAAGGCAATAGCATTTGTAGGAACATCAGGAGTTCAACTAGGATGGCTTGCAAGTCAAGCCGATATGTTAGCAGAAGATTGGATTGTAGTAGGATAATTAAAGTAGAGTTTTATAAAAAGGAGTGATAGAAATGAATTTAAGAGAATTTGGAAGTTGGGCATTAGAAAGAGGACAAGTATCAAATCCACCACCAAATAATAAATATCCTGGGCAATGTGTAAGTTTAATACAACAAATGTTATATCAAGTTTTGGGTATACCATTTCAAGCTCATGGAAATGCAAAAGACTGGGAATATAATATACCAAATGGTTTTACAAAATTATCTGCTAATACAGAATTAAAAAGAGGAGATATACTTGTTTATGGTTCAAATTATGGTGGCGGATATGGACATATGGGATTTATAGATGCAAATGGAAATTATTTTGACCAAAATGGCATAAAAAGCTTAGCAGTAGGGTATAGAAGTACACCATTTAATGGATATAGATGTATATTAAGATATAATGGTACTGTAGATTGTGGGGATACACAAACTCAAAAATTTTGGGTACGTGTAGATAAAAAAGAAGCAGCAGTAAGAAGTGAACCAAACCAAAACTCACCACAAGTAGGTTCAAAGGTATTATATAAAGGAAATACATTTGAAGCAATAGGAACAGTAGAAGGCGAAAATGTAGGAGGAAATAATATATGGTATAAATCATGGAAAGGTAATTACGTTTGGAGTGGTGGCTTAACTAGAATGTAATATAACATATTACAAAAATATCAAAAATAGAGAACTCTGAGGGCGGAACAGGCAGCCGCCGTCCACGAAAGTGCCAGAAGATGTAGAAATGTCACTCTACCTAGTTCTCTTGACTAAAAAAGAGCAAGACACTTAATCTTGCTCTTTATATTTATTTAAGAAATTTTAGTCTCTCATATCTTCTAAATAGTCTAAGTATTCACTTATAGATACATGCTCTTCATTTTCATCTTGTCCACTTAATTTTGCACTATCTTGAAGTGCCTCTAAAAATTGTTCTGTATACTCAAACCCTAATTCTTGCATTTTTTCAAACTCTTCGTTTGTCATCATTTTTTCTAATTCTTCACTTTTCATATTTAAAATTTGTTTTACTGTTAATTTTTTCATTTTAACCATCTCCCTTTTTATTATAACCAACTCACATTAGTTACCTTTACTAAAATTTCTTTTTCATCTTCGTTTTCTTTTATTACTGTAAATTCAACATTTATTTCTTCATCCATGTCAGTTTCATCATTGTATTCTATATAATAGCTACAAGAACCTTCTTTGTTATTGTACATTATATCTCTATTTAAGTCAAAATCAAAAACACTTGTTGTGCTACCTGTAACTCTCTCTACAGTATTGTCTAAATCTAATAATGTAAACTCCTTATTTAAAATCTCCTCTTTTAATTCTTTTAATAAATTTTCTTTATTCATTTTAATCTCTCCCTTTCTTTAATTATATTATACTACATCTCGTACAAGATGTCAAGACTTTTTTAATTTTTTTTATATTTTTTTAAAATTTCTTTATAATTATCTACACAAATGTTAAAAAATTCTGCTATTTTAACATTTTCCTTCTTTAGATTTTCCTTAAATTTTACTGCATCTGGTATCTTCATATCAAACGGTATTCTCATGTAATTTTTTTTAGCGTATTCTTTTTTGTATTCTTTTTCGTTGAATTTCTTTTCCACATTAATCCCTCCTTGATTTTTTCATAAAAATATAATATAATAAGAGAAGAGAAGTTCTCTTCTCTTATGTGGTTTAGTAAGTACTTGTACCAAAGTCTTCTTCTAGCCACTTGTCTACTCTTTCTGCCCAGTTAAGAGTAGGCTTTTTTTGTTTGTAAGTCTTTTTTATTAGACTCTTAAGAAGTTTAAACATTGTTTATCACCTCCTTACATTTATATTATACCACATCTCGTACAAGATGTCAAGAACTTTTTTGAAAATTTATATAATATTTTTATTTTATTGTAACACAAATAGATTAAAAGTCAGCACTATTTGTAATATTTTGTAACTTTTTGTCGTAACTGTTTACAATATGTAAATATTTGTTATAATAGCAGACGAGGTGATTATTTGTATAAAAATATAGAAATATATGAAGAAATTAATGTAGCAAAAGAAAAATTAAAAAAATTAACAGATGTAAAAAAACTAACAGATAAAGAAGTAGTAGAACAGTCATTAAAATTAGAAAAATTATTTTTACTAATAATGAAATAAAAAAAAGCAGATATAAAATCTGCTATTAAGAATATGTACATTGCTATTATAGCATATATTATATCTAATTTAAAAAATACGACATTTTTAGACAATATTAGATATTTTTTGTATGGAAAAAATTTCTTAATAACATTTATTGTAATATAAATTATAATACGATATAATATTAATATACGCTATTAGTTAAACAGAATGGAGTTATAATGCAAGAATATGTACAAAAGATGATAGAAGAAAATGAAAGATTTTTTTCTAAAGAAGAGTTAAAATTTGCGAGTGAAAATATAAAAATTGTAGCAAAATTTTATAGACTATTTTCTATAGTAGATTTTAATCAAAAAAAATAATTAAAAAGAGATACTCATTTTTTGAGTATCTTTTTTAATGCAACGTATAGTAAGATAGACTATACAAAATATAGTTTGTGTTATAAGAACAGTCATTTTGTAGAAGTACAAAGTTATATTGCAGATGGTACAATAATACTATAGAAATCTTGGGACAGTTTTGGGACAATTATTTGCTAAAATATATAATATTTTGCAAATAATTGCAAAATTAAAAGTTTATAAAATAAAAATATCAATGCTAGAAAACATTGATATTTAAACATTTTTATATGGTGGGCAGAGATGGATTCGAACCATCGTAGGCGTAAGCCAACAGATTTACAGGAAACATTATTATACTTAAATAACAGCATTTGTATTGTATTTGGGACAAAAGTTGGGACATTAAAAATTTAATAATTCAACAGCTTTCTTTGAATTTTCTCTGCTCTTATTAATATATATTTTGCCAGTTGTTATAATATCAGAATGCCCTAAAAGAGTTGATATTGTATTTATATCGATATTATTATTTATTAAGTGGGTGGCATAACTATGTCTTAATCCATGTAAAGTTATATGCGGTAAGTTTTTACGTTTTATGAATTTATAGAACCAACAAGTCATTGTATCAGGCAAAACATGAAATAATCTATCTGTTTTTAATGTTTTTATATAATCAGATAATATTGTATTTAAATATTTAGGGATATCTATTACACGTACTGAACTTTTGGTTTTAGTATCAGTTATTAAAACGCCAAATTCTTTTGATTCTATCATAGCTTTGTTAATATCAATTGTATTATTTTTTAAATCTATATCCTTTATTGTTAAAGGACATATTTCTTCTCTACGTAAACCTGTTGTCATTGCTAATATAACAAATATTTTCCTTTCCAATTTCTCATTTTCTAATTCTTTAATTAAGTTTTGAAGTTGAGAATAAGTATAACAGTTGATTTCTTTTTTTACTTTTTTACCTTTTGGAATATCTATTTTTTCAGCTACATTTATTTGTATATAATCTTTTTTTATTGCATAATTAAACATGGTAATAAGACAATTTCTATATTTTCTTAAAGTTGATTTTTCAAGTTCATTAGAATAATTATTTAAAAAATCCATTATATCGGCACGTTTAATTTTGTTTATATCTTTATTCCCAAACCACTTTTTTAGTCTACTATCTAATAAGTATTTATAATAATCATAAGTTCTAGGTTTTAAATTATTTCTAACATAGTTTTCAAGAAATTCATCTGCAAATTTAGAAAAATTATATTTAGTGGCTTGAAATTTTTCTTCGTTATCTTCAACTTCTACTATAAATCTTAATAGTTCTTTTTCTACTTGTTTATCAGTACAATTTATTGTTTTACTATGTCTTTTTCCTTTATACATATATTTTAATCTATATTTATTTTCCCCTCGTTTTTCAATAGTTCCATTTTTTCTCATAAAAAATACACTCCTTTTCTTTTAAAATATTGATTTACTTAGAAAAGTAGTGTATAATATAAGCATACAATACTTTTCTAAGTATTTGTTGTTCGGAATTAAAGTGCTAGTCCGCTAAAACTTAGACACTTTAGTTCCTTTTTATAATAAATTTAAATCTAATAATACTATTAATATAAATATAAATAAAGTCGTATAATACAACATTTTTTTCTTATATTTTTCGTATAAATTTGTTTCTTCTGTTTCAACTTCGCTTTCTATTAGATGTAATTTTCGTTTAGTATAATATTTACTCATATTTATTTCATTTAGAAATTTATCAAATTGTGTTTCACAAATAGTACATATAATTGCAGATAAAATAAAGCTTATTACAAAAATACATATTAATTTATATATATAATTCATAACATCACCTACTCAAAATTATATCCTATCAATCTTTTTACAACACCAATAATTTTTACAGGTTTAGTTTCTATTTCTTCTTTTGTAAAAAACATCGGGTCATACTTTTTATTATAAGGTATTAGCATTAATCCACTTTTTGTTTTCTTTATTTGTTTAACGGTTGCTTCATCTCCATTTATAAGTACAACAGCTATTTTACCATTATCACAATCGCTCTGTTGCCTTACAATAACGACATCTCCTTCTAAAATGCGTGGGAACATGCTATCACCCTTAATTTTTAGTCCAAAATATTCTCCATCTTTAAATTCTTCTGCTGGTAATTCTTCATAATCGGTTATATTTTCCTGTGCTAGTATTGGTTCTCCTGCTGCTACTGTTCCTACTACTGGTATTTTTACATAATTGTTTTTTGATTTTTTTTCTAATTCTTTTATTTGTTCTTCCATTTTTAAAATTACTTTATTTACTAAATCTATAAACATTTTTTTTATGTCCTTATTGCTATTTTTTATATATTTATCTAAAAGTATTTTTAATTCTTTTTTTAAGTTTTCATCTTTTAGTCCAAAAACTGCGTAATTAACTAAATTATCTGCCAATTCTAAACCTTCATCTTCTGATAATTCTATTTCAGGATAATTATCTAGTATATCTAAAAGAGATTGATATACTATTAATGAAGTTTCATAATATTCACTTTTAGTTTTACTATCTAAATACCCACACACTTCCATTAACTCTTCATATGTAGTAACTCCTTTTGAGTTATCTGCAATTTTTTTTAAGATTTTTGGAGTAGGTGGATTTTCTAATTTCATATTAATATTTCTTGATAAATATCCTCTATCCATTTCAACATGATTTGCGAAATCTTGAATACTATCATAATTTGTTAGAATTTTTTTGAGTATATTACTAAAATTTTCTTTTTGAAACATAATTCCCTCCTACTTTATATTATAGCATGTATCGTGTAAAAAAGCAACATGATTTTTTTAAAATAAAATATTTATGCAAAAAAACACGAATTGCTATTGACAAAGGAAAAATATTATAGTATACTAATCGTGTAATAAAACACGAGGAGGTGAGAGAATGAAAATAAACGCAAAAGCTGTTAATGAATTGATAAAAATAAAATTCAATAATAATCAAACTTTGTTTGCTAATGAAATAAATGTAGATAGAACACACCTGAACAGAGTTTTAAAAGCAAATGGTAATGGAGGGGGTGCAGTGATATGTGGAGGTATTATTAAGTATTGCGAGGATAATAATCTTAATTATAAAGATTATATTTTTTTAGAATAATCATGTTTAAAAACACGTAAAAGATAGGTAATAACATGGAGATAAAAATAAAGATAATAAATGGAAAAAGATATATTTGTATGTATAGAAGAATAGGAGGAAGATAAATGAAAAATAAATTAGTACAAATTGAAAATAAGCAAATCAAATTAAAAGAATACAAAGGGCAAAAGGTTGTTACATTTAAAGATATTGATATGGTACATGAAAGAGTTGAAGGTACTGCTAAAAGGAACTTTAATGAAAATAAAGAACATTTTATAGAAGGAGTAGACTACTTTATTATATCAAGAAATGATGTTGGTACGAATTTCGTTCTAACATATGAATTTGATAAGAAAGCACCAAAAGGAATAGTGTTTACACAAAGCGGATATTTAATGTTAGTGAAATCATTACATGATGAATTAGCGTGGAATATACAAAGAGAATTGATAAATAATTATTTTAATTATAAAGAATTAATAAAAAAATTAAAACCAATAGATAGAGCTTTAAAACAACACATGAATATTGCTAAAACGTTAATTGAAACTACAGGGGTAAAAGATGGTATAGCATTTGCAGTAGCGATAAGCGAAGCTGAAAAAGACACAGGTTATTCTTATGAAGCATATAAAAAGTTATTACCCAGTGCTGAACATGAAATAGGTACTATGAATGCCACTCAATTAGGAGAGAAAATTGGTAAGAAAGCTAGTGAAGTAAATAAATTATTAAAAAATTTAGGTTTACAAGAGAAAAGAGGAAAAGATTGGAGATTAACAGATAAAGGAAAACAATTTGCAGAGGAAATGCCATTTACTAAATTTGGTCATACTGGGTATCAAATAAAGTGGAATAAAAATATTTTAAAAGAAAATAAATTAATTTAGCGGACTAGCACAAAGAAAAGAGGTGAAAAAAGTGTGAGTTTATTAAGTATAAAACAAGTAAGTGAAATATTACAAAAATCCGAATATACAGTTCGATATAGACTATTAGGATATCACATACCATATGTAAAAGTATTGGGGTCAAAAATGGTTGAGCAAGAGGATTTAGAAAATTTTATAAAGAGAAACAAAACAATGGAAGTGAGGTGAGAAAAATGGAATATCTAATAAATAATATAGACTTAATAATAGCAATAATATATGCATTAGCAAAAACAAGTACAATAGCATTTATAGTAGCATGTATAGTGCAAACAGCAGTATATCAACTAAGTAATAAAAGAATAAGTTTATATAATATTGCAGAAAAATTTTTATTAAGGGGGTTGAATTAATGATATTTGGAAGAAACAATTTATTTAAAAAGAGGATAAAACAATTAGAAAAGCAAAATAAGATATTAGAAGAACAATTAAAAGATGAAAAGGAAAAATCTGGCACTTATAGAATTACAATAAATGAGCAAGATGGAAAAATAAAGCAATTAGAATTAAAAATAGAAAATTTAAGAGAATTTGCAAAAAAATTAGAAGTTACCAACCACCACATTGAAATAACTTCTAAATAAAATATAGAACATTGCAAAATTCTATATTTGTATTATAGCATATTACATAAAAAATGTCAAGAAAAATAAATCTAGGAGGTGAGAATGATAAAATGTAATTTAAAAGAAATAAGGAAAAAACTAAAAATAACACAAATTGATATAGCAAAAACTCTTGGTATAAGACAAACAACAGTATCAGAGTGGGAAAATGGAAATGCAATACCAAATTTAAAAAAGGCTTATGAGTTAGCTAAATTTTTAAAAGTAAAAATCACAGATATATGGGAATAGAAAAAACTAATCACTGTGTTAGAATGATTAGTTATTCTCTACAATTTGTATATCTTAAACTCCTGCAATTTAATAATTAGTATTTTTACAAGTTAATGACTATTTAAAGTGTTTGCTTCACTTTACTATTTTTTACCGTGATTGCTTCACGTTGTTCTTATAAAAAACTATGTTATTAAATATTACAACTAACACTTGCAATTTCTATGAAAGCTCTAACACTTAAGCAGTTGTAGTTCTGCAAATAAATTAAGTAGTAAATTACCCCATAGCAGTTAGAATTTTAGATTTTAAGCTATCCAGCTGATTTATATAGTTCTACCACCATGTAAATCACTAATTTTTAAGAAGCAGGGTAAAGTCAAAAGTTTTGTCAAAATAATCACATCCTTTCGACAATACCAATAGGGTATTAAGTTGGAAAAATTATATCATTTAAAATGGTATTTGTAAAGTATGCAAGAGTAAAAGAGGTGGAATATGAAAAAAATAACTGAACAGACAAGACAAGAAAGTAATTTAAAAGTAGATAGAAATACAAGGTATAAAGAAATTATTGAAAAATTATATGAATATGAAGAAGGATTAACAGCAAGAGAAATAACGTATAAGTTAGGATATACAGAAAGAAATGCAGTGGCACCAAGGCTTACAGAGTTGTGCAATAATGCTAAAAGTGTACCAGAAAAATATAAAAATATGGTAGTTGTATGTGGAAAGAAGTATGATAATACAACAAAAACAAATGTATCTGTATATAAAATAAAGAAAGAAAATAATGTAAAAAATATTGTACAAGGTAATGTAAATTTTGGCTACAAAATGAAATGTGAAAATTGCAAATACGGAATAGAAGAAAAAACGGGCAAAAAAGTAGTAGCGTATTATTGTAAAAAGTTAAAAGGAAGTATAACAATAGAACAATATAAGAGAAAAAGTATATGCAATTTATTTGAAAAAGCATAAAGAAAAGAGGGCTGATATGAAAGAAAGTTTTATATTTTATAGAAGTTTTTATGAAGCAATAGAAGATTTAAACGATAAAGAACAATTAAAAGTATATAAAGCGATAGCAAAATTAGCATTAAATGATGAAGAAATGCAATTGACAGGAGTGGCAAATACAATATTTAAATTAATAAAACCACAACTAAAAGCAAATAATGAACGCTATGAAAAAGGAATAAATGGTGGAAGACCAGTTGAATACGACCACGA
>ERZ1643249.5128-NODE-5128-length-10623-cov-4.827309_pt1 | contig 10623 bp, 11 predicted proteins | sample MGYA00579263_ERZ1643249 | MGnify/ENA primary metagenome ERZ1643249 (study PRJEB29033, sample SAMEA4952264) | chicken gut metagenome | biome: Broiler Chicken; feature: Gastrointestinal Tract; material: Caecum | place: Ireland | collected 2018 | study: Broiler...
TCGCACCGGGGTTCATCAACACAGAGATGACAGAGGTGCTTTCTGATAAGGTAAAAGAGGGAGCGGCAGCGCAGATCCCTATGGGAAAATTCGGTGATACAGAGGATATCGCGAATGCTGCGGCATTCCTGGCTTCAGAGGGGGCAGGGTATATCACGGGACAAGTGCTCAATGTAGACGGCGGCATGGCGATGTGATAACAATTTTTTTGAGTTTTCTGATTCCGTAAAAGTCAGAAGCAGATTATGAATAGTACAAAAAGCCGGGGTGCCTGGCAGTGGAACACAAAAATCAGTTTGCGGGGAAGCTGCGGTGTTTTTCCGGCAGAAAGGGCAGAGATATGAAGAGAAGAGTTGTAGTGACAGGTCTTGGGGCTGTGACACCGATCGGAAATACGGTGGAAGAGTTCTGGGCAGGTATCAGGGAAGGCAAGGTCGGCATCGGACCGATCACAAAGTTTGACGCGTCAGAGTACAAGGTGCAGATTGCGGCAGAAGTGAAGGGATTTGTCGCCAGGGAGCGCATGGATTTTAAAGCGGCAAAGAGAATGGAGCTGTTCTCACAGTACGCGGTAGCCGCTGCAAAGGAAGCATTTGAGGATTCAGGCGTTGACATGGAGAAGGAAGATCCGTTCAGAGTGGGCGTCATCGTGGGATCGGGTATCGGAAGCCTTCAGTGTGTAGAGACAAACTATGAGAAGATCATCACAAAAGGACCCGGCAAGGTGAACCCGCTGATGGTGCCGCTGATGATCTCCAACATGGCGGCAGGAAATATTTCTATCCAGCTTGGATTAAAAGGTAAGTGTACGAACGTGGTGACAGCATGCGCTTCCGGTACGCACTGTATCGGAGACGCGTTCCGCGCCATCCAGTACGGTGATGCTGACGTGATGGTTGCAGGTGGTACAGAGGCTTCTGTATGCCCGACAGGTGTTGCAGGTTTTACATCACTGACAGCTCTGTCCACGACAAATGATCCTGAGCACGCTTCCCGTCCGTTTGACAAGGACAGGGACGGTTTCGTGCTGGGTGAGGGGGCTGGCATTGTTGTTCTTGAGGAACTGGAGCATGCAAAGGCAAGAGGCGCAAAGATCTATGCTGAGCTCGTGGGATACGGAGCAACAGGCGACGCTTATCATATTACTTCCCCGGCAGAGGACGGAGAAGGCGCCGGCATGGCGATGAAGCTTGCGATGAAAGAGGCGGATGTTGCTCCGGAGCAGATTGATTACATCAACGCGCACGGAACAAGCACACATCACAATGACTTGTTTGAGACAAAGGCGATTAAGTCAGCTCTCGGCGATGCGGCGAAGGACGTTGTCGTCAACTCTACAAAGTCCATGATAGGACATCTGCTCGGCGCGGCAGGCGGTGCGGAGTTCGTTGTCTGTGTAAAAAGTATTCAGGACGGCTTTATCCATCAGACGATGGGAACAGAAAATGTAGATCCAGAGTGTGACCTGAACTATGCGGTGGGAGCTCCGGTTGAGAAGGACGTCAATTATGTGCTTACTAACTCATTAGGATTCGGTGGACACAATGCGACGCTGCTCGTGAAGAAGTTTGAGGGCTGATTCTTATTAAAATAGTTTGTCAATAGTCATAGATTGATACCGGATGATCCGGTAAGAGAGGAATAATAATATGAAAGTGGAACAAATCTTACAGCTTATTGATGCCGTGTCAGCTTCTGAACTGACAGAGTTCAAATACGAAGAGGACGGAGTAAAGCTGTCCCTTAAGAAAACAAATGGAAAAGAAGTAACTATGATCCCGGCTGCACCGATCGCTCCGGCTCCGCTTCCGGCTGCTCCGGCCCCGGCGGCAGCATCTGCTGCAGCGCCTTTGGCGGCCCCGGCGAGCGCGGCTGAAACATCACCTGCAGGAAATGTGGTGAAGTCCCCGCTCGTAGGTACTTTCTATGCGGCTCCGGCTGAAGACGCGGCTCCCTTTGTAAAAGTGGGAGACAGTGTGAAAGAAGGACAGGTACTCGCAATTGTTGAGGCCATGAAACTGATGAATGAGATCGAGAGTGATTTCACAGGAACAGTGGCAGAGATCCTTGTAGAAAACGGCCAGGCGGTGGAGTTTGGTCAGCCGCTCTTCGTTATCAGCTAACCGTACATGCGGCGATGTACTGACATCGCTGTGCAGACTTGCCTATAGACAGAGAGGCAGAAACATCGGCATATGACGGTGCAAAAAACAAGTAGTTCAAAAAATAGAGGTGTGAGACATGAACAGTTTGAATGTAGAGCAGATCCAGGAGATCATCCCCCACAGGCATCCGTTTCTTTTGATCGACAGGGTTGAGGATTACGAGCCGGGGGAATATGCGGTTGCATATAAGGCCGTGACATACAGAGAAGATTTCTTTAAGGGACATTTTCCGCAGAAAGCCGTGATGCCGGGCGTGCTCATCCTTGAGGCGCTGGCTCAGGCAGGAGCGGTGGCGATCTTAAGCGTGCCGGAGAACCGGGGCAAGATCGCGTTCTTCGGCGGTGTTCAGAAATGCCGCTTCAAAGGGATGGTGTTCCCGGGGGATACTCTGAAACTGGAGACAAAGATCATCAAGAGAAAAGGGCCCGTAGGAGTTGGAGAGGCTGTTGCATCTGTTGACGGTAAAGTAGTAGTCAGCGCAGAGCTGACATTCATGGTTGGGGAGTAGATAAGAGATGATTGAAAAAGTATTGATCGCAAACCGCGGAGAAATCGCTGTCCGTATCATCCGGGCATGCCGTGAGATGGGGATCGAGACAGTGGCGGTATATTCCGAGGCTGACAGAGAGGCACTGCACACACAGCTTGCGGACGAGGCAGTCTGTATCGGACCGGCGCCGTCTTCTGAGAGTTACCTGAATATGAACAACATCATCAGTGCCACACTGGTATCTGGAGCGGACGCTATCCATCCGGGATTTGGGTTCCTCTCGGAGAACAGTAAGTTTGCGGAGCTGTGCGAGCAGTGTAATATCACATTTATCGGGCCCAAGTCCGGCGTTATCCAGAGCCTCGGCAATAAATCCGAGGCAAGGAATACTATGGTAAACGCAGGCGTCCCGGTTATTCCGGGAAGCAATGAGCCGATCTACGACGCAGAGACAGGAGCGCGCGTGGCAGCAGAGATCGGATATCCGGTTATCGTAAAGGCTGCTCTTGGCGGCGGCGGCAAGGGCATGAGAGTTGCCGAGACCCCCGAAGAGTTTGAGAACAGCTTTAAGACCGCGCAGAAGGAAACGCAGATGGCATTCGGGGATAATACAATGTATATCGAGCATTTCGTACAGCACCCGCGCCATATCGAGTTTCAGATCCTTGCAGATGAGCACGGAAATGTGATCCATTTAGGAGAGCGTGACTGTTCCATCCAGAGAAATCACCAGAAGATGATCGAGGAATCTCCTTCTATCGCGCTGACTTCCGAGCTGCGTGAGAAGATGGGAGAGGCTGCGGTAAAAGCGGCTAAGGCAGCGCACTATACAAATGCGGGGACCATCGAATTTCTCCTTGAGAAGAGCGGGAACTTCTATTTTATGGAGATGAACACAAGAATCCAGGTCGAGCATCCCGTGACCGACTGGGTGACGGGCATTGACCTCATAAAGGAACAGATCCGTATCGCTGACGGCAGGAAATTAAGCTATAAGCAGGAGGATGTGCACATCACAGGGCACGCTATTGAGTGCCGCATCAACGCGGAGAATCCGGCGAAGAACTTCCGCCCGTCACCGGGAACGATCACGGATATGTATCTGCCGGGAGGCAAGGGCGTGCGTATCGATGCCGCGATCTACAGCGGATATACGGTCCCGCCGTACTATGATTCCATGCTGGCGAAGCTGATTGTCCACGCGAAGAACCGAAGCGAGGCCATCAGGAAGATGCGCAGTGCTCTCGGCGAAGTCATCATTGAAGGAATCGACACAAATGTAGATTATCAGTATGAGATCCTGAACCATCCGGATTTCATAAAAGGTGATATAGATATTGAGTTTATCGCCAGGATAAACGAGGGCTGAATCCAGGAGGATAATTTTCAATGAAGCTGAAAGATATGTTTAAAAAGACAAGTAAAAGGGCTCACTATATTCCTCTTAAGGCGGACCGCCCGGAAGTTCCGGAAGGGCTTCTCAGGAAGTGCAACAAGTGCGGCGCTGCGATCATCGCGGAGGATGTAAAGAAAGGGTATTATATCTGTCCGAAATGTCACGGATATTTCCGTGTGCATGCTTACAGACGGGTAGAAATGCTTGCTGATGAAGGCTCCTTTGAAGAATGGGACAGGGAGATGGACTTCGTCAATCCTCTGAATTTCAAGGGCTATGAGGATAAAGTAGAGCACTTAAAGGAACGCACGAAACTCAATGAGGCTGTCGTGACGGGAAAGATCATGATAAACGGGCATTCGGCGGTGATCGGTGTTTGCGACGGCAGATTTATGATGGCCAGCATGGGGCATATCGTGGGAGAGAAGATCACCAGAGCAGTAGAGCGGGCGACAGCGGAAAAACTTCCGGTCATCATCTTTACGTGCTCCGGCGGCGCAAGGATGCAGGAGGGGATCATATCCCTGATGCAGATGGCGAAAACTTCCGCTGCGCTCAAAAAGCACAGCGACGCGGGACAGCTTTATATCACCGTTCTTACAGATCCGACGACAGGCGGCGTGACAGCAAGCTTTGCCATGCTGGGAGATATCATTCTGGCAGAACCGAAAGCGCTTATTGGCTTTGCGGGTCCGCGCGTCATTGAGCAGACTATCGGACAGAAGCTTCCGAAAGGGTTCCAGAGATCAGAGTTCCTTTTGGAGCATGGGTTCGTTGACCGGATCGTGGAGCGCGAAGAGATGAAAGATGTGCTCACGCAGATCCTTGCTGTCCACGACGGGAAAGCCCCGGAGAGTCTGGAGACAGAGGACATCACAGAGGCACAGGGCAGCGCAGATGGACAGAATGATGCTGTGTCAGAGGATGACGCGGCTGATCAGACCGGGACATATATGCAGGACAGCACGGATGCACAGAGCGGCGGACGCAGTGCGTGGGATCGCGTGCAGATATCAAGAAAGAAAGACCGCCCGGTTGGGACAGATTATATCGACGCACTGTTTACTGACTTTATGGAGTTCCATGGTGACAGGTATTGTAAAGACGATCACGCGATCGTGGGTGGAGTGGCATATTTCCATGGTATGCCCGTGACTGTGATCGCACAGGCGAAGGGAAAGACGACCAAGGAAAATCTGGATCGCAACTTTGCCATGCCGTCCCCGGACGGATACCGCAAGGCATTGCGCCTGATGAAGCAGGCAGAGAAGTTCCACCGTCCGGTCATCTGCTTTGTGGACACACCGGGCGCTTTCTGTGGTCTGGAAGCAGAGGAGAGAGGACAGGGCGAGGCGATCGCGCGCAACCTCTATGAATTGTCCGGGCTGAAGATACCGGTTCTCTCCATAGTTATCGGAGAAGGCGGCAGCGGCGGCGCACTGGCAATGGCGGTCGCCGACGAAGTCTGGATGCTGGAGAACGCCATTTATTCCGTGCTCTCACCGGAAGGATTTGCAAGTATTCTTTGGAAAGACAGCAAGCGTGCCAGCGAGGCGGCTGAGGTGATGAAGCTCACAGCGGGCGACTTAAAGCGCCTTGGCATAATTGAGCAGGTGATCGGTGAACCGGAAGACTTCAGTGATGTGAATATGAAATATGTATGCAGGGATATGGACGGCAGGATAGCTGATTTCCTTGCAAAAACTGCGGCAGTTGACGCAGATGAGCTGACACAGAGACGATATGAAAGATTCCGCAGGATGTGAGGACAGATATGAAAAATCTTAAAATAGGCGAAAAGCTTACCCGTTTTCCTTTGATTCAGGGTGGGATGGGAGTAGGGATCAGCCTTGGGAGACTCGCGGGGACAGTAGCGCGCGAGGGCGGCATTGGAATCATCTCCACCGCCCAGATCGGATACAGAGAGAAAGATTTCGACAAAGATCCGGCAGCGGCAAACTTAAGAGCGATCGAAAGTGAGATGAAGAAAGCGAGAACCATCTCTCCGGGCGGCATCATTGGTTATAATATCATGGCAGCGTTAAAGGAATATGCGGCGCATGTCAAAGCGGCGGTAAAGGCAGGGGCGGATATCATTATTTCCGGAGCAGGACTTCCCACAGACCTTCCGGCGCTGACGGAAGGCAGCAGCACGAAAATTGCCCCGATCGTTTCCACGGACAAATCGGCCAACGTGATCCTCAAATACTGGGACAGAAAATATAAGCGGACAGCAGACCTGGTCGTGATCGAGGGACCGAAAGCAGGCGGACATCTGGGGTTTAAGAAAGAAGAACTTGCCGAGTATACAGAAGGAACCTATGACAAAGAGATCATAAAGATCATCAAGACGGTCAGGGGGTACGCAGAAAAATATGAAAGAGCGATTCCGGTAGTTGTGGCCGGCGGCATCTATGACAGCAGTGACGTAAAACATGTGATCGGGCTGGGGGCTGACGGTGTGCAGGTAGCCACCCGTTTCGTCACCACTGAGGAATGTGATGCGGATATCCGCTACAAAGAGGCATATATCCAGGCTTCCAAGGAAGATATCGCCATTGTGAAAAGTCCGGTAGGGATGCCGGGAAGGGCGATCATGAACCCGCTTATGAAGCGGGTGGCAAACGGTGAGAAAGTTCCGCACAGTCCGTGCCACAGGTGTCTTGCAAAATGTAATCCTGCTGAGATCCCGTATTGTATTACAGACGGATTAATTGAAGCAGTCAGGGGAAACATAGAGAAGGGACTGATCTTCTGCGGCGCCAAGGCGTGGAAAGCGGAGAGGATCGATACAGTCAGAGAGGCAATATCAAGCTTGTTTGCCTGATGGAAATACCCGGACCATACACTACGGCGCATTGGAAATACAGAAAGCAGAGGAAAGGAGGAAGGCAGATGACTCCAAGAGAAAAGATCAACGACATTTTGGTAAATCTTTTTAACGAGATATGGAAGCTGGAAGAAGACGCGATCATTACCGAGGAGTTCAGGGATATTACAAACAATGATATGCACATCATTGAGGCGGTCGGGCTCTCAGGAGAGAATACAATGTCTTTGGTGGCAAAGAAGATGGGAATCACTGCCGGTTCTCTGACGACAGCGGTGAATGCTCTTGTGAACAAAAAATATGTGACAAGACATCGCAGCGAGCGCGATCGAAGAGTTGTATTCCTGACCCTTACAAAAAAAGGCATAAAAGCATACGAACACCATCAGGAGTACCATCGCAGAATGACGGATGCAGTAATTCAGAACTTAGACGAAACAGAAATTCCGATCCTTTTGAAAACATTGGACGGATTGTCAGATTTTTTCAAAGGTTATAAAGATAAAATGCAAAAAGATAAAAGCGCGTAGAAAGAAACAAAAAAATTTGACCTTTTTAGAAAAATGAGGTACAATCCCTTTTGGAACTTTGAGGATTGAGTTGAATATGTGAGGGTGCTGACATCCATAGATGTTCCAGTGCCGAAAATACTTGGATGTATTATTTTAGGAGGAGACAAGTATGGCAGTGAAAAAGGCAGCAACAAAAGTAACGGAAAAAACAGAGACAGCGCAAAAGACTGTAAAGGCCGAGCCGGCCAAGACGGCAGAGAAAGAAGTAAAGGCCGAAGCAGCGAAAGCCATCGAGACAAAGAAAGATACAACAAAGAAGCTTGAGACAAAGGCAGGAGTTTTAGTAGATATACCAGTAGCAGAAGCGACAAAAGCAACGGCGGCAAAGAAGACAACTGTGAAGAAAACAGCGTCAAAGACAGCCGCTAAGAAGACAACGACAGCGAAGACGGGTGCAAAGAAGACGACAACGAGAAAGACAACGTCAAAGAAAGCTGAGATTAGGACAGAGATATTCCTGCAGTTTGCCGGAAAAGAGTATTCTCAGGAAGAGATCATCCAGAAGGTAAAAGACATCTGGACATATGACCTGAACAAGAATGTTGCCGAAATCAAAGATATCCAGCTTTATCTGAAACCGGAAGAGTCTGCTGCATATTATGTTGTAAACGGCGAAGAGAGCGGCAAAGTAGTGCTGTAAGTACAAGAGAAAACAGTTTCCCCTGTACCGGAAGTTTTTACACAGGAATTTCCGCGCAGGGGATTTTTCTTTTTCGGGAGTTTTGTATAGCAATTTTTTTAAGACATGCTACAATAAAAAGCAGATGAAAAGAAACGGAGATGATCAGGATGGAAAAAAGGACGCTGGAACAGCATGCACTGGAGTGCCGAAAGGAAGAGCGGGAGAGGCTGGAACAGCAGATCCGCTTTATCGTAGAGATCGACAAGGTGAAGAATATCTTCCGGCAGACTTACCTCGCGGACAGGGAACGCAAGGAGAATGACGCGGAGCATTCATGGCATCTGGCAGTTATGGCAGTGCTTTTAAAAGAGCATATGGAAGAAGATGTTGACGTGGCGAAAGTGATGACCATGGTGCTCATCCATGACCTTGTGGAGATCGACGCGGGAGATACTTATGCCTATGACGATGCCGGCGCCAAGACAAAGCGGGAGAGGGAAGTAAAGGCGGCGGACCGTATCTTCGGGCTGCTCCCGGAAGACCAGGGGAAGTATTTCCGCTTGCTTTGGGATGAGTTCGAGGAGTATCAGAGCGCGGACGCGAAATTCGCCCATCTGCTCGATAACTTCCAGCCGTTCTTATTAAACGACGCTTCGGAAGGCAAGAGCTGGGCAGAGCACGGGGTACACAAGTCTCAGGTTTGCAGACGGAACGAACGTCTCCCTGAGACATCGCAGATTATATGGGAAAAGATGATGGAGGTTATGGAGAAACATATTGAAAAGGGCACACTGCTCGGAGATTGAAAAAAGGGGGCGTTAGTATGTATGAAAGAGAAACAGAACAGCTTCAAAGTATCATCGACGACAGCAGCAGGATCGTATTTTTCGGCGGGGCCGGCGTTTCCACGGAGAGCGGCATCCCGGATTTCAGGAGCGCGGACGGCATCTATCACCAGAAGTACAGATACTCTCCTGAGCAGATAGTGAGCCACAGCTTTTTCATGCAGTATCCGGAAGTATTTTACGAGTTCTATAGGGATAAGATGATGGCACTGGATGCAAAACCAAATGCTGCGCACATGAAGCTGGCAGAGCTGGAAACGGCCGGAAAGCTGACAGCGGTGGTGACTCAGAATATAGACGGGCTCCATCAGGCGGCCGGAAGTAAGAAGGTGTACGAGCTTCATGGAAGTATCCACAGGAATTACTGCATGAAGTGCGGGAAGTTTTATGACGCGAAGTATGTAAAAGGCAGCTCAGATGTTCCCAGATGTGAGTGCGGCGGCATGATAAAGCCGGATGTGGTGCTCTATGAGGAAGGATTAGATCCTGCTACGATTCAAGGCGCCGTGGAGGCCATCGTTAATGCTGATACTCTCATTATTGGCGGAACATCGCTGGTGGTCTATCCGGCGGCAGGATTTATCGACTATTTCAATGGGGAGCATCTCGTGATTATCAATAAATCAGAGACAGCCAAAGCAGTCAGGGCAGAGCTTACGATTGCCGCCCCGATTGGGGAAGTGATGGAAAGGATACAGATACATGAACTATAAATATGTAGATATGGATGCTTATAAAAGAAAAGAGCATTTTGAATATTTTAACAGTCTTGCCTATCCTTATGTGGGAGTGACGGTAAATGCAGATATTACAGAACTGTTGGAAAAGCTAAGGAAAAAGGAGTTTCCGTTTTTTCTGACTGTCTGCTACTGCGTCTCCCGCGCGGCTGACAGTGTGCCGGAATTCAGGCAGAGGATCAAAGACGGACAGATCGTGGAGTTTGAACACTGCCGGACTTCCCATACCGTAGCACTGGAGGACGGGACATACTGCTACTGCGATCTTGAGAGCGCTAAACCGTTTGAAGATTATATCGCTTACGCGGTCCGGGAGCAGGAAAAGGCAAAAGAAGAGGCGACGATACACGAGGAGGAGAATTTGGATAAGATATTTATCTCCACTGTCCCGTGGCTTTCATACACTTCTCTTATCCAGCCGGTGCCTGTGCCCGCAGACAGCAACCCCAGGATCACATGGGGGAAATATTTTCAGCAGGAGGGCAGGGCGCTCCTTCCGCTGTCCGTGTTGTGTCACCATGCGCTGATTGACGGATTACACATCGCACAGTTTTACGACCAGTTTAATAAAGAAATCTCAGCGGTCACAGGCCTGTGACCGCTGGGATTTCTTTGAATCATCAACGGATCAGGAAGGTATACACAGAATCAATGACCAGTACGGCAAGCAGAATACCGCTGGAAATATATACCGCTTTCTCCCCTATGCGCCGAGTCAGCTTCTCAAATAAAGGCTGGAGCACATACAGAAATACCATTCCTCCGATACCGAACCGTATACTTGGATTCAGCGCGATGCGTCCCTGAAAATTAAAGGAGAATCTGGTATAATCCCACAGCCATTCACCGTGGGTGAACTCCATGATGTAGCTTGCCAGAAGCTCCACTGCGGTGGCGATGACTACAATGCCAATAAACACCAGGACAGGAGTGATCAGTACTTTTCCAAGATAAATGCGTTTTTTC
>ERZ1643249.5130-NODE-5130-length-10619-cov-5.113120_pt1 | contig 10619 bp, 6 predicted proteins | sample MGYA00579263_ERZ1643249 | MGnify/ENA primary metagenome ERZ1643249 (study PRJEB29033, sample SAMEA4952264) | chicken gut metagenome | biome: Broiler Chicken; feature: Gastrointestinal Tract; material: Caecum | place: Ireland | collected 2018 | study: Broiler...
CGATCTGCTCAACGAAGGTTGGAAGCTCAAGCGCACACTTGCAAGTGGAATTTCCAATCCGCATATTGATGAGGCATATGAAATTGCAATGAAAAATGGCGCACTGGGCGGCAAATTGCTGGGAGCAGGTGGCGGTGGCTTCCTGCTGTTCTACTGTCCGCCCCAAGAGCAGGAAAAGCTAAGAGTGGCACTGAAATTGCGCAGTTTTCCGTTTTCGTTTGAAAAAGATGGCGCATCGGTCGCCTATATCGGTGATAAATATTGGGACTAATCTGAAATAAAGGAGATTGCATGTTATGAAAGTTTTAGTAGCGGGCGGCGCTGGATTTATTGGCAGTCATCTGATTGACGCCCTTTTGGCAGAAGAGCATGATGTAGTATGTGTAGACAACTTTTTTATTGGTACAAAGGAAAATATCGCACATTTGCATGGAAATTCGCATTTTACTTTTTATGAGCAGGACTTAACCGAGTTTGATAAGATGCTGGAGATCTTTAAGGCAGAGCAGGTGGAGTATGTATTCCATATGGCGGCAAACTCGGACATCCAAGCAAGTGCGCAAAGTCCGATGATTGAGTATAAAAATACGTATTCTACCACGTTTATTCTGCTCGAATGCATGCGGCTTTGCGGCGTGAAAAAGCTGTTCTTTGCCTCTACCTCTGCGGTATATGGTGAGCAGATGGGGGCAGAGGTAAGCGAAAATGCAGTTGCACTTCAGCCCATTTCTTACTATGGTGGTGCGAAATTAGGTTCAGAGGGCATTATCTCATCCTTTGCTTATATGAATGATATGAGTGTGCTGATATTCCGATTCCCGAATGTGATCGGTCCAAGGCTGACGCATGGTGTCATTTTTGACTTTGTGAAGCGCTTGAAGAATGATCCTTCGCATCTTCGCATTTTAGGTGATGGCACACAGAGCAAGCCCTATCTGTATGTGCTTGATTTGGTGGATGCGATTATGAAGTTTAAGGATGTGGACAAGGGAATTGCCCTTTACAATGTTGGTGTTCAGACGCAGACTTCAGTAACACGAATCGCGGAAATCGTATGTGAAAAAATGGGACTTACGGGTATTCCGTTTGAATATACAGGCGGCAGAGGCGGCTGGAAGGGCGATGTGCCGGTGTTTGCCTATAATTTGGATAAAATTCATGCTGCTGGATGGAAAGCAAGCATGACAAGCGATGAGGCAGTTGCCAAAACAGTGGAAAAGGTGCTTTGATATGCAGGCAGTGATTATGGCAGGCGGCAAGGGAACTCGTCTGCGTTCGATTACAAATGATGAAATTCCAAAGCCAATGGCGCCTGTGGCAGGCAAGCCGATTTTAGAGTGGCAGATGGAATGCTTGAAGCGTCAAGGTGTTTTGGATGTTGTTCTGATTATTGGTCATTTGGGACATAAGATCAGAGAATATTTCGGTGATGGCAGCAAGTTTGGTATGAGTATTGATTATATCGAGGAAACTGCACCGCTCGGAACAGCAGGTGCACTTTCGATGCTGCCTCCATTCCTGAAAGAGGATACTTTCTTTTTGATCTTTGGCGATGTGTTGTTTGATATTGACCTGGACCGTATGGCACAGTACCATTCGGAAAAAAAGGCGGAGGCAACCCTGTTTGTACACCCGAATACGCATCCGTTTGACTCGGATTTGGTGATTTGCGATCAGGATGGACTGGTAAAACGGTTTGATTCCAAACACAATGTGCGGGATTATTGGTATCAGAACTGTGTAAATGCCGGTTTTTATCTGATGAATCGCAGTGTTTGCGATCGTGTACCAGCAGGACAAAAGAGGGATCTCGAGAAAGAACTGCTTACGGGTATGATAGAACAAGGTCGAGCGGTTTACGGTTACCGCTCGCCGGAATATATCAAGGATGTAGGCACGGTGGAGCGCATTCGTCATGCAGAAGAAGAACTGAAAAGTGGCTTTATTGCGGGGCGATGCCTGCAAAATAAGCAAAAGGCGATTTTCCTTGATCGAGATGGAACCATTAACAAGAAAAATGGTCTGGTTTATCAGGAAGATCAGTTTACACTGGAAGATTGTGCAGTTGAGGCAATCAGAGCGATCAATGCATCTGGCTACCTTGCAATTGTGATTACCAATCAGCCTGTTGTTGCAAGGGGCTTGTGTGAAGAAGATGATGTGATCCGAATTCATAATAAGATGGAAACCCTTTTGGGAAGAGAGGGTGTCTATTTAGATGATATTTGCTACTGCCCACATCATCCGGACAAGGGTTATCCGGAGGAAAATCCAGCATATAAGATTCCGTGTCATTGCAGAAAACCGGATATTGGCATGATTGAGCGTTGCGCAGAACTTTATAATATTGATTTATCGCAGTCTTGGATGGTTGGCGACACAACGGTCGATATTCAGACCGGAAAAAACGCCGGCACAAAGACTGCGCTGGTGCTTACTGGTGACGCTGGTAAGGACAAAAAATATGATGTCATAGCTGACATCACTGCACAGGATATATTAGCAGCGGTTCGAAAAATTATAGAATAATAGGAGTGAAGATATGAACTATATTAAAGATATTGAACAGTATATTGCACTTGAAATAGAAATATTGAAGCAGCTGGATGCGGAGCAGATCAATGCTGCGCTGAATCTTTTGGACGAAACCCGTCAGCGCAAGGGACGAATTTATATTTGTGGAAACGGTGGCAGTGCAGCGACTGCATCACATTTCCAAAATGATTTCAATAAAGGCGTTTCTGAGTATATTGATGTACCGTTTCGCTTTCATTGCTTAAATGATAATATGGCCACGATCATGGCGATTGCCAATGATATTGGCTACGAGGAAGTGTTCCGTTTTCAGTTGCGGAACAATTTAGAGGAAAACGATGTGCTGATTGCAATTTCGGGCAGTGGCAACTCTCCGAATGTTATTCATGCAGTAGAGTATGCGAAGGAACATGGTTGCAAAATTATAGGTCTGACCGGCTTTTCGGGCGGTAAGCTTAAAGAGATGGCAGATATTTCTCTGCATGCGCCGGTAAATAGTATGCAGGTAACAGAGGATATCCATATGATTTTTGACCATATGATGATGAGTATTTTTTATAAGCATCTTTGCGGGAAAGAGCATTTAAAGGATTAAAACATATTTGTGAGGGAAGTAAAATGCCAAAGGTATCGATTGTTATGCCCGTTTACAATGGAGAGGCATATATCAAAGAGGCAATTGACAGCATCATCGCCCAGACATTTTCTGATTGGGAATTTATCATTATAAATGAATATGGATCGAATGAAGCGGTTACACAAATTTTGCGTGAATATGAAAAGCAGGATAACCGGATCCATGTGATACAGAATGAAACTCGTTTGCGTATTGCAGAATCTTTGAACGTAGGTCTAAGAGCTGCCAAAGGTGAATATATCGCGCGAATGGACGCAGATGATATTTCAGGAAAAGATAGACTACTCGATCAAGTGAAATATCTGGATGAGCATCAGGAAATTGACATTTGCGGCATGAAAGTAGATATGTTTGGCGAGACAACATGGGATTGGAAAGTATATTCAGATCCTGAGTATTTGAGGTGCTCGTGTCTTTTTTACACTCCTTTTATCCACCCTACGATTATGATGAGAACTTCATCAATAAGAAAATATAATTTGGAATATGATAAAACATTTTTTTATACCGAGGATTATGAATTTTTTGAAAGAGCTTCTCATGTTCTCAATTATACTAATTTAGAAATTCCACAAAGCTATCATTATCGGTATTTGTCGACAAATGCTACTAATGTAGGTGGCAACCAAGGATTACAACTGCAAAATAAGGTGATGAAAGCAGCCTTTCAAAGATGGGGGTTGGAGTTTACGGATGATGAAATTCGGATTCTATCTCCAAATACTTACCCATATGCGCAGTCGGTCGAGCAAGCACAGGATATTCTGGAGCGGTTGGATTTGCTGCTTAAAGAAGTGTTTTTATCTGATGCTTTGCGAGAAAAATTTGGAATAGATATCTTATATCAAGTGCTGCATCGCAGATGGATGGATGCCTACGAAGCTGTACGATGGCGTTCTGAAATTATGGACGATGGGCAGATGCAGCGTGCAATAGATCGAGGATTTTTCAAAAGAGAAAAGTTTTATACACCAATTAAAGCATCGGTAGCGCCAAGAGTATCTGTTGTTATTCCAACATACAATAGCGAAAGATATGTTATGGACACACTCTGGTCTATTTTAGAGCAGGATTATACGCAGTTTGAAGTGTTAATCATGAATGAGTATGGTTCTGATGATAGAACCAGAAAATGTGTTGAGTTGTTTGGAGATGGAAGAGTACAATTTATTCAAAATGAGACAAAACTGGGTCTTGCGAAATCCTTAAATTTGGGTTTTCGAATGGCTAAAGGAGAATATATTGCAAGAGCAGATGCAGACGATATCTATTCAACAGATCGGCTGAGCAAGCAAGTGGAATTTTTGGATGCGCATCCAGAAATTGATGTATGTGGTACATGGCAAAGACATTTCGGAAAGCGTAACTATATTCATAAACCAGTTACCAGCAAAGAAGAAATGCGTGTGAACCTGATTTTTAAGTGTGACGTATGCCATTCTACGGTTATGCTCAGACGAGATAAGTTTGTTTCTTTAGATGTTATCTATGATGATTCATACTTGTCAGAGGATTTTGAGTTGTGGTCCAGAGTATCTCCGAGCATGTGGTTTGCCACAATTCCAGAGGTGCTTGGTGAATATCGTTGGAATGGCAACAATATCACTGCTCAAAAAATGGATATGTTGGATATAGAAGCGCAGAAGTTAGTGCGAAGAAATCTGTATAACACTTTGGGGTTAGTAATTCCTGATGAAGATTTGGTTTTGCTTTCAGGTTGGAAAAATCCGTTTATGGACGAAACTAAGGATGTCGAACAGCTTCGTAGCCGAGAAGAGGAACTGCTAACCAAGATAGAAAAGAGAAATCATGAAATCGGCGCTTTGGATGAAAAGGCACTATCCAACTTCCTCTATGAGCGAAAAGTTTGGGCTGGGATACAGAAAGAGCATATGTTTAGACGTACGGCTTCATCTTGTGAGCCGAAGCAGAATACGGGAGGAGTATGGAGGAAAATGCTAAAAAGAATCATAAAACCACTCTATCGACCGTTCCGTACTCGATATGAAAATCGCTTGATAGGTATTCAAGAGTCTGTTTGGCGTCATGATGGAGTTCTGGATGGAATTGAAAAAACACTGCATGATATGGATGGTCATCTATATGATTATCATCATAAACTTGAGCTAAAGATTGAGCAGCAGGGAGCATATATTGATCAGCTGCAGGCTCTTATCAAGGGAATGACAGAAGAACTAAAGTCTATTAGGAATCAAATAGTAGCATCAGAGAATACAGTGGTGCAAGCAATGGACGGACGCATCTGGCAGGCCGAAAAACTAATTAATCAGACAACAGATACTAGAGTATGGAATGCAGAGAAACTTATAAATCAAACAACAGATGGACGAATCTGGCAAGCAGAACAAAATACTGTAAATAGAATATCAAAATTTGAATGTGAAGCGCATCGCCATATCGATTTTACCTATCGCGATATTATGGTCGCAATGGAGCGGCAAAAGCCATTTTTGCCCACTAATGATGTAAAGTTGATTACAGAATATCCGATTGCATATGAAAGCTTAGATCACCTTTATCCTCATGGAACGATACGAGATAATACAAGATATCCCAGATTTGTAGAAAAATGCGAGGAGATACTTGGTAATAAATCAGAACTCAGCTTTTTAGATCTGGGGTGTTCAGGAGGAGGTATGGTGCTGGAAGCAGCGCTTCGAGGTCATACTGCTATGGGACTAGAAGGAAGTGATAGTTCAAAAAAGGAGCAGCGTGCAGAATGGAGATTGCTTGGGGAACGTTTGAAAACATGTGATATTACAAAACCATTCCGCTTGGAGAATCTAGATGGGGAAGTTAAGAAATTTGATATCATTACTGCATGGGAAGTTATGGAACATATTCAAGAAACAGATTTGCCACAAATGTTAGAGAATATAAGAAATCATCTAAGTGATACAGGATACTTTGTTGCGTCAATTGCAAACTGGGAAGATATTGATCCTGAAAGCGGTGTGAATTGGCATGTGACTCTGCACGAATATAAATGGTGGGTACAGCAATTCCAAAAAGCAGGATTCAAAACCAATTGTCAGCTATTTCAGCCGATTGATATGGCAAGAGGAACTTACAATCCACCGCATTGCTATGAAACACCGTATCAAGAATACAATTCAGAGAAAAATTTTTACATTGTGGCATATCTTGAAAAGTAAAGAGGTTTTAACTTGAATGTGATAAGTAAACTAAAAAAGCACCAATTTCTATTTCAGCAATTGGTACATCGTGATTTTACAAAAAAATACAAGCGAACAGTTCTGGGCATCGGCTGGAGTATGCTATCCCCCCTGCTCACGTTGTTTGTCATGAATGTTGTCTTTTCTTCTTTGCTCGGCTCAGATATCCCACATTACACTATTTATTTGTTTTCTGGACAACTTGTGTATTCATTCTTCAATGAATCGACCAATCAGGGCATGACCTCGTTGTTAGACAATGCTGAAATATTTACGAAGGTAAATGTGCCTAAGTATATGTTTTTATTTTCAAAGAATGTATCCTCGCTGATTAATTTTGGATTAACTTTAATTATTTACTTCATCTTTGTTATTGCTAACGGTATTCCGATCACTTGGAAATTTATTCTTCTGATTTATCCTATTACCTGTTTGGTTGCTTTTAATTTAGGGATGGGGCTAATTTTGTCCGCATTATATTTGTTTTTTCGTGATATTCAGTATTTATATAACATATTTACCTTGCTTTTGATGTATATGTCAGCGATATTTTACGATATTGATGCTTTTCCACAGCTTGGACAAAATTTATTTCTGCTAAATCCGATTTATCTGTATATTCGATATTTCAGAAAAATTGTGATAGAAAATACAATTCCAACACTGGAATTCCATCTGCTCGCGGCAGCATATGCAGTAATTGCTTTTGTGATTGGTATCTGGATCTATAAAAAGAAGAATCATAGTTTTCTTTACTATGTGTGAGGTTTGAAATGGAATTTGCATTAAAGGCAGAAGATGTATCGATTCGCTATATTACAGGCGATTTTAAGGACATCGGCATCAAGGAATATGTGACACGGAAAGCAACGAATAACTACCATGTGAAAGAATTTATGGCGGTTAATGGGGTATCATTTACGCTCGAACATGGTGATATGCTGGGTATCGTTGGAACAAATGGTGCAGGAAAGTCTACACTTCTTAAAGCTGTAGCAGGTATTATGGAGCCGACAAAAGGGAAAATTACTGCAAATGGCGAAGTCGCTGCCCTGCTTGAATTGGGCAGCGGCTTTGATGGAGATTTGACAGTAAAAGAAAATGCCTATCTGCGTGGCGCAATGCTGGGATATACCAAAGAGTTTATGGATCAGACCTATGACCATATCATTGATTTTGCAGAATTGCGCGAATTTGAGAACAGGCCATTTAAGCAGTTATCATCTGGTATGAAATCCAGACTTGCTTTTTCGATTGCCTCGCTTGTGAAACCAGATATTCTCATTCTCGACGAGGTACTATCGGTAGGTGATGGTGCCTTTCAGGAGAAAAGTGCAAAAAAGATGAGAGAGATCATTTCGCAGGGAGCTACAACAATTTTAGTATCTCACTCCTTGGAGCAAGTTCGCCAATTGTGCAATAAGGTGCTATGGCTGGACCATGGCAGACAGGTTGCGTTTGGTAATGTCACAGAGGTTTGTGATCAGTATGAAAAATATTTAAATGGCGAAAGACAGATTTCATTTGAGACATCTCTGCAGCAAGAACAAGAGGAAGATAATTCTGAAAAGAGTAACAATAAAAATTCAATATTGAAAAAATTCAAAGTACTTGTTCAGGCTGCTGTTGCCGCTGCGTTTGCCGCATTTCTCGTGTTTTCAATTGGTACAAATCTGTATGCACCAAGTAATCAGGCACAGGATACAATTACGATTTATTCGGAAAGTGCAGAAAAAAGTGTGACATATCGAGGCGCTTCTGTAGATGGAACATGGTATAGCCCGTGGGATAATGTATCAGATTATGGGAATTGGGTGTTTGATGAAGATCAAGCTACTTATACCGCAACCGATGATAGTGGCTTGTATGTGACTTTACCCCAGAGCGGTGAACGTACACTTACCTTTACAGTAGGTCCAAACGAGGGAAGGGTTCGTGTAGAAATCGGAGAAGAAACACAGTATTTTGATTTGAATCAACCAGAAACTGTTGCGCTAGGTTTGCCTTTTGAATTGTCGGCCACAAGCCAAGCCACAGGGAATAATCATTTGGTTTTAACAATATCACTTCTTTTATTCGTTTTCTTTTTAATTCTTTTTTGTGTTATGTCAGAGAATACAAGTGAGGGTCAAGCAGTACAAAAAGGTAGAGAACTATGGGGTGATATTTTACGGATCATTTGTTGCTTCATTATAATACTATTACACAATACTTGTAATGTGTTTGAAGTTTTTACCGCTGGGCGAGTGGAGATACTGTTTGTAAATGCGCTTACCGCTTTTGCTGTCCCTTGCTTTTTTATGATTTCAGGAGCGTATTTGCTTAGAAAGCCGATCTCTATTTCAGATACGCTCAGAAAGCGCATTCCTAAAATTGTAATACCTACCTTGTTTTGGGGGGCTATCTATATAGCGGCTTTTGGTGACGTTCAATTGTTGAATTTTGTAAAGCTGATTTTTCAAAATCAAGAATCCCATTTATGGTTTATGTATAGCCTGTTTGGTATTTACATGCTGTTACCGTTTATCTCAAAGCTGTACAGTTCAATTTCCTTACAAGCAAAACTATATTTAATAATACTATTGTTGGTGATTCCTACGGCTTTATATGACAGTTCCAAGCTGCTTAATGTTTGGATTCCGAATCCAGCATTTGCTATTTTTTGGCCAGACTTAGGGCTGTTCATGTTGGGCGGATTGCTATGGGATTTGAGAGATAAGATCGTTAATAAGCCTAGATACATTTTTGCTATAACATTCTTATTAGGGCTATTCATTACGATCTTTGGAACAATTTATATCTCTGATTTCACAGGTTCTGCTAATAAAGGTTTCATTAGTGCAATAGGAAGCACAGGAAATGTATTGATGGCTGGCTCGTTATTTGTGTTTATACTGTCATTGGAAGGAATATTTCAAAAAATATCGAATCGGACTGTTCGAAAAATCGTATATTACATGGGCTCTGCAACAATGGGAGTGTATCTGATTCATATCATATTTTTGAGAACACTAAACAATACCGTAAATTCGATGATTCCTTTGTTCAGCAATTCAGGTTCACTGGTACAAATGATATTGAGTGCATTAATATATTTCATGATAAGCATGATTGTATGCATTTGCGTATCAAACATCAAAATATTCAAAAAGTTGCTTTAGTAGTTTTAAAAAATCTACAAATTGAAGAGGAAAGAAGTAACTGTTAAAAACAAGTCTCCAATGGATAATGATGATCCAGCACAGAGGACACAAAATGAATAAAGGTCTTTTAGAATTTATGGGAGTTATCCAAGTAGCTGAGTTTGTATATCTGGTTAATATGTTACCTTGAAGCTTTTTCATGGAAAGAAGAATGTACAAATTTAGGGAAGTGAAGTAGATAAAGACATTGTAGTGCTTGTACGCGATCTGTTTTCTGACAGGATAGGGGCAATGGAGCCAAAAGCGCGTCACGGAAGGTTCATACTGGTATCTGAAGACACGATTTTGGCTCTAATTTAAAGTAAAACTTGAGGCTTACATAAAAAAAGATCATAGCTGCAATTGCTCGTGTATACATCTTAATTGGATTGATTTTTCTAAAGCTAAGCTTTTTCGATAGACTTTCGTATATAAGGGTGATTATACGAGAGGTATTTAGACCGAGAGATCGATGAGGACATGCTCTCTTTTGTGCCTAATTTCTTTCTGGGGAGTGGCTTGTTTCAAATGTTTTTGATCGGACAGTTAGGTTGATCTAACGAATTGGAGATGGTGTACTATCTACTAGGTTTTCTCTTTCCGAATTTACGATGAAACAATGGAATATTCTTTAAGAGATTAGTAATACAATGTTGTTCTTCAGAGCGCTTTGCATTTATATTTCGTTCTGTATAAGTGTCTGGAGGAATGGGCTTGATGGATAAAACTGCAAGAGGAAGAAACTATAGTTGAACTATCTTGCAGAATATGGAAGATATCGATCTATAACGTCCTTTACAGTGTGGTACAGCTCTTGGAGGGAAATTAAAAACTACTACTCTATGATATAAGGGGGATATTATGTCAATCGATAGATTTGTATATGACCACTGGACGAGAATAGATAAAAGAAATCTTAGGTTATTTTTGCTTATATTTATTTTGGGAATAGTGGCAAACCTATCTCTAATTATCCATTCGATTAACAATCCGGATGGTATTTTAGCGGGGAACTACATTACTGGATATGCTTGGGATATTTCTCTTGGAAGATGGGGCTTTGTTCCG
>ERZ1643249.5132-NODE-5132-length-10617-cov-9.360538_pt1 | contig 10617 bp, 7 predicted proteins | sample MGYA00579263_ERZ1643249 | MGnify/ENA primary metagenome ERZ1643249 (study PRJEB29033, sample SAMEA4952264) | chicken gut metagenome | biome: Broiler Chicken; feature: Gastrointestinal Tract; material: Caecum | place: Ireland | collected 2018 | study: Broiler...
TCTTAATTTTGCTATGTTTTTTTGTTTATTCTTTTTTATTCGTTATCACTGTTTTAAAAGATTTCTTTCATAATTATATTCTTTTTTAATAATAATTCTTGAAATATAATATGTAATTATATATAATTATCAAAAAAAGGAAAAAATTTATATGTTAAGTTTAATAAAAAATGAATTAATAAAAATTTTTAAAAGAAAAAGTATATACTTCTTGTTCATTTTATCAGTAATAGCAATAATTATTTACAATTATAAAAATCCTGACCAAAATGAAATATCTAGTGAAGGAAGTAAGAATATGCATATAATTAGTGATACTTCTTTAGAAAGTGATAAAAACAATCCAGAAAGCTACATTTCTTCACTAGCATATAATGAATTGGCTAAATTATATAATGATAATTTTGAAGAAAATTCGTGGCAAAGATATGCTTTAAATGAAGAAAGAGGTGGATATTCTTTTAAAAATATTTTCACAGAATATAATCAAGATATTATGAATTATTTAATTAATATCAAAGATTATGAATATAATCCAAATACTCAAATAACAAATGAAATATATGAAACATCAAAAACTAAATATAATGAATATGTAGAAGCATTAAAGTCAAATGATTGGAAAAATTTTGTTAATTTAAAAATTAAAAATTTAGAAGGAAGAAAAAACACTCAAACTCTTCTACCAGAAGAAATTGAAGAAATAAATTTTGAAATAGATTGGTATTATTTAAGATTAAATAATAATATTAATTATGATGATAATATTATTAATCAATATTTGTCAGAATATAAAGGTATTTATTATCTGATTGTTTATAGAGAATCTTTAATAGATGTAAACTCTCAAGCTGATATTAGTGAATTAAATGACTACAAAGCAAAATTAGAATTATACAAATATGCCATTGAAAATAATATAAATTATGATATGTCAGCTGAGAAAAATCTCATTTTAAATAATAAAATTGATGCAAGAATTTCTTTTATTAGGACTTTTGACAATTTTAATTTAATACTAATTATAATAACAATATATATTTCATCAACTATAATAACTGAAGAAATATCTAAAAAAACAATTAAAAACCTATTAACAAAACCTCATAAAAGATTAACAATTATAATGTCTAAAGTATTTGCTTGTATGATAACTATCATTATTTCAATGATTTTTATAGGTATAGTTCAATTTTTTGTTGGAGGCTTAACTTTCGGATTTGATAGTTATGCTAATGGTTATGTAGGATATGATATTAATAATAATAAATTACTTAATATGAACTTATTAAGTTATATTATAATTAGTGGAATTACTAAACTTCCTGAATACATAATAATTAGTTTGTTTTGTATTTTTATTGGAATTTTTAATAAAAATATAGCTATGTCTATGATTTTAACATTAATGATATGTATCTTTGCTAATACTGCTTTAGCAGAATGGTCTAAAGTGGATGCTCTTTCTAAAATTACAAGATATTTCATAACAAATAATTGGAATTTTAGTACATATTTATTTGGAAATATTTCAAGTATCAATGGAATAAACTTATGGCATTCAATTGTTGTATATTTTGTATATTTTGTTTTACTATTAAAAATAACAGTTTTCAAATTTAAGAAATTAGAAGTATAAAAATAATTTATTACAATAAAGCATATGATAATAAGTTTTATCACATGCTCTATTTTCTTTGTCAGTTGCCAGCAGAAATTTTGAAACCAGCCATTAATATTATAAGTTCAAATTGATATTATAGTTCAAATTGAGAATTATATAATTCTGCATATGCCCCATTTTTAGCCATTAATTGATCATGATTTCCTTGTTCAATAATATTACCATTTTTCATAACTAAAATTAGGTCTGCATTTTTTATAGTTGATAATCTATGTGCAATAATAAATGAAGTTCTTCCTTCTGTAAGTTTATCCATTGCTTGTTGAACTAGCTCTTCTGTTCTTGTATCTACATTTGAAGTTGCTTCATCTAATATTAAGAATGGAGAATCTTGTATCATTCCTCTTGCAATTGTTAATAATTGTTTTTGTCCTGCAGATACTGTATCATTTTCTGATAAATATGAATTATATCCATTTGGTAATGTTCTAATAAAATGGTCTAATCCTACTTCTTTACATACTTCTATTACTCTTTCATCACTTACATTTTCTTGGTTATAAATTATGTTTTCTTTTACAGTACCTTCAAATAACCAAGTATCTTGTAATACCATTGTAAATAAATCATGTATATTTTCTCTTGTTAAATCTTTTGTAGAAACTCCATCAATTCGAATATCTCCAGAATTAATATCATAAAATTTCATTAATAAATTTACCATTGTGGTTTTTCCGGCTCCAGTAGGCCCTACTATGGCAATTTTTTGTCCTGGTAATGCTGTTGCTGTAAATCCATTTACTGTAGGTTTATCATTATTATCATATTGGAATACAATATGATCAAATTCAATTTTTCCTTTTACTTTATTTTTGTCTAAATATTTTTTGTTTTCTGTTTGTTCTGGCATTTCTTTTTCGTCTAAAAATTCAAATACTCTTTCACTAGCAGCTGCTGTTGATTGTAGTGATGTCATACTTTGCGCAATTTGTGATAATGGATTTGTGAATAATCTTACATATGTAATAAATGCTACAATTACTCCAAAAGATATAATATTATTCATTGTAAGTAATGCACCAACTATACAAACTGCAACATATCCAAAATTCCCTATAAATGTCATAATAGGTTGCATAATTCCTGATAAAAATTGACTCTTTTGATTAGCTATAGAAACTTTTCTATTATATTCATCAAATTTTTCATCTGATTCTTTTTCTCCATTATATGCTTTTACTACATTCAATCCTGAATAGATTTCCTCTATATGTCCATTTAAATTTCCTAATTCTTCTTGTCTTTGAACAAAGTATTTTTGAGATTTTCCTAGAATGAAGAACATTCCTAAAAATCCAAATAGACTTGCTCCTATTGCAGTTAATGCCATTATCCAGTTTGTAATAAACATCATTATAATTGAACCTAAAAATAATGTTATATTGGTTACTAAGCTTCCTAAAGATTGGTTCATTGTTTGGGCTATCATGTCAACATCGTTTGTAACTCTTGAAAGTGTATCTCCTGCTTGGTGTTGATCAAAATAGCTTAATGGTAATTTGTTTATTTTTATTGATATTCTTTTTCTTAAACTTCTTGCAAAATTATTGGCAACATTTGTCATACATAAACCTTGTATAAATGTAAATATTGCACTACATCCATATATACAGATTAAAAATATTGTTATCGATTTAATTGCATTCATATCCATTTCTGCCATTAAACCTTTTTGTATTTCATCTGTCATTTTTGATAATTGGTCTGGTGCTGATATTGATAAAATTGCTCCAATTATTGCTAAGATTAAAGATATAATTATTAAAATTTTAAATTTTCCTAATTCTTTTATAAGTCTTCTAACAGCTTCTTTAAAATCTTTTGCTTTTTCACCAGCTGCCATTCCTCGTCCCATGGGTCCTCTCCTTGGAGTTCCTGCTCCATTGCTACTCATCTTTTTTCATCCCTTTCTTGGTCTATATTTTTAAGCTCCCAATTCTTTTTCAGATAATTGAGATAATGCTATTTGTTTATATACTTCACAGTTTTTTAATAATTCTTTATGTGTTCCTTTTCCAACTACTACACCATTATCTAGTACAATAATTTGGTCTGCATTCATTATTGTTCCTATTCTTTGTGCTACAATTAAACTTGTTGCATCTGCTGTATATTTTTTTAGTTCTTTTCTTAATACACTGTCTGTTTTATAATCTAGTGCAGAAAAACTGTCATCAAAAATGTATATTTCTGGATCTCTTGCTATTGCTCTTGCTATTGCTAATCTTTGTTTTTGACCTCCAGATACATTTGTACCTCCTTGTGCTATATGACTTTCATATTTGTCATCCATTTTTTCTACAAAGTCTTTTCCTTGTGCTACTTCTATTGCCTTTTTTATTTGTTCTTCTGTTGCTTTTTCTTTACCATTATCTCCATAGGCAATATTTGAACTTACTGTTCCATTGAACATAACAGCTTTTTGTGGTACATATCCTATTTTATTGTGTAAATATTCTTGTGTATAGTCTTTTACATTTACTCCATCAACAAGAACTTCTCCTTCTGTTGCATCATAAAATCTTGGTACTAAATTAATTAATGTAGATTTTCCACTTCCTGTTGAGCCAATAAATGCTACTGTATCTCCTTTATTGGCTTTAAATGAAATATCTTTTAATAGGTATTCATCTGCATCAGGATATTTGAATGATACATTTTTAAATTCAACTGTTCCAACTTCTTTTGTCGTTGGTTTATCAATTTTTCCATCTTTTATACTAATTTGTGTATCTAATACTTCATTTATACGGTTTGCAGATACTTGTGCTCTTGGTAACATCATAAATATAAATGCAAGCATTAAAAATGCCATTATTACTTGCATAGCATATGAACTAAATACAACCATATTACCAAATAATACTACTTTGTCAACAATTCCTGCTTCTTTTATTAGTGTTGCTCCTACAAAGTATATTGCAAGTGTTACTGAATTCATAATTAAATACATTAGTGGTTGCATTATAGAAAATAAACTTTGGTTAAATAATTGTTGATTTGTTAAATTATTATTTGCTACATTGAATTTATCTTCTTGATATTGTTCTGCATTAAATGCTCTAACAACTCTTATTCCTGTTAGGTTTTCACGTGTTACACCATTTAATTTATCTATTAATTTTTGTACTCTTCTAAATCTTGGCAATACTATTACCATTAATATTGCTATAACTGACATTAATACTACAACTGCTATTCCTGTTATTGTACTCCATTGCCAACTTTTGTTCAAGATTTTTGTTACAGCCCATATTGCTGTAATTGGTGCTTTAATTAATAATTGCATTCCCATTGCTATTAACATTTCTATTTGTGTTACATCATTTGTTGTTCTTGTTATTAAACTGTTCGTAGAGAATTGTTTTACTTCTTGCATTGCTAAATTTTCTACTTTAGTAAAGATTTTCTTTCTGATGTTTTTTGAAAAATTTGAAGATATTTTTGAAGTTATATATCCTGTTACTATTGCTGCAACTAAGCTTCCAAATGCACATGCAAGCATATATCCTCCATTAATTAATATATCTTTCATCTCACTTCCTTCTGTTTGTACGAGTTGTGTTATTTCTGACATATAGTCTGGCATTTTTAATTCTAGCCATACTTGTGTAAATATAAGTGCTAGAGATATAAGAATAAATAACCAGTCTTTTTTTGTAAAGTTTTTAAATAGTTTTAACATATTCTTCTCCCTTCTTTTATTGTAAAATTTTGCGCATATTGTATTTTATTACTTTTGAGGCATTTTATCAAGATAAATTATAAATGTTTCACAAAAAATTTACATTTTATTAGATGCCAAGGGGTTGTCAAAATCTCCGTCCCCATTGACAACTATTTCAGCTCCTAAAAATACAATGTAAAAACATACATATGTCCACATCATTATAAGCATTAATGTTGTTAGACTTCCATATGTTATAGAAAATCCTTTAAATATATCTAAATATATTGAAAATACAAATGATACTAATTTTATAACTACTGCTGAAAATAATGCTCCTAGTACTAGGCTTTTTATTTTTTTGTTTGATTTTACCATATATTTGTATAGTATTAGGATTATAATAAATGTAATAGTTATTAATCCAATTTCTATAAAAATTTTTTCTATAATTCCTAAATTAAATAAAATTCCAAATTGTTCTTTTAAAAGAGATATTAATGTTTTTCCAAAAACAAGGACTATTAATGCCATTACTATTAATATTATGAAAAATATGGTTTGTATTATTGATTTAAATCTTAGATAAAAATAATTTGTTTGAACTTTATTTTTTACTCCATAAATTTTTTGTAATCCTTTTGTAAATGCATATAGTCCTTTTCCTGCAGACCATAATGTAAATATTATTGATATTGAAATTGTTCCTATTGATTTTGAATAGACTTCTTGAACTATGTTTAAAACTAGTTCTTCCATGTTTGATGGGATTATTCTAGATATAACTTCAAATAGTGTTTTTTGGTTTATTCCAGTATATTGTATCATTGTTAATAATAATATTATAAATGGAATAAATGATAGTATTGTGTAATATGCACATTGTGCAGAATATTCACTAACATTGTCTTTTGAAAGATTTGTAATTATTTTTTTTGCAAAAGAATATATTTTTTCCATAATTGTTGTTTACTCCCAAAAATAAAAAAGACTTATATTATATTATAAGCCTTTTATGGAATTTTTATTATTAATTTAAGTAAATCTGTAAGCCGGGTTCTGTCATTTAAAATAGTCATTTATCTAGAACATATATTGCTATATGCTTCAAGCCACGCATTTCAGAAGACGCCGAGCAGACTTAATCTTCTACTTAGGTGTTGCTCCAGATGGGGTTTACACTGACCCATTATGTCACCATACTGGCGGTGAGCTCTTACCTCGCCTTTTCACCCTTACCTCACTAATATTTAAGGATTTAATCCTAATATATAAAGTAGTTAAAACTACACAAAATTGAGGCGGTTATTTTCTGTTGCACTTTCCTTAAGGTTTCCCTCACTAGACGTTATCTAGCATCATTGCTCTATGGAGCCCGGACTTTCCTCTCGTAAATCCTTTCGAATTTTACCAGCGACTATTCAATTTACTCTAAGGTATTATAGCATTTTTTTACTAATTAATCAAGATTTATTTACAATCATACCAATTAGTTGCTTCAGAAATTTCTGCAATTAGAGGAACTTTAAGTTGAGTTGCATTTTCCATTTTGTTTTTTAATATTTCTTTAATTTCTTCCGCTTCTTCTATTGGTGCTTCAATCATCATCTCATCATGAACTTGTAATACTATTTTAGATTTTAAATTACGTGATTTTATTTCTTTTAAAACATTTATCATTGCAATTTTCATAATATCTGCAGCTGTTCCTTGAATTGGTGTGTTCATTGCTGCTCTTTGTCCAAATTGTCTTACCATATAATTATTTGATTTTAGTTCTGGTATATATCTTCTTCTTTTAAATTCTGTTTCTACATAACCTTTTTCTTTTGCTTCTTCAACAATATTTGTCATAAATTGTTTTATTCCTGAATATAATTCTAAGTATTGGTCTATATATTGTTTGGCTTGTTTTCTTGAAATATGCAATTGTTCTCCTAATCCAAAGTCACTTATTCCATATACAATACCAAAATTTACTGCTTTTGCATTACTTCTTTGTTCTTTTGTTACTTCATCAATTGGTATATTAAATACTTTTGAGGCTGCTTGTTTATGAATATCTTCTCCATTTTTAAAAGCTTGTATCATATGTTCATCATTTGAAATATGTGCTAATACTCTTAATTCTATTTGTGAATAATCAGCATCAATATATATACAATTTTCAGCTGGTTTAAATACTTTTCTTAATTGTTTTCCTAATTCAAATCTTGTTGGTATATTTTGTAGATTTGGCTCTGTTGAGCTTATTCTTCCTGTTGCTGTTATTGTTTGGTGGAAAAATGAATGTATCCTTTTTGTTTTTGGATTAACATAAACTTTCATTCCTTCTACATATGTTGAATTTAATTTCATTAATTGTCTATATTCTAATAATTTTTCAATAACAGGATGTTCTTCTACTAGTTTTTCTAATACATCAACATCTGTTGAATATCCATTTTTTGTCTTTTTTACTACTGGTAATTTTAATTTTTCAAATAATACTTCTCCTAATTGTTTTGGAGAATTTATGTTAAATTCTTCTCCGCATAATTTGTATATTTCATCTGTTAATGAATTTAATCTTGTTTTTAACATATCTCCATAGTTTTCTAATTCTTTTACATCTAAGTACATTCCATTCCATTGCATTTCTGCTAATACTTCTACTGTTGGCATATCAATGTTTTTAAATAATTCTATTTCATCTGCTTCTTGAAGTTTTTTTAGTGTTATTTCAGATAATTGGTAAATTTCTTTTGCATATATACAACATTTCATTTTTGAAAGCTGATTTTGTTCTTTTGGTGAGTCAAATAAAGATGTTTGTTTAGTTTCTTCATTTAAACCATTTGAAGCAAAAATTTCATTATTGTCTATTTCTAGATAATCTCTAGCAATAATGTCTATATCTAATTTACTTGTTGGTTCTAATATATATGTTGCAACTTTTTGGTCATATACTATATTTTTCATGGTAATTCCAGTTTGCTTTAATAAAATATAGTCTTCTGCTAAGTTATATCCATATTTTTCTATTTTTTCGTTTTCAAAAATTTCTTTTAATATTTTTTCAAACTCTGCGCTTTTTGATATATAATATAGTTTTTCATTACTATACATTCCAATTCCAACTATATCTTTTTTTATTATGTTTTCTTCATTGTTGTTGTCTTCTAATTCTAAATAATAATATAATTTTCCATTTAAATCAGGAATTTGGTCTGTTTCTATTATTTCTATTTTTTGTTTTTCTTCTTTTTTTACAATTACGTTTTCTGCTGTTCTTAAGCTGAATTTATCTATATATCTTTGAAAACGTAATTCTTCAAATAGTTCTAATACTTTTGGTCTATCCCACTCTTCTACTTTTAGGTCTTCTAATTTTTGGTCTAATGGTACTTTTGTGTCAATTTGTCCTAGTGTTCTTGAAAGTTCTGCCATTTCTTTATTTGCTATTATGTTTTCTTTTTGTTTTCCTTTTAAGTCATCTTTTCCTTTTTCTATTTTTTCATATAATTCTTTTACTGAATGGTATTTCTGAATTAGTGATAGTGCTGTTTTAGGTCCTATTCCTGGTACTCCTGGAATATTATCAGATGTGTCTCCTTGTAATGCTTTTACTTCAATTAGTTGTTTTGGCTCTATTCCATATTCTTCTATAATTTTTTCTCTGTTATAATTTTCTGTTTCTGTTTTTCCTGCTTTTGTTCTTGGAATTCTAATTGTTATATTGTCACTTGCAAGTTGGAATGTGTCTCTATCTCCTGAAAGTATTGTTACTTCTAGCCCTTTCTTTTCTCCAAATTTAGCAAGTGTGCCTAAGATGTCGTCTCCTTCATATCCTTCTTTTTCTAGTATATCTATATTCATTGCTCTTAATACGTCTTTAATAACAGGCATTTGCTCTGCTAGTTCTTCTGGCATTCCATGTCTGTTTGCTTTATATCCTTCAAATAGTTCTTTTCTTTTTAATTTGCCTTTTACGTCAAATGCAACTGCCATGTATTCTGGTTTTAAATCATCTATAATATTAAATAGTATTGCTAAAAATCCATATATTGCATTTGTGTATTTTCCGTCCTTTGTTGTTAACATTTTACTTCCCATTATTCCGTAAAATGCTCTATTCATTATACTGTTTCCGTCTATTAAAACAAGTTTACTCATAATTTGGTTTCCTTTCTTGTTGTTTCTTTTCATACTTGTTAATATATCATAGAATTTGTAATTATTCAATTATATTTACAAATAAAAGATTGAATTTTCTTACAGTTGATGTTTCCAACACAAAAAAAAGCATGATAAGTATTCTAAAATTTAGAATAACCTATAATGCTTTTTCTATGTAGTAAAAAACTAATTGTTTGCTGTAACTGTTTCTTGTACAGGATATACACTTACTTGTTTTTTATCTTTTCCTTTTCTTTCAAATTTTACTTTTCCGTCTACTAATGCATATAGTGTGTCATCACTGCCTTTTCCAACATTAGTTCCAGGATGCATTTTGGTTCCTCTTTGTCTTACTAGGATGTTTCCTGCTAAAACAAATTGTCCATCAGCTCTCTTGACACCAAGTCTCTTAGATTCACTGTCTCTACCGTTCTTGATACTACCTTGACCTTTTTTATGTGCCATGATTTTCACTCCTTTCAGTTCTTAGTCTAGTCTTTTTAAAGACTGATTTAGGATAAATTTTTATATTTATTATCTCATTATTAACTTTGTAAATTATTTTTTACTAAGCTTCAACTTTTTCTGTTTTTTCAGCTTTTTCTACTTTTTCAGTTGTCTCTGCTTTTTTTGCTGTTTCTGCTTTTTTTGTTGCTGTTTTTATTCCTGTAATTTCAACTTTTGTGTATGGTTGTCTGTGTCCTTGTTTTGTTCTTTCGTTCTTTTTAGCTTTCATTTTGAAAACTATGATTTTTTTAGATTTTCCGTGAACAATAACTTTTCCTTCAACCTTTACACCTTTTACATATGGATTTCCTACTTGTACTTTTCCATCATCAGATACTAATATTACTTTGTCAAAAGTGATTTTCTTTCCTTCTTCAGCATCTAATTTTTCGAAAAATACTACATCTCCTTCTGCAACTTTGTATTGTTTTCCACAACTTTCAATTACTGCGTACATTTAAAATGCACCTCCCTTATTTGTATACTCGCTAATCCTTAAAAAAGGTAGTTATTTTTATTTATAACTTTTAGGTACCTTGACTAAGCGGATTACAGTTAAATATTTTAACATATTTATACATGTTTGTCAATATTTTTATTT
>ERZ1643249.5134-NODE-5134-length-10617-cov-4.263492_pt1 | contig 10617 bp, 10 predicted proteins | sample MGYA00579263_ERZ1643249 | MGnify/ENA primary metagenome ERZ1643249 (study PRJEB29033, sample SAMEA4952264) | chicken gut metagenome | biome: Broiler Chicken; feature: Gastrointestinal Tract; material: Caecum | place: Ireland | collected 2018 | study: Broiler...
TTTAACTTCCATAATTGATAAATTGCTTTCTTTTATAAGGTGGAATAAAAGGTCTAATGGTCCTTCAAAACCATCTAATTTGAAAGTTAATTGAGATGAAGATTCTTCTAAAATTTCGTCCGAATTATCCATTCTACACCCCTAAAAAACAAATTGGTAAATAAATATAATTATACAACAATGATAGATAGCAATCAAGCAAATCAAAAGAGAAAATTAATTCAATTAAAATTGTCACCAAAAGGATAGTAAGCAATATTTTTAATCCGTTTTTGACATTAAATTTTATATATTTATTATCAGGACGCATAAAAGATGTGACAAAATTAAATCCGTCCATAGGATAAACTGGAATCAAATTGAACAATGCTAAGAAACTATTTACTATCATAAAATATTGCAAAATCAAAAAGACATATTCCATAGCAACGTTGATAAAGCCCACAGTCGATAACAAAATTGCATATAAGATTGCTGCTAATAACCCTAACATAAAATTAGTTAAAATACCAGAAATTGATACTAACCGAATACCCTTTCTATATTTTTTAAAATTCAAAGGATTAATTGGAACAGGTTTAGCCCAACCGATACCAAGCAAAACAAACATTAAAAAACCGCTTAAACTTAAATGTCTGAATGGGTTTAATGAAAGTCTGCCCATTAATTTGGGTGTTGCATCTCCCATTTTGTATGCTGTAAAAGAATGTGCAAATTCATGTAAAGTAAGAGCAACCAAATAAACAAAAATTGTAATTAAAAATACAATTACGGCTTCTTGTGGTGTATAATAGTCATTAAATAAAATATAATATAGCACGTTCTCTCATTTCAATTATAACAAAAAGTATGTGTTTTAGCAAACGATTGAATAAATTTGATATTAAAATCAAATATTTTAATAAATCAATATATAGTGTATATATTAATATATTGACAAAATATATTGTAATTAGACCATTTAGTCTTTAATTTTCATTGTGGCTAATTTATTATAAAAAGAACTTGAATTCAACGGATTTTTTACGTTAGTAATTTCAATAATTTCCGTGTCGTTTTCATTAGTTATAACTATTCCTAATTCTTTAAATACAAGTAAACAAACATAAAATTGTAAATAAGAATATTTTGTTTTATCCTTAATTTTACTTAAAATATTCATAAATAAATTATATGGATAATACCCTGAAATTTTATTTTCAAACGCAAATTGAATTAATCTAAAATATCTACCAAATTCTTGTCTTGATAAATTAATTTTCTTCAACAAAGAAAATGTGCTAGCAGGAAAATGAGGAAGGTAGATTGTCGATTTTGTAAATTTCTTTAATTCTGATAAATATCCCATATTTAATATTGGGTCAAGAAAAATTATTCTACTAAAAGTATTAAACGAATTGAAATTAGTTGGTGCCAAAATTATTGTATTTAAACCTGTTTCATCATTAATATTAAATATACGATTTCTAAATATGTTATTGCTATCATAAATTGATTTGAAATTAATGTAAGTATTATAATCATTTACAACAATAAGTGTCCCATATACATTCTTGTCCATATCCAAAAGCAACCTTATCAACTGGTCACGATTGTAGTTATTAAATGTATAACTACCATCTACAGGATAACAAATTTGCTTGATATACTCTGCTTGTATTATTTCATCATCATTTGGACGATAAATATCTTCATAATCAATAGATTTTACTATACCAGATATTTTTTTGTTATTTCTATAATTATCAATATTTAAATCTGCTAATAAATTGCAAGAAGTATTACCTGATAATACAAAATATTTATCACTTGAATTGAAAGCAAGAAGGTTAAAGTTTGGATAATTTAAAACCAAATGCTGAGCATGTTTAGGCAATGAACTAATAGTTGCATTGTTTAATTTAAATTTGAATATTGGTCGTGGGTTCATGTGTCCACATGGCTCTAATCTGTCAATATCTTCAACCAACTTTATAGTTATTTCACTTTCATTTAATTCAAAATCATATGATTTTGTTGGTAAGAAATCTGCCTTGTTTAAATTTTGCTCTACGTACATCTCTGTCAGTCTGCAAAATTCATCATAATTTTCAACTTTTAAAGTCAAGCCAGCAGCCATTGGGTGTCCACCAAATTTAGTGAGTAGATGTGATTCATTACTCAATAGTGTATGAATATTTACTCCATTAACACTTCTACATGAACCAGTTAATTCATCATTTACTTGGCTAAATAAAAATGTTGGTCTATGATATTCTTCTGCAATTCTTGCAGAGACTATACCCAATATGCCACTATCCCATTCTGGACTAGACATTATAATCGCACTGATTTTAAATATATCACGAGTTTTTAAATCTTGCTTCACATCGGTATATACTTTATCGCATAAACTTTGTCTTTTGTTATTAAAATCAATGATTTTATTACATAATTTTTTTATTAAAGTTGGATTTTCTTCTAAATATAATTCTAAGCTTGTTTCAGCCGACCCCATTCTTCCGCTAGCATTGATTTTAGGTGCTAACTTAAATGCTATATCACTGGCTTTGCAATTAATGCTCATACCACATTCTTGCATCAATCTAATAATGCCAGCGGGAAGATGTTGAAAATCTTTCAAACCAAGTGCAACAATCGCCCTATTCTCATCAAATAATTCAACTATATCTGCAATAGTAGCAATTGCACAAATTGGCAAAAATTTACTGGCAACATTTATACCTGCAAGTGCTTGAACTAATTTCAAAGCAACTCCCGCACCACATAATGATTTAAACGGATAAGTCTCACTTATTTTAGGATTGATAATCAAACAATCAGGTAATTTTTCTACACGTTCATGATGGTCTGTTATTATGATATCCACTCCACAATTTTTTATATATTCTACTTCTTCAACCGCTGTTATACCACAATCCACTGTTATAATTAAATCAGGTTTATTTTGTTCAAAAATTTTTTCAACAGTAGAAATTGTTAAGCCATATCCATCTTCATATCTATTCGGCATAAAATTACTTATTGATGCACCAATAGAATTAAAATATTTGATTAATATCGCACTTGCCGTGATTCCGTCTACATCATAATCTCCAAAAATTAAAATTTTTGAACCTTTATCTAAATGATTTTGAATTTTTTCTACCACTGCTGACATGTTTTCAAACAAAAATGGGTCATATAAATTTGATAAACTAGGATATAGATATTTGTTAAGCTTTTCTTTGCTATTGACGCCACGAGAATACAAAAGACGAACGAGATGCTTATCCAAATCAAAATACTTAGCCATCTCGATATGTTCGTCATTAAATTCTTCATTCAAAGTACATATATATTTCATAATTTCTCATTAATATTAAAAAACCTTTCATAAAGAAAGGCTTTTTTTATTTATCTTTATCATTCAAAGAATCTTGTGTACTATTTTCGTTGTCTGCCTTTACTTTTACTTCACGTTTTTTGCAAATAGTTATGAATACACTCCAAGTAAATGGAACGATATATAATCCAACTGCAAGAATCACTACTGCCATAAACATTATGTTTAATGAAATATATTTCATACTATTTGGCATAAATAATACTAGTATTAGACCAATTAAGAAAAGTGCTAAACTGACTACACACATACGTAATCTATTAGACTTCATAGAATTCTCAATTGCATTTGAATATTCGTCTGTTTGCAACCAATTTTTTTCACGTATATTTTCAAAGATATTAAAGCAGAAAAATATAATTAATAAATTTATTATTACCAACATAGCAAAATAGCTCATTCCGATTGACAACCTTAAAATTGCACCAATAGACATAAACATAAGTGTACCAACAACTGATGCAATAATTGTCGAAATCGCACTTGCAGCATTGTATCTAAAATATGCAAATATACTTGCTAAAATTAACATTAATATAATTGCTAATGCTGTAAATATATAATCTCTATCCTCTGCCACAGGAGATACATAAACATGTGATGATATATCTATTGATTCAATTGACAACTCTGTACCAATCAATTCATTAATTTTAGTCTGTTCTTCGCTAGTCAATTCATTTGAATATCTGATAACTAGTTTAGTATCATCTCCTTCACCCATTATTGAAAATGAATCATAACCACCATTTTCACTATTAATAGCAGACTGAATTTTATCTATATATTCGTTATATTGTGAACTATCACTTCCTACTCGTACTGTAAATTCATTATAGCCCGCCAATTCAAAATTTGAATTCATTCCAAAGAATGCTCCAACTAAAATTCCTATTACTAAAAATGCCACTAAAATAGTTATCACAAATTTGTTTTTACTAAAATATTCTTTATTTGATTTTGTGAAGTCTCTATTAAGCATATTTACCTCCTTTGTGGAAATTACATTTCTTGCCATCTGCACTATTAAAAGGTAAATACATCTTCAAAAATAGTCTTAATAATACTTGAACACAGAAGATACTAACAAATGACATTACAAAAGTCACCCAACCAAATGATGAAATCGCAAGCGACGGCATAAACATACAAATGAAACCAATTATCATCAATCCTACATTCATTACAAAAGTCTTAGTAAGGCTTTCTTTTTGTGCAACTTTCAATGCAATATAAAGTTTGGTATCTTGATTATAATGTTCCTTTGCTTTTTCAAAGATTGCCATGAAACTATCTGCCACAAATATAAATGCGATTAAGAATCCTATCATGCCAGCGAAATTCACATGAACTAATGGAATTGATTGCAATAAGAACAAACTAATTGTAATAAAGAACAATAAATTGAAGCAAGCAAGCCATCCAAGATGTTTATATTTAACAATTAAGAAAATGAAAGCAATCAAAATAAACACAGCGATTGCTACTGCAATCCATATGTTTGCCCCTACTCCATATGTTGGAGTAATTGCTCCTGAATCAATAGTAGTTAATTCAAGGTCTAACATACCTGTTTTAATGATATTTGCAACTGTATTTGCAGACGCATGGTCCACAAATGCATCACTTTGCATAAAAATTTGACCATCAGTGATTGCCGAAGAATTTAAATCCATTGAAGTAAATTGAGTGTCACCCAAGAAAATATAAACTGTACCGCCATCTGCTGTTGCTTCTTCAATCTCATCTATTTTTTCTTCTTTAAAATTAATGAGCACACCATAAATAGTTTCACCTGTACTACTATCATAATAATCATAAGCTGATACATTATCAATATCTTTTGGTCCAGCAAAAGGTTCTGTATTGTCACTATTCATTGAAAAACTGATACTGGCGGGGTCACCAATTAAATCAATTATTTCACTTTCATCATCAATCGATAAAATATTGCCTACTTGGATAAGAATTGACTCTTCGCCATATTCAGAAACTGTCACATCTTCATATCCTTCACTCTGTATAATATCTTTGAGTTGTTGCATGGTAGACAATCTTAAACTATCATAATTTGACTGAGCTTCATCATCATGTAATTTAGCTCTATATATGATTCTATATGTTTTACCTATATCTTCTCCCAATTTCAAATTTGATACAAAATTAGAATAAGAATAGTAGTTTCCGTTAATAGTAAAAGGATAAGTAAAATTAACAAAACTTGCAATCAAACATATAACTAAAAGAATAGAAAACACAACAAATAAGCACTTTGAACGTTTTTTAGTCATAATATCTCCTAATTTAAAAATTATTATAACTCATCAAAGCAATATTGTCAAACATTTATAATCATTATAGTAAGAACTTTATAATAATATTATTATTAATATTCAGCTGTTTGCATTTATTTATTTTTAATGGAATTTGTACTTTAAATTTATAATACATAATTATAAATGATTAAATTTTCTATGTTTAATCCATTAAAACAAACAAATCTAAAAGCAAATATAAAATAAAATATATAAACAAGATTGCTAGATGCAAAAGTATAAACTTTTGATTAATATTATTGACTAAAAATTAATTTCCAATCAAACTTTATGCATTTTTCTTATGTAATAAATTGATAATTATTGCAACAATAACTGAAACTATTAGAGCGAATAAGATATCATATAAAATAGTCAAATTAAAAGAAAATCCTTTGTTCAAAATTGCAAACACAATCAAACTCAATACGGCATACAATAAACCTGCAAAAATTGATTTTAAAATCAATTTATCACCATTGGTTTTTTTAATACAAAATAGCATTACAAAGATTGACACTGCTTTTATTGCATCATTAACATACCCTATAATATTTGTAGATAAATCTACAAATTTTAAAATAACAGCAAAGATAATCAAACCAATTAATGTAGTTAAAATGCCTATCATACAACATTTTATAATAGATAAAAAACCACTCCAATTTAAAGATTTTATTTTTTGCATATTGCCTCCATACTATAATTTATTTTTGTATGTCAAAATAATCACTAAAAACTTGTACATTTTTTATATCTTAATAATGAATTTTGTAAAGAATTGTAAAATCGCAAATACTATAAAATATTATCTATATGCAAAAAAGTTTTATTATAGTCCACATTGTATTGTACAAATTATAGAATATCTATAATAAAATTAATTGTATAAAAAAATGAATGGAGAGCCATTCATTTTATTTTTTATTTTTTTTCTTATCAGAATCAGTACTTTCTTTATTTTCATTTTCTGTTGATTCATTTGTTGCACTATTCTCATTAGATTTTGGTTCATCTGCGATGTCTTTTTTATCTTCTTTTTTAGTTTCAGTTGGAGCTTTTACAACCACTTTTTGTGTGGTAGCCTTTTCTTCTTTGCCATATACATAATATATTGCATTTGCGTGTACTGTAAAGTATCCAATATTATTACCTTTACCTGTTCTCAAAACAAAATAAGTATATTCATCTTCTGTATATGAATCTACAACTTCACCAACTACACCAGTGTCTGTCATGACTTTATCACCGATTTTTAGTTCGCTTCGCATTTGACTGAGCTCAGTGTTATATTTTTTCTTTTTCATATAACTAACAACAAATAATGCTACAACTAATACAATAAGAATAATTAATAATACTATTTCCATATCTCTCCCCTAAATTATGTTTCAATTATACCAAATGATATTTGGATAGTCAATTTATTTTATACCATATTTTTCATAAAATTCATGTTTAAAATCGAGAAATCTGTCATTATTTATCGCATCTCGTATATTTTCCATCATTTTCAATGTAAATCTAATATTATGCAAACTAAGTAGCCTTGCAGCCAAGATTTCATTGCATTTTACTAGATGATGTAAATATGCTTTCGTATGATGGGTACAACAATAGCAATCACACTCATCATCAAGTGTTGAAAAATCTTCTTTGTATTTTGCATTTTTTAATGTCACTTTCCCTTTACTTGTCATAGCAAGTCCATTACGAGCAACACGTGTCTGCAATACACAATCAAACATATCAATACCACGTTCAACACTTTCAAAAATATAATCAGGTGTGCCAACACCCATCAAATATCTAGGCATATTATCGGGATAACCGGGCTTTAACACATCAAGCATTCTTATCATAACTTCTTTTGGCTCACCCACAGAAAGCCCGCCTATTGCTATACCACATTTGCAATATTTTTTTGTCTCTTCTAGACTTTTCTTTCTCAAATCTTCGTAAAAATTTCCTTGAACAATTGGGAATAACATCTGTTTAGGATTATTTTGTACTTTGTAGCACCTATCCAACCAATTAAGAGTTCTTGTCATTGCCTGTTCTGCTTGTTCGTGAGTTGCACCGTATTCGCTACAAACGTCAAATGCCATTATTATATCCGCACCCAAATTGTTTTCAATTTCTATTGCCTTTTCTGGTGTAAAAAACATTTTTTCACCACTCAAATGATTCCTAAATTCGACACCATTGTCAGTGATTTTCCTAATATCTGCTAATGAAAATACTTGAAAACCTCCCGAATCTGTAAGCATTGGTCGATTGAAATTCATAAATTTATGCACACCACCTGCTCGTTTTATAAGTTCATCACCTGGTCGTATGTGCAAATGATAAGTATTTGCCAAAATTATTTGTGCCCCAACTTCATACAAATCATCATTAGTTAATGATTTTACAGTAGCAAGTGTTCCTACTGGCATAAATATTGGCGTGTAAATATCTCCGTGCGGTGTATGCAAAATGCCTGTCCTTGCCCCACTATTTTTGTCTATATGTAAAATTTCATAACTAAAATTTTCTTTCATAATATCCTTTTAAAAATGCAAATTGACTGAAATAAATTAATATAATACATTTGAAAAATTTATGAAAACTTAAACAAATACATTATTTTTTTATTTTAATTTAACACAATAATAAATTTACATTATGAACATTGAGTCACCGAAACTAAAAAATCTATACTGATTTTCAACTGCGGTTTCATAAATGTCCATTGTATTTTCATATCCAGCGAATGCGCTAACTAACATTATAAGTGTACTTTTAGGAAGATGAAAATTAGTAATTAATGCATCTACAACTTTAAATTCATAAGGCGGATAAATAAAAATATCCGTTTCTCCCACACTTGCTTCTAATGGCATACCTTTTTGTGCCACTGTTTCAAGAGTTCTAACTGAGGTTGTTCCAACGGCAATTACTCTTCTATTTTCTATTTTTGCCTTATTGATTTTATCTGCGACCTCTTTTGATAATGAATAATGTTCAGAATGCATAACGTGTTTTGTTATATCTTTTTCCTTACATGGTCTAAATGTACCAAGTCCTACATCTAGTGTGAGTTCAACTATTTCTACTCCCATATCTCGTATTCTTTTTAATAGTTCATCAGTAAAATGTAAACCTGCCGTAGGAGCAGCGGCGCTGCCTAAAACTTTGTTATAGACGGTTTGGTATCTTTCTTTATCTTTCAATTTTTCATGTATATAATGAGGAAGTGGCATACTACCAACCCTATTCAAAATCTCTTCAAAAACTCCATTGAAATAGAAGCGAACTATTCTATTGCCGTCATCTTTGATTTCAATCAATTCGCATTTTAATTCATCACTTATTGTTAATACAGTTCCGATTTTTACACGTTTGCCAGGCTTTAATAAAACTTCCCAATCATTCAAATTTATTCGTTTCAAAAGTAAAATTTCAACATTAGCACCCGTTGATTTTTTTGCCATAAGTCTAGCAGGAAGAACACGTGTATTATTTATAACCAACACATCTCCCTTTTTTAAAAAATCAGTAATATCTTTGAATTGTCGATGAAAAATATCTTTTGTCTTTCTATCAAAGACAAGTAGTCTACTTTCATCTCGTTTTTCAAGTGGAGTCTGAGCTATTAAATTTTCAGGAAGATGATAATCATATGTATCTAATGATTTAAAATTAATCATCTGTATCTCCTTCTTCTATTTCATCTACTGTTTGCAAACTTTTAGGTACTGGTAGATGAAAATGCTCATAAGCTAAACGTGTGACAATTCTACCACGATTTGTTCTTGCTACAAATCCCAACTGTAATAGATATGGCTCAACCACGTCTTCAATAGTAGAAACTTCTTCGTTGGTTGTCGCTGCTAGTGTTTCAAGTCCCACTGGTCCGCCACCAAATTTTTCTATCATCGCCATTAGTATCCGTTTATCTACAAAATCAAGTCCCAACTCATCTATGTCCATTAGGTTAAGTGCTTTTTTAGCATCTTGCACTGTAATTGTATCCTTATCTTCCACTTGGACATAATCTCGAACTCTCTTTAATAATCGGTTAGCAATACGAGGTGTACCACGACTACGTTTTGCAATTTCATATGTTGCATTTTCTTCTATATTTACGCCCAATATTTTTGCAGAACGATTGACTATTGTTGCAATTTCATCAACTGAATACAATTCAAGTCTACATACTACCCCAAATCTATCACGCAATGGACTAGATAGATTCCCTGCTTTTGTTGTTGCCCCAATAAGAGTAAATGGTTGTATTTTTAAACGCATACTCCTAGCACTTGGACCCTTTCCTACAATGAAATCAAGTGCATAATCTTCCATGGCAGGATACAATATCTCTTCAACTGATTTGGATATTCTATGGATTTCGTCAATGAAAAGGACATCGTTTGCATTTAGATTAGTCAAAATTGCTGCCAAATCTGCTGCGTTTTCAATACTTGGACCGCTAGTAATTTTTATTTGACTACCAATCTCATTAGCAATGATATGACTAAGCGTTGTTTTGCCAAGTCCGGGTGGACCATATAAAAGAACATGGTCTAATGCTTCTTTACGTTTTTTTGCTGCTGTGATGTATACTTTTAAATTTGATTTAATTTTTTCCTGCCCCACATATTCGTCAAAAGTCATAGGTCGCAATTTGTTTTCGACCTCTACATCACTCATATTTTTTGTACTTGAAATAAATCTATCTTTCTCTTCCATTATTCACCCATATTGTGCAACGCTTTTGCAACGATTTGCTCTGCTGTATCATCTTCGCTTGCCACTTCACGAGCAAGTTTACTAGCCTGAGTCTTGCTCATACCTAAACTGGTCAATACGATGACAGCTTCTTCAATATTTTCATTATTTTATCAAAATTTTTCAATATTTTCATCATTTTGG
>ERZ1643249.5136-NODE-5136-length-10614-cov-10.250971_pt1 | contig 10614 bp, 11 predicted proteins | sample MGYA00579263_ERZ1643249 | MGnify/ENA primary metagenome ERZ1643249 (study PRJEB29033, sample SAMEA4952264) | chicken gut metagenome | biome: Broiler Chicken; feature: Gastrointestinal Tract; material: Caecum | place: Ireland | collected 2018 | study: Broiler...
GGCGGACTGGATGCAGTGTGGTGGGCATTTCCCTTTGCGGAGATCTTTTCACTGGCTTTGTGTCTGGTGTTCAGAAAACATATTTACCAGAGGGAGATTGAACCTTTGAGGGAATCATAGAGGAGACATTTTGTAAATACTGTTACTCTAGTCTGCTCTGCGAACTTGTGCATAGTATCCTCAGACATGTGGAAAAGACAAATGAGAAGTAAGGCCGGACTGCCTGACTGAATGTTTCAGTCGGGCAGCCCGGCTGCTTTCGTGATTAATTTCTTTGAGTAAATTGTTGAGCCCTATCTTTCTGGGACATTCTCCGGTCAATATCCATTCGGATTTTTAATAAAGCAGGTTCCTATGCCCGGATTTTCAAAGCAGATACATCCCATCTTCTCGTGAAAATTGTCATTGTATGAGAATCAGGACAGAATTTACAAAAAAATTTGGCAAAAATAAGAAAAAAACAAAAAAATGATGTATAATATAAAAAGTTATATAATATTTTACAGATTCAGGGAGGATACGCATGGCTGAGTTTGATGATCTGAAGTTTACTTTTTTATATATTGATCTTTATTCTATGGGGGCTGGCTGGTATTATCCGGAGTCTTCGATTCCTTACAATATGCTGCGCTATATCGTGAAGGGAGAAGCGGAGTTTTCTGTAAACGGCGAAAAATTTACAGTGAAAGAAAATGATATTATATATATCCCAAACGGCTGCAGGCTATGGTGCAGCGCACTGACAAAAACTTTTGAATTTTACAGTATCCGTTTTATTTCTACAGTCTCCTACACAAAAGATGATGTGCTGGAAAAATATTACGGGATTCCCAGGATAACGAAAGGGAATGAAGAAGAAAAATATTTTCAGGAGATTTATAAATGGGCGAGAACAGATCATATTGCAAAAAAATGTTTTATAAGAGGATATCTGAATATTTTGCTGGGATCCCTTTCTTTCCGGGGGGAAAGCAGGCCGATCAATCAGCATAAAACAGAACAGGAGATCAATGATCTGGAAAAAATTGTTCTGCGGGAACAAAATTCCAGGAGAACGGACACGAGAGTACAGGTGGTGGCAGATTATGTAGCCCATCATCCGGCAGAAAAATTTAATCCGGAAAAGATGGCAGATATGGTAGGACTGAGCAAGCAGCGATTCAGCAGCTTGTTTAAGAGACATATGGGAAAAACGCCCATGGAATATGTCAGAGAGGTTAAGTTGTCTACAGCAGCCAGAAAGCTGATCGTGAGCACGGAAAGTATCAACGATATTTCTTACGAGATCGGATATGAAGATCCTAATTATTTTATACGGGAATTTAAAAGCGCATTTGGATATACACCGAATCAATATCGGCTGGCTGCTAAAGAATCGTAGTCGTAAAATAAGTGTATTATGCTATAATTGCGAGGGCATTCTATAGAAGCAGATGAGAAGAAGTGTTAGGATAAAGCTGTCAGAGCAAAGGCGTTTTGAATGAAAGTTCAAGACGCTTTTTATTTTTGATGATTTTTATAATGTACAAAGAAGTGCGTTTTCGGATTTTTTCGGAAGCGCTTTTTTATGTTTAAGGAGGAATGCCGATAAAAACAAAAATACAAAACTGAAATACGACTGGAATATGCAAAAATGAGCGTATTGTGCTATTATTAGTCGTTTGGTTAGTGGATTTGACTAATATATGATGATAATATTATAACAACATAAGCAATACGCACAAATGAAACGGCAAAAGAAAATGTTCAAGAAACGGAAAGGAGACATGTTATGAAGAAGAAATTAGCGGTTTTATTAGCGGGCACTATGTTGGTGACTTCCATGCTGGCCGGGTGCGGCGGTTCGGGCGCAAGCTCAGGAGGATCTGCCGGAACAGGAGATTCCGGAGAATTAGAAGGAGAGATCACTTTCTGGCACTCCTTTACCTAGGGACCTCGTCTGGAATCCATTCAGGCGACGGCAGACAAGTTTATGGAAGAAAATCCAGGAGTAACGATCAATATTGAGACTTTTTCCTGGGCGGATTTTTATACAAAATGGACAACAGGCCTTGCCTCAGGAAACGTACCGGATATGAGTACTGCCCTTCCGGGTCATGTAGTTGAGATGATGGACGCAGGTGCGATCATTCCGCTGGATGATCTGATTGATGAGATCGGACGTGATAAATTTTCAGAGAAAGCATTGTCTGAAGGCGAACAGGACGGAGCATGCTATTCTATTCCACTGTATTCCCATGCACAGGTAATGTGGTACCGGAAAGATCTTCTTGCAGAAGCAGGACTGGAAGTGCCGACTACCTGGGATGAATTTGCAGAAGCAGCAAAAGCCCTTACAAAGGACGGGGTTTACGGTTGTTCCTTCCCCTGCGGATCTGGCGATTTGATGGCTACCAGATTTTTGAATTACTATGTGAGAAGTGCCGGCGAGAGTCTTTTGACAGATGATCTTCAGGCGAATATTACCAGCGACGCAGCTATTGATGGCATTAACTTCTGGGTGGATATTTATAATAACTGCTCACCAAAGGATTCTGTAAACTATGTGACTCTGGATCAGGCGAACCTGTATTATCAGGGAAAAACTGCCTTTGATTTTAACTCAGGATTCCAGATCAGCGGTGTTGAAACAAACTCCCCGGATCTTGTAGATCAGATCGATTGTGCGCCTTTGCCAAGGATCAATGAAGATGATCCTATCTATGGGGCAGAAACTTCTAATATCCCTATGGTAGTATGGCAGAATTCAGAGCATCCGGAAATCTGCAAGGCATTCATGAAGGAATTATATGAGCCGGAGACGTATACAGAGTTCCTGATGGCTACACCAGTGGGAATGCTTCCGTCCATTACAGGTATTTCTGATACGGAAGAGTATCAGTCAAATCCTACGGTTCAGAAGTTTGCCAATGCGGAAAAGGTTATCACAGAGACTATGGATCTGGGAACTGCTATCGGATTTGAGCATGGCCCAAGCGTACAGGCAGGACTCCTCACCTCTCAGAGTGTGATCGAGAATATGTTCCAGAGGATCCTGGTAGATGGGGAAGATGTGGAGACAGCAGCTCAGGAAGCAGAAGATGAGCTGAATGAATTATTCAGTACAGTACAGTAAGACTTGATAAACAGTGGCGGGGTTTATACCCGCCACAAATAATAAAGAGAAAGGTGGCTGGATTTTGTGAAGAGAAAAATAAAATTTGACTATGCCAGATGGATATTTGTTCTTCCGGCGATGGTGATCGTAGGGGCATTGCTCATCTATCCGATCTTTTCCAGTCTGTATTATAGTATGACAACAAAGCACCTGATACGGCCGGTATACGATTTTATCGGCCTGGCGAATTATCGGGATGTGCTTACAGATCCGGACTTTTTCGTTGCTTTCCTTCATTCTATCGTATGGACCATCGCTTCACTGGCAGGACAGATATTCATCGGATTTACAGCAGCTTTATGTGTGAACCGTGTGAAACATCTCAAAGGGGTATACCGGACCCTGATGATCATTCCCTGGGCGTTTCCTTCTATTGTAATCGCTCTTTCCTGGAAATGGATCTTAAACGGAGTATCCGGATTCCTGCCGAATCTGTTGGTACAATTAGAGATCTGCAGCGAGCTTCCCCAGTTTCTCAGCGACAGCAGTATGGTATTCATTACACTGGTACTGATCAATATCTGGTTTGGAGCTCCTATGATCATGATCAATGTACTTTCTGCTCTTCAGACGATCCCTCAGGATCAGTATGAAGCGGCTCAGATCGACGGAGCCAGCAAGGGTCAGCAGTTCTGGCATATTACAGTTCCTCATATCAAAGTGGTGGTAGGACTTCTGGTAGTACTCCGTACAATCTGGATCTTTAATAACTTTGATATTATTTATCTGCTTACAGGCGGCGGCCCGGCAGACAAGACGATGACTGTTCCGATCTATGCTTACAACATGGGCTGGGGAACAAAAATGCTTGGAAAATCATCAGCTGTTACAATTCTGTTGCTGCTGTTCCTGCTTCTGGTATGCTTTATTTACTTTGCAGTGATTGCAAAATGGGAAAAGGAGGATAAGTGATGACTAAGAAAAAAGGTTTGATCGGAAACGCACTCTGCCATGTTTACCTGATCATATTATCTGTTATTGCAGTGTTCCCCCTGGTCTGGGTCCTGCTTTCTTCCATTAAGACCAATGGGGAATTGACCTCCAATCCTACAAAATTTATTCCGATTAATCCTACTTTGGAGAATTTCGTTCATGTCATCCAGGATCTGGACTTCGGCGTAAATATTGCGAATAGTATTGTAATTGCTTTATGCACTACTTTGATCGCTATCATTATTTCCTGTATGGCGGCTTATGGCATTGTCCGGTTCTTCCCGAAGCTGGGAGGGATCATGTCAAAAGCACTGGTAGCTACTTATATGTTCCCGCCGATCCTGTTGGCGATTCCATATTCTCTGGTTATGGCCAAGCTGGGATTTACGAATTCAAGAGTCGGCCTTGTGATCGTATACCTCTCTTTCAGCGTCCCATACGCAGTATGGATGCTGGTGGGCTTTTTCAAAACAGTGCCTATCGGTATCGAAGAAGCTGCCAGAGTAGATGGAGCAAATAAGCTCCAGACGTTTATCCGGATCGTTATCCCTTTAGTAGCGCCTGGTATTGTAGCAACGGCGATCTATACATTTATAAATGCATGGAACGAATTTTTGTATGCGTTGATACTGATCAACAGTACAGATATGATGACTGTGTCTGTAAAGCTTAGATCACTTCAAGGCGCAGAGATCCTCAACTGGGGCGATATGATGGCAGCATCTACATTAGTAGTGGTTCCGTCCGTTATCTTCTTTATGCTGATCCAGAAGAAGATTGCCGGCGGTATGACAGAAGGAGCAGTAAAATAAGGTATTCTTTAAGGAGGAAAACAATATGAAGACAATTGGTTATGCGGTAGTTGGAACAGGATATTTTGGGGCGGAGCTTGGACGTATCATGAAAGAACAGGAGGGAGCAAAGGTTGTTGCGGTGCTGGACCCGGAAAATGGACAGACCATAGCAGAAGAACTGGGCTGTGATGCGGAGACGGATCTGGATACTCTTTACAGCAGAGAAGATGTGGATGCGGTTATTGTAGCCACACCTAATTATCTGCATAAAGAGCCGGTGATCAAGGCTGCTCAGCACGGGGTTCATGTATTCTGTGAAAAACCTATCGCTCTGAGCTACCAGGACTGCGATGAAATGGTGAGTGCCTGCCAGAAAGCCGGCGTTACCTTTATGGCCGGACACGTTATGAATTTCTTTAACGGCGTGCGCCATGCGAAAAAACTGATCAATGACGGAGTGATCGGAGATGTGCTTTACTGCCATTCTGCAAGAAACGGCTGGGAAGAACTGCAGCCTACGATCTCCTGGAAAAAGATCAGGGAAAAATCAGGGGGCCATCTGTACCACCATATCCACGAACTTGACTGTGTGCAGTTCCTGATGGGAGGGATGCCGGAGACAGTGACCATGACCGGAGGAAATGTGGCTCATCAGGGCGAAGGCTTTGGTGATGAAGACGATATGCTTTTTGTAAATCTGGAATTCCCAGGCAACCGCTATGCAGTATGTGAGTGGGGTTCTGCTTTCCACTGGCCGGAACATTATGTGCTTATCGAAGGAACGAAGGGCGCTATCCGGCTGGATATGTGCGACTGCGGTGGTACTTTAAAGATCAATGGAAAAGACGAACATTTCCTGATCCATGAGACTCAGGAAGAAGATGACGATCGGACCAGGATTTATCATGGAACAGAGATGGACGGCGCCATCATGTATGGAAAACCTGGCAAGAAACCTCCAATGTGGCTCCACAGCATTATGTATAAAGAAATGGGATACTTTAACAATATCATGCATGGAGCAGAAGCTGACGATGAATTCAGACCTCTGCTTACAGGAGAAGCTGCAAGAGCAGCCATTGCTACAGCGGACGCCCTGACAAAATCCAGATTTGAGGACCGCAAGGTAAAATTAAGTGAGATCATAGGAGAATGACAATGAGAGATTTAGAAAAATATAAAGGAGTTATTCCGGCGTTCTATGCATGCTATGAAGATAACGGAGAGGTGAGCCCGGAAAGAACAAAAGCATTTGTCAGATATCTGATGGAGAAGGGCGTCAAAGGCCTGTATGTCTGCGGCTCATCAGGTGAATGCATTTATCAGAGCAAAGAAGAACGCAAACTGATCCTGGAGAGCGTCATGGAAGAGGCGAAGGGAAAACTTACCATTATCGCTCATGTAGGCTGTAACAATACAGCAGACAGCAGAGAATTGGCTGCTCATGCGGAAAGTGTGGGAGTAGATGCTATCGCTTCCATACCGCCGATCTATTTCCATCTTCCTGACTATGCCATTGCAGATTACTGGAACGATATCAGTGCAGCTGCTCCGAATACCGATTTTATCATTTATAATATACCTCAGCTTGCAGGAGTGGCGCTGACTCTGCCTCTGTATAAAAAAATGCTGGAAAATCCAAGAGTCATCGGTGTGAAAAATTCTTCTATGCCTGTCCAGGATATCCAGATGTTCAAGGACGTTGCAGGAGATGACAGCGTTGTGTTCAATGGGCCTGACGAACAGTTTGCAGGCGGAAGGATCATGGGCGCTGATGCAGGCATTGGGGGAACCTATGCAGTGATGCCTGAATTATTCCTGGCTGTAGACAAAGCAGTATGTACAGGAGACTTCAAGAAAGCGAAAGAAATCCAGTATCAGATTGACCGTATTATCTATGCAATGTGCGAATGCCATGGAAATCTTTACGCTGTAATGAAAGAAATCCTGAGGGGAAAAGGAATGGATATCGGAGGTGTAAGGAAGCCTCTTCCTGAGATTATCGAAGAGGATAAACCTCAGATCCAGATCTGTGGAAAAATGATCGAAGATGCAATCGCCGGATTAAAGGGCTGAGATTTATGGAGGGACTGTTGATTGCGGCAGTCCCTCTTTTTGACTAAGGAGCAGATAAATGAAAGAGTATATTTGTATAGACATCGGAGGAACATCGGTCAAATACGGGATCATAAATGAGAAGGAACAATTCCGCCGTACAGGCGAGTGTCCTACAGAAGCCTATCTGGGAGGCCCGCATATTATGAAAAAGGTTACAGAACTGATAAAAGGGCTGATGAAAGAATGCTCTCCGGAAGGTATTTGTGTTTCTACAGCCGGAATGGTGAACTGCGAGACCGGGACCATTACATATGCGGCTCCGCTGATACCGGAGTATACCGGGACGCCTGTGAAAGAGATCCTGGAGAAATCATTTTCTATTCCCTGTGAAGTGGAAAATGATGTGAACTGCGCCGGTCTGGCCGAGTGCTATGCAGGTGCGGCCAAGGGCAGTAAGCTCAGTGTATGCCTTACAGTAGGGACCGGGATCGGAGGCGCTCTGATCATGGATAATAAGGTGGTGCACGGATTTTCCGGAAGCGCCTGTGAGATCGGATATATGCATCTTCCGGGAGGCATGTTCCAGGATATAGGAGCTGCCAGTATCCTGGTAAAAAAGATTGCACAGAAGAAAGCTGTATCTGAAGAAAAGATCAATGGGAAATATGTGTTTGAACAGGCAAAAAAGGGAGATCCGGATTGCATAAAAGCCATAGATGAAATGGCAGATGTGCTGGGAATGGGAATTGCCAATATCTGCTATGTGGTGAATCCGGAAGTGGTGGTCCTGGGCGGAGGCATTATGGCTCAGAAAGAATACCTTCAAGAGAAACTGGACAAGAGTGTGAAGAAATATCTGATCCCTGCGCTGTCAGATAAAACTACGATAGCTTTTGCCAGGAATCAGAATCAGGCGGGAATGCTGGGGGCATACTTTCATTTCAGATCCCGACGCAACGAAGTATAAGATTTAAACAGCGGAGGAATATATATGATCAAGACAACAGATGGTTATATGAGGCTGGAATATTTTACGCAGACAGTTGCAGCAGACAGCCGGAGAAAGGAATTTGATATTAAAAACCACAGCCTGATCTACGAGGGAAGAAAACCGGATTTTCTCTTTATCGGCGATTCCATTACGCATTATTGGGAGCTGAACAATTATTTTTATCAAAATGGAAAGCTGATCGTGAACCGGGGAATCGGAGGTGATACCACAGCTTATCTGAAAAAAAGGTTCTTTGTAGATGCAATCCAGCTAAAACCTCAATACTGTATAATGGGAATTGGGATTAATGATTCTATAGACTTAGAAGGAGATTACTGGAAGAGACTGGAGCCAAGACCCTATGCTCAGGTAATATCTGAAGCACAGAAGAATATCGAAGATATCATAATCCAGGCCGGAGAAGGGGATCTGGAACTGATACTGACATCTATACTGCCTATCAATATCCCGATTTCTCTCCATGAAGAAGCCAGGATACAGTATGTTGAGGATATGAACCGATGGATATCGAAAACTGCGAAAGACTATGGAAAGATATTTGTAGACTACTACAAAGTCTTATTGGATCCTGGCACAGGCAGGATAAAAGACGGTACTACATATGACGGACTCCACCCTAATGCAGTAGGATACCGGATCATGACAGAGGTTCTCAGAGAAACTTTAAAGAATAATAATATAGAGATATGAGGTGTGCAAAATGATTTTTGATAAGATTACAAACCGTGAAAATTACAGGGATTATCCGGAACTATACCGGGTTTTAAACTATCTGGCCGGATTGACGACGGATACAATGCCGGCGCCGAATACAGTGCTGTCAGAGGAAAGGATCTTCTGCAATCCGGTAGCCTTTATGACAAAACCTGAAGAAGATTGTAAATACGAGGCGCATCAGAAATATATGGATCTGCATTATATTGTCAAAGGCGTGGAAGGGATTGCCACAGCTGATGTAACAGCATTGGAAACAGATACTCCTTATGATGAGGATAAAGATATCGGCTTTTACACAGGAAAAGAAGACGGAAGATATTTCCTGAGAGAAGGAGACTTTATGGTGTGCTATCCCAGCGATGCTCATAAGGTAGGTATGATGGAGCAGGAACCACAGCCTGTTGAAAAGGTTGTAGTAAAAATCAAGTGTGGCGAAGTAACCCCAAAGAGGTGTGAAAAACAGGAAATTATGGAGAAGATCCATGGGAAACTCATTGTTTCCTGCCAGGCGCTGCCCCATGAACCTCTCCATTCTTCCTTTATTATGGGAAGGATGGCCAAAGCGGCAAAAGAAGGCGGAGCCAGAGGAATCCGGGCAAATACAAAAGAGGACATCAAAGAAATCCAAAGCCAGGTGGAGCTTCCTGTCATTGGCATTGTAAAAAGGGATTATGAAGGATGTAAAGTCTATATTACTCCGACTATGAAAGAAATTGATGAACTCATGGAAGTCCGCCCGGAAATCATCGCCATTGACGCTACGCAGTCTCTACGCCCTACCGGACAGACTCTGGATGAGTTTTTCAAAGAGATAAAAGAAAAATATCCGGATCAGCTGTTTATGGCAGATTGCTCTACTGTGGAAGAAGCCCTTCACGCAGATGATCTAGGCTTTGATTTTATAGGGACCACCCTTGTAGGCTATACAGAACAAAGTGCAGGCTTGCAGATTGAAAATAATGATTTCGAGATTATCCGCAGGATCCTTGCAAAAGCAAAACATCCGGTGATCGCAGAAGGAAATATCAATACCCCGGAAAAAGTAAAAAGGGTCATTGAACTGGGATGCTACAGCGTGGTAGTGGGCAGTATTATCACCCGTCCGCAGCTGATCACAAAATCTTTTGCGGAAGTCCTGGAATAAGAGGCGGCAAAATATTTATAGATTTTGGAACAGATCCAGCATTTCTTTGTATGTCACCAACGTAACGCTGCCTATTTCTTCTGCGGCGTTCCTGCAGCCGGAGGTAAAACCGGTTTTGGGAAAAAGGAAAAAATGCACATGCCGGTAATGAAAGAACCTGCTTCGGTTTACCAGGGTCTGCAGCACAGAAGTATCCGCATTTTCCTGTGTCCATTTGCATTCTGCAAACAGGGCGGTGGCCTTGCCCTGCTCCCCCATGAGATCAATCTCCGTCTGACTATGTGTGGAGGGATCCGTTCCCCGCCAGCGTCCCAGATCGGAGAATTCTATGGGGGAGAGGCCTTCCACCAGGAGCTTCCATAGGTATTGTTTACAGATGTCTTCGAATACAGCTCCTATATAATGGGAAAGGTGAGGGGCTATGCGCCTGTATGCAAGATCTGCTGCTCCCCGGGCGATGATAGAACTGTTCTCCGGTACAAAACGATACCAAAATCGAAACATATTGTCTGCGATCCGACAAATGGATCTTCGGGAAGATTTTTCACCGTAAGGGAGTTCTTTTTGTATAAGGCAAAGAGCCATAAGATTTTTTGAATAACTGGAGCAGATATTGAGGGGTACCGCCTGCAATACCGTAGACCAGGGCTTTATCCTCCTCTGAGAATTCCGGGAAATATTGACAGGTTTCCGAAAAATCAAAAGGAAGGATTTTCATCTGGGCTGTCCACCTGCCATAAAGAGGGGCCTTGTAGGCTAATACATGATCCTCTATATAGGACATAGAAGAGCCGCAGAG
>ERZ1643249.5142-NODE-5142-length-10612-cov-4.235673_pt1 | contig 10612 bp, 10 predicted proteins | sample MGYA00579263_ERZ1643249 | MGnify/ENA primary metagenome ERZ1643249 (study PRJEB29033, sample SAMEA4952264) | chicken gut metagenome | biome: Broiler Chicken; feature: Gastrointestinal Tract; material: Caecum | place: Ireland | collected 2018 | study: Broiler...
GCTGCGGTCGGAGACGACGTCGTCGGGGAAGAGCTTGTCCCCTTCGGGGAGCATCTGCGCGATGGCCGCCTCTAATTTTTTAAGGCCCTTGCCCTTGCGCGCCGACACGGGATAGATGTCCGCATCCACGCCTGCCTCTGCCAGGAATTTCACCTCTTCGGGGATATTTTCCGCGGGCATGATGTCGATCTTCGTAAAGGCGACGATGAGCGGCACGCCGAGCGCCGCATACTTGTTGATGAGGGCGGCGTCCTCCTCCCTGACGCCCGCGTGACCGTCGAGGACGTACAAAATGGCGTCCACGTCGCGCGAGGTGTCCTCCGTCGTCTTCATCATGTCCTCGGTCAGGACGTTGCGGCTCCTGTAGATCCCGGGCGTATCCACAAAGACGATCTGATGCTCCTCCCGCGTGAGCACGCCCAGAATGCGGTCACGCGTGGTCTGCGGCTTGGGCGAGACAATGGCGACCTTTTCGCCCACCAGCACGTTGACGAGCGTGGATTTTCCTGCATTGGCTCTGCCGATGACAGCCACCGTGCCGCTTCTCATGATTCCCTCCGAAGGTCAAGTTTCTGCATGACGTATTCCTCTTTTTCGCGCATTTCGCGCTTTTCCTCCTCGGTCTCGTGATCGTACCCGAGGCAATGCAGCAGTCCGTGAACGGCGAGATACCAGAGCTCGCGCTCAAAGGAATGCCCGTACTCCTGCGCCTGTTCGCGCGCCCGCTGTTCGCAGATGACGACGCTGCCCAAAAACACGCTGCCGTCCTCCGGCCGCACGCAGTCGATGTGCTCGCTCCCGCGAATGGGGCGGCCCTTGATGCCGTCCATCGCAGGGAAGCTCAGCACGTCGGTGACGGCGTCCACGCCGCGCTCGCGGGCGTTGAGCGAACGGATCTCCTCGGCGGGAATGAGCCAGATCTCGGCGGAAAGGTCGTCCCCCTCCCACAGCCCGTCCATTGCCTCCGCAAGGCGGGAAAGGCCCTCTTCGGGCAGATCGGAATCAAAGACGATGTTCATGATTTCTCCTCCGGAGTCTCCTTGACCGCCTTTCGGTCGCGGTTGAAGCGAATGGCGGGATATTCGACGCGGTGATGATGGACGCCCGAGAGCGTCTCCACCAGCGTCCTGCGGATGACGGTCAGATCGCGGATGGTGATGTCGCAGTCGGCAAACTGATCGAGATCCATGCGTTCTTCGATGATGGAACGCACGGTGCGCTCCACCTGCTCGGGCGAGCGGTCGGAGAGCGCGCGGGTCGCGGCCTCGGAGGCGTCGGCGATCATGACGATCGCCGCAATGCGGCTGCGGGGCGTCGGACCGAGATAGGAATAGTCCTTGATGTCGGCGTCCCCGCCCGAGAGCTTCATCGCCTTGTCATAGAAATATTTGATGGGAAGCGTCCCGTGGTGCTCCCGCGCGACGTCTGCGATGATCTTGGGAAAGTGCGCCGCCATGAGAAGTTCATAGCCGTCCTTCGCGTGCGAGCGGATGATGTCGGCGGACAGCTCGGGCATGAGTTCATCGTGGACGTTGTAGCCCGTCTGGTTCTCGGTGAAGCAGTCGGGCTGTTTGAGCTTGCCGACGTCGTGGTAATAGGCGGCGGCACGGGCGAGCTCGGCATTTTCGCCGATGGCGACGGCGCAGGACTCGGCGAGCTGCGCCACCACGAGCGAGTGATTGAAGGTGCCGGGCGCCTCCTGTTTGAGCCGCACCAGAAGGGGCGCGTTGGTGGAGGTGAGTTCGCGCAGACGGAATACCGTCAGGCGGTTGAACGCGGTTTCAAAGACGGGCAGGCCCGCGAGGGCGAGGATCGCCGAGGCGACGCAGCCGACGATGGAATACCCCACCGACGCCACGAAGGCGATCCAGTCGTTGTAGAGGGAGGTCACCTGCAGAAGGGTGACGATCACAACGGTGGGAACGGCGACGACACAGCCCGTGAGGAGCAGTCCGCCGCGCGTCTTGTTGCCCGCCGCGGCGAAGATGGCGAACGTCCCGCACACGAAGTTGAGCATGAGCGAATAATACACCTGCACGGTCGCCCCGTCCGACGAAAAGTTGTTCGTGTAGGTGTCGATGACGAACATGAGAATGGAGAAGATGAAGTTGAGCATGATCGCCTGTCTGCGGTTGAACAAGAAGACGCAGAGCAGTGCGAGAAGCGCGCAGGGACGGGCGTAGATGTTGACGAATTTCCCGAAGATGTAGCTCAGGATGACGCACACCGTGACGAGGGAGAAGATGAGCAGGACGTTCCTCCCGCGGGAGAGAAATTCGCGGTCTTCAAAGTAGTAATAGTAGTAGATGATGAAGCAAAGCAGGAGCGTGCAGACGGCGAGGGTGAGGATCCCCGCATATTTTGCGCGGAAAAACCCGATCCAGCCGCCCGGATCGTTGATGACGATCATGAGAAAGATGATCAGGCACAAAAAGACATAGCACGCCGCCAGCACGAATGCGCTTCCCACGAGACGGGAGTTGCGCACGCCTTCGTCTCCGCCCTTGTCGGAGCGGGCGATCACGTCGCTCTTCATCGTTTTTCTCCTTTTCTTCTGCGCTGTTCCTCCCGCTCATAGGCGCGCACGATACGCGAGACGAGCGGATGCCGCACCACGTCGCGCTCGGTAAGGGCGATGACGGCAATGTCCTCCACCCCCTTGAGAACGCTCACGGCATGCGCAAGTCCGCTGGTCTTGCCGTCCGGGAGATCGGTCTGCGTGAGATCGCCCGTGACGACCATCTTGCTTCCCTCTCCCAGCCGCGTGAGAAACATCTTCATCTGTTCGCGCGTGGCGTTCTGCGCCTCGTCGAGGATGACGAAGGCGTTGGAGAGCGTCCTGCCGCGCATATAGGCGAGAGGGGCCACCTCGATGACGCCCTTCTCCATGAGTTTCGCATAGGTCTCCAGGCCGAACAGCTCCTGCAGCGCGTCGTAGAGCGGCCGCAGATAGGGATCCACCTTGGTCTGCAGATCGCCCGGAAGAAATCCCAGCTTTTCGCCCGCTTCCACCGCGGGGCGGGTGAGAATGATCTTCTCCACCTGCTTGGCCTTGTACGTCGCAACCGCAAAGCTGACGGCAAGATAGGTCTTGCCCGTTCCGGCAGGCCCCGTTCCGAACGTGATGGCGTTCTTGCGCATGGCGGCGACATAGTTCTGCTGTCCCACCGTCTTGCACTTCACGGGCTTGCCGCGCGACGTGACGGCGACGACATCCTTCAGGACGGCGCCGATGTCCCCCGCGCTGCCCTCCCGCGCAAGCGAAATGCAATAGAGAAGCGCGCTCTTGTCGATCTGCTCGCCCGCCTCCGCGACCGCGAGCAGATTGGCGACCACCGTGCCGCCTACGTCCGCCTCCTCTCCCGTAAAGACGATCTTCGTCCCGTCGATGCGGGTGGAGAGCGAAAGCTCCCGCGCGATCGTCATGAGATTTTCGTCCAGAACACCGATGACCGTCCGGAGCTTGTCCAGACTGCCCGTGTCCACCGTGACCGTCTTTTCCGTAATATCCTCCTCAGCCGAGGTTGAGCGCGGCATATGCGATCGCTTCGCCCGTCACGCGCCAGCCTTCCCCGGTCATTTGTATCGTCAGCCCGCCGATCTCGCCATGGGCAAGATAGGCAGACGCAAGCGCTTCCTCGCGGCTCCCCGCAAACACTTCGTCCACGGCATAGCGCACCTGCGCCGCCGCAATGACGGTCACGGGAAAGCGCTCTTCCCCCAGCAGAACGACGTTTTCCGCCAGCACGTCCCCCGCACGGACTTCCGCGCCCACTTCGGCACGCGCCGTCCCCGACAGAACGGTGAGCGATTCCACGATCCCGCTCACGGGCGAAAGCAGATTGCCGCCCGCAGGCGCCGTCGCCTCGTCCGAGACCTCCACGCGCACCGTGAGCACGCCGCCCTCGTGCGAGAGCGCACAAAAACTCACCCGCGGAAAGGACAGAATCTCCGCCGTGATCCGCGCACGATCGGCAGGCGGCGGCGAAAAGAACTGCGTCCCCTCGCGCGCAAGCGCCCGAAGCACTTCCTCCCGATAGTATGCGCCGCTTCCGACCACGTCGATGCGCAGGACGCGGCTCTGCCCGAACAGGACGACCGCGGCAAAGAGCACGACGCCCGCGAGCAGTCCCGCTCGCTTTGCAAGCCCCCGCACGACGCGCGCAAGCCGTACATCGCGTACTTTTTTTTCATTATAACACGAACCGCGCAAAATTGCAAAAACTTTTTCGCGGTGTTTGCTGTCCACACGGACGAGAACGCCCCTTTTTTGCGCCCGCGCCGCAAGCACGGGGATCCCGCCCGCCACGAGCTTTTCCACCGCGCGCGCCGCTCCGATGCCCTCGATGAAGATCTCACAGCTTTTCACCGCCGCCCTCCCGCGTCACGCGCACGATGTTCCCGCGGATGACGAGATCCCCCGCCGTATACCGCCCGAGCGAAAGATCTTCCCCCTCCACGCGCACGCCGCCCCGCCTGCCCATCGCCACGATCTCCGTCGGCGTAAAGACGGCAAGCCGACGCACGTTCTCGAGGTAGGCTCCCCGCCCGTCCACGACGGTATAGTGAATGCGGAAGGCGTCCGCTCCGCCCAGAAGATTGGCGATCTCGCGCAGAAATTCCATACCTTTATTGTATGCCCCGCGCCCCCCTTTTACGACAGGCGTCCTCCCGCATGACACGCCCCGCACAAAAATTTGCCGTCCGCCGAATAATTAAAAGCCGCCGCAGGGACGCGAGCGGCCCAATATGCGCAATCCGTCCGATTTTCAGACTATCAGAATGGGCAAGCCGTCCACATCTTCAGACGCCCGAAAAACGCTGCGCGCCGCGCGGGGATTCCCGCGCGGCGCGCATTTCATATATTTCTTGTTTATTTCTTGTTTTTTCCTCGCGGCGGCGCGCGGCGGGCGTCGTCCGTCAGAAGATGTCGTGTTCCACGGGCGTGTCGAAGAGGCTCTCGGCCTGCTGCCCGCGCGCAAACGCGAGAATCCACATGAGCTTGGTGACGGTCGCCTCCAGCGTCATGCAACGCGCTTCCAGCACCTTTCCGCAGGCATGCAGCCGCCTTCCGACGGCGTATTTGTCGAGCGCACTCCCCTCGCGTTCCACCTGCGTGGTCAGCACCGCCGTCTTGCCGCGCGACAAGAACCGTGCAAGGCGGTCGAAAAAGGCATTGTCCTCATAGTTGGGCAGTCCGCCCGCCCCGAAGGACTCGATGACAAGGCCGTCGCAGTGGTCGTCCAGATAGTCGAAAATGTCCGCTTTGAGGCCCGGGATCATCTTGAGCACAAAGACGTTCTCGTTGAGGGCGTGGTAAAATGCGGGGTCGCCCGTCGGCTTTTGTCCTTCGATGTAATAAAAGGGCATCCCCTCGCGCATGACGGCAATCGCAGGAAAATCGATGCTCGAAAAGGCGTTAAAGCTCCGCGTCCTCGTCTTTTTGGCGCGCGTGCCGAGAATGACCTCCCCGTTGAACACGATGCGCACGCCGTATGCCCGTTCGTCCGCGCAGAACAAAAAGGCGTCGGCGAGGTTGCGCCGCGCGTCCGTATCGCGCGAATAGGCAGAGCGCTGCGAGCCCGTCAGAACGATGGGTTTTCGGCTGTTCTGAATGAGATACGAGAGCGCCGCCGCCGTGTACGCCATGGTGTCCGTGCCGTGCGTGATGACGAACCCGTCATATTTCCGATAGTTTTCTTCGACGATGCGCACGAGCTCCAGCCAGTGGCGCGCATACACGTTGGTGCTGTCCAGATTAAAGGGCTGTACCGCGTCCACACGGCAGACACTGCCGATCTCCGGCACGCAGTCCAGAAGTTCCTGCGAGGAGAGCATGGGCGCAAGCCCCTCTTCCGTCTCCTTGGAGGCGATCGTCCCTCCCGTTGCGATCATGAGAATGTGCTTCATATGCTTTTTGTCGATGTCTCCTTCTCTTCGCAAAACAGGCCGTCTTCCCGTCCGTACGGCTTAAAACGTGCCGTTCCGTCCTGCCGCAGGCCAATTTCCCGCCGCGGCCCTTCCGCAACCCGCAATCTCGTGTCCGTATGTCTGAAAAAGCCTTCCGTCCGCGCCCGTCATCTGAGCAGGTTCGCAAGACGGGCGACGTCCTCGTCTCCGAGTTCCGCCGCAAGGCGCTCTCTTGCCGTTTGTTCCGATTTCGCCGAATACGCCGTCTTTCTTTCTGTCCCGCACGCCTGAAAGCAGCAGAAGATCTGCCGCCGCATCCGCCGCAGCCCTGCCCGTGAGCAGGGCGCACCCCTCCGTGCGAAGGAGCGTGCGCAGGGCGGCGCATTCCTCTTGCGCCGCAACGGGCGTCACCCCGCCGACGGCGCCCTCCCACGTCCCGAACAGCACGCGGCCGAAGCGCGTGAAGTGCTTTTCGTCATAGGCAAGGCCGCCCGTTTCAAACACGATCGTCCCGCCGACGCTGCGTCGGAACGCCCCGCACTTCGCCGCAACGCGCTTGAGAAAGCGCACATCGAAGGAGACGTCCTGCTCTTTTTCGCACACGCGGACGACCTCGGCGCGCTGAATGCGGTCATGCGGGCCGACGGGCGCGAACACCTTCTCCCCCGCCGCGACGGCAAAGGGACAGCGATACCAGTATGTCCTGTCGGCGATGTTTTCGTCCTCCGCAAAGCAGAGGGCAACATACCTCACCATCGGCCCGAAGAAGACGGCGGCGCGGCGTCTCGTGCGTCGGCCGATACGGCGGCCTCGGCGATTCCTCCGTCTCTCGGCCGCCCGATTTTCTGTGTCCGTTTGGCATCACGGCGCTCCATCTTCTTCCTCCGTTTTGTACATTTTTGCGCCCGCCGCAGACGTGCGGCGGGCGCGGTTGCTTATTGTCTGCTTTCGGAAGAGCCGTCGTCCTCCGCGCGTGCCCTGTCCGTCGGTGCGTCCGCCGAATCTGCGGAATCGCCCGTTCCCGCGGCCGATTGCACATGCGCGCCGCGCTGTTTTCCGTATGCGCCGACGCTGACGGCAACGGCGGCAACGAGGAAGGCGATGACAAACGCCGCAACGGCGATGAGAATGACGCTGAAGTCCCCCGTGCTGTCCGCGTTCTGCGAGACAAATTCCGCGAACGTGTTCTGACGGTAGATGGCCGTGGTGACGCTCTTGAGCGTCTCGGCGACGCTGTTCAGCTTGGCGAAATAGTCGTCGAGTTTGCGCGCGAACTGCTGCGCCGACTCTGCGGTGAGCGTTCCGTCGGGGGAGCTCACGCCGTCGACCGCCGCGCCGAGCTGGTTGGCAATGACGGCATTGCGCTCCGAATAATAGGCGATCATCTCGGAGACGCCGAGAACGGGTTGCGACGTCGTGCCGCCGTCGGAGGAATCCGTCGACCCGCTCGCAGCCGCAGAGGTCTTTGCCATGCGCGACGCGATCGTGTTCGCGGAGACGTCGGTTAGCGTCTCAAGAATGGCCTGATTGAGGCGATACTCCTGCTGGAGCTGTTCGACGCGCTCGCTGACTCTTGCGACGATCTCGTCCTCATCCCCGTAGAGAAGGCCGTAGCCGTTGTTCTCGCACTCGGTCGCGAGCGAACTGCGCACGCCCTCCACAAACAGGCCGTAGACTTCGGCGCGGTAGTCGGAGAGCGAACGCGAGACGCCGTTCACGGTCACCTGATAGCCCGCGGAATAGGTCGTGATCCAGCTTTCATAGGCGGAAAGAAGGGTCTTATAGAGCTCGGAGAGGATGTCGAGACGGGCTTCGAAGTTGTTGCCCGTGAAGGTCTCCTCGCTGATGGAGTAGGAGACGGAGGCCGCGCGCCGCATGATGTCGTCCACCGTTGCGTCCGCCACGCTGCGGATAAAGAGCTGCGCCGTCTCGATATCGGAGAAATAGCTGCCCTTGACGTTGACGGTGTAGATGACCGTGTCGGAATCCTCTTCCGCCTGCGCCGAGACCGAGATATGATCTTTGTCGATCATGGTGACGACGTCCGTTCCCGCAAGGCGCTCGTCCTTCTTCTTGGCCGCCTCCAGCATGGTGCGCGAGATGATGCTCCGATAGGAAAAAGGCGTGCCGTCCGGATACTGCCGTTCGGCGCTCGTCGGATACACGAGTTCAAAACTCATGCTGTAATAGGTTGTCAGAGGATTGAAAACAAGCGCAAACAGCACCGCCACAACCACCGCAAACGCCGCGGCGCCGCCGAGAATCCACCAGATTTTTTTCCCGATCAGGTGACAGATCTCCCCGAACGTGATGCCGTTTTCCCGTTCTTCCGCATCCATACCGTCCTCTCCTTTGTCTTTGAATCACAACAGAGTACCGTCATTATACACGATTTCCTCTGTCCCGTCAACTTTTTTCGGGAAAATCAAAAATGCCGCGGACGCTCGCCGCGGCATTTGCCCTCTTCACGGTTTCCGGAAGAGATCTTCGGGACGAAACGCCTCCGTCTTTTCCTTTGTCTCGGGCGTTGCGACGGGCCCGACAACCAGCTTGCGCGCGGCGGTGTCCTTGCCGAATTCGCGGATAGGAACGGGCGCGGGCGCGGGCGCGGCAGACGATTGCGCGGGCGCCGTCTGTACGGGAGCCGTCTGCGCGGGCCGCGTTTTTTCCGCGCCCGCGGCCGCGGCGGGCGATGCGGACGCCGTCGCCGCGGGCGCGGCAGACGCCTTCCCCGCCATGACGTCGGAGAGCAGTTTGCGGACGGCGTCGATGCGACCCTGGTAGAGATTGCCCATCAGATCCACGGCATACAGGCGCAGCGTGCGGAGCTGTTTTCCGTTTTTCCCGTCCACGAGCACCCCTTCCAACTCGGACACCGAGACGGAAAAGTCGATGGAATGGCGCTGTTCGATGACGATGCGCGTGCGCGCGTCCATGCCGAGTTTGGCGCGATAGAGGGGCGTCAGGTCAAAGGCGACCCGCCCGTTCTTGATGCCGATTTCTTTGATGACGATCTCGCTCACCGAGCGGTTGCCGATGGTCAGCGAGGCATAGACCTGCCGCGTGGCGACGTCCGTCGCATACAGTCCGATAAATTTCAGGCGCTGCGACGTGAATCGGCCGCGCAGCGAGATCTCCAGGCAAAGGATGACTGCCAGGATGACAATGATCACGATGCCGAGAATGAGAACAAGAATCCCTGCGTTGTCATTCATCCACATATTTTTCTCCTCCGGAAAATTCCTCACCCTTATTATATTTCATTTGAGAAAGAAAATCAATGGAACGTATGCATTATTTTGGAAAAAAGGAGCGCTTTTTTCAAGCGCTCCCTGCGATCACTTTTCCGAATAGACGGGATCGAGATATTCCGCGGGATCGGTCTGCTCGCCGTTCAGCGTCATCTCGAAGTGCAGATGCGTCCCGTCGGCCGCCTCCGAACCGTACGCCTCCGCAACGGCGGCGATCTGGTCGCCCTGCTTCACCTTGTCCCCCACGTTAAGCCCCTCGTCGGGCTCCACAAAGCGGTAGACGGAAATCAGTCCGTTTCCGTGGTCGATCGTGATGAGATTGCCCAGCTCCTGCGACAGACTGATGTCCGCCACGGTGCCGTCCGCCACGGCATATACTTCCGCGCCTGCCGCCGCGGCAAAGTCCACGCCCTGATGACGGTAGTAAAATCCCGTCAGCTTGTTCGCATATACGGTGTCAAATTCCACCGAATAGTCCTCCGCCGCCACGGGCGCCACATAGGATACCGCCCCGCCCGTCGGCTCATCGGGTTCGTCGGGCTCGTCGGGTTCGTCCGGTTCGTCGGGCGTATCGTCCGGCGTATTGTCCGGCGCCTGAATGGACGGATCGTCCAGAACATCGTTCGCCCCGCGCGTCGTGAAGTACACCGTCAGAACGGTCGCCGCCGCGAGCAGCAGAATCCCCACAAGCAGCAATGCATAGTAGAGCGTCTTCTTCCGGTTGTTTGTGTTGGTCTTTTCTTCTTTCATAATGATACCCCTCCGATTTGGTATGTAGATCATCGACCGTCCGCCGTGATTTTATACGCCCGCCCCGAAAACTTTTTTTCGGCGATTTTTCCCGTCCCTCTCTTTGCGCCCCTTTTTCCGTCCCGCAACTCTTTTACGGCAAAGGTTTGTATCGCACCCCCGACACCGCGGAAAATTTTCCGTCATCCTTTCCACGCGTGCCGCAGAGCTTTTAGGCCGTCCTTTCCGCGCGCGTCGCAAAAAGTCCTGCGCCGTTCCTTCCGTCCGCTTTCTTCAAAAACCGCCGAAGATTATGGGCGAGCCGACGGCCGTTTGCTCTTTGCCGACCGCGATGTGGAGATTGATCTCCTCTCCGCAGAGGGCGATCCCCTTTCCGAGCAGGGGCGAAAAACAGTAATAATTGACGACGCCGCAGCTCTCTTCCGTAAAGATGACCTCGGCGCGAAATCTCGTGCGCAGGGACTCGAAGGCGTTGCCCGAGAAGCGGGCGCTCTCGCCCGCGACGCGGTGAAAGAGCTTATAAAGGTAGGGAGAATCGGTGCGGACGATCTGAGCAGAAGAGGAGGAGCGGACGGAAAACTCGTATCCGTTGCCGTCAAAGAGCGGCATCCGCGTGAGCGCATAGGCAAATACCGCGCAAGCAAAGCACGCGATCACGGCCGCGATGCCGAAGAACGTCCGACTGAATTTCCGCATAAAAA
>ERZ1643249.5144-NODE-5144-length-10608-cov-4.554819_pt1 | contig 10608 bp, 8 predicted proteins | sample MGYA00579263_ERZ1643249 | MGnify/ENA primary metagenome ERZ1643249 (study PRJEB29033, sample SAMEA4952264) | chicken gut metagenome | biome: Broiler Chicken; feature: Gastrointestinal Tract; material: Caecum | place: Ireland | collected 2018 | study: Broiler...
TTTTTCGTGCAAGATTATTATTTTGAGACATAAAGTATGGCGGCCAGCGATTTTTCGCTGGCCGCCATACTTTATACCCAATGATTTTTTCTCTTAAATGACTCATTCTGTTGCTTCACGGGCTAATTTTTTATATTCCCGATAAGTTGATTTTAGCAGAATTTTACTATCTTTTGATTCCTCATATGTAATCCAATTGAGTAGTTCAGGATTTAAAAACTTTTCTATATATTTATTATATTCAATATTTTTAAACTTTCCTAAAGAAATTATTGCCGATTGAGATACAAAATACTTTTGCTCCTCTAATACCGTACCCATCCAATTATTTGGTATAATTGCAACACAATCAAGCAACTTAATTAGATATGGAATTGCTTTATCTACCTTCAATTTTCCAAGCATTTGCACTAAATAGCAAGCATCAACTGTTACCTTATTACTTAAAAATTCAAAATATCTATCAAGATATCTTAAATCTGAAATCCTGGCAAGTGTTTGTGAAACAACATTCAAACTATGCTGATTATATTGAGGCGGTCGATATTTTTCATATTGAACAAGCAAATATTCCGTTGCGTTATCAAATCCTTTTACTCCAAGCGCACTTATATACTGCAATCGCAGTCCTTCGTGCTTAAATTCTTCAATATATTTAATTAAAACAGGCACCACATTTTTATCTTTTTCCTTGAACGTAAAACAATCAAATTGTACAGAGTCATTGAATTTATATCCGAGCTGTTTTAACTCTGAATATAATTTCTTTTCAAGTTGAATATCATGTTTATTTTCAGGATTAGATAGAAATTTCCATTTTTCAAACTTCCACCACATAATTTACTCCTACCAAGGAAAATATTTAATTATATATGCTGAATTTTTTAAAGCAGATGAAATTTTTGTTCCTAATCTAACATATATAATAGTTTTATCAAATCCCAACCCTAAATAAGCTCTCAATTGTGCAGTTAGTCCTTGACTCGCAACATTTTTAGAGTCAATTATACTCTTCCAACAACGCAATCCCTTTTGATGCAAGAGAAATATACTTTTTATAACAATTTAAATAATGAGTTGCCGTATATCTTGATGACGTAAATTGAATCCATTCCAATTTTTCCGGATGTAAAAATTTTTGTATAAAGTGATAATACTTTAAATCTTTTCTTTTGATGATATATTTTAAAGCACACAATGAACACCAATACTTAAGGTCTTCATTCACAGAACCTATCCATGCTTGAGGAATTATATTTTCTTTTTCTATCAAATTGAATATATATTCTTCTGCTTCAAGTATTTTCATCTTCTCCAGCATTTTTATAATAGATTCTAAAGCAGTTGTTGAAGGTAATGTCAAAAGGTCAACATATAAGTTAAAATGTTTTTTGCTCTCTATTTTAGCAACCGTGTCACATAAATGCAATAACAACAATTCATCAAATGGTTCATTATATTTATATAACAAAATAGATTTATATTCTTCTACCAAAGCAGGAACGGCTTCATCATATCCCTTTACTCCCAATACGGATAATAAAAAAATTTTGTTTTTCACGTTATGTAGTTTAGCTGCGAAATTTAAAATAAGGGGTACAACTTCCCTATCTTTTTCCGAAATAGGAGAACTTGGATAAAACCAAAATTTTAATTTAAAGCCATATCTTCTCTTTAACTCTTCATTTAACTCTTTAAGCATGTCGTTATCACATAAATCTTTGTCCTTCATACAATTTCCATCCTATATATTAATACATCGTACTTGTATTCTACCACAACATTGCCATTGCTGTCAATACCGCAAAAGAATAAGCAGCCAGCGATTTTGAAATGCACCCCAAAAGTGAAATGCACCCCAAAAGTTAGACAAAACTTTAGGAGGTGCATTTCACACCGTCGCGGACTCGTTCTTTTTTATCTCCGAAAGAATGCCTTTCAAGTCCTTTTCGATATTCGTCAGCCTGTCGTTTACCTTTTGCAACTCCTTGGTGAAGCTGTCGGTGTAATCAATGCCGAAAAAGTCGAATATCTTCGATCCGATAAAGTCGCCTATCGTGGGGAGCGCGTCTTCAAGCAGATCCGCGCCCTTTTCGGAGACGAGATTTATAACGCCGCTGAAAACGGATGATGCGGAAGTCGCCGTGGACGCTCCCGAACGCACCGCCGCCGTCTGTACGTCATACGTTTCCGCGCCGTTGCCCGTTCTCGAAGCCGCCGAGCTTACCGCCGCGCCCGTAAAAACGGCTGCGGCAAGCTCGACTATCGCAAGAACGGACACTACCGTGCGCAACGTCCTCTTAAAGCAGTTCATCGGTCGCCTCCGTCTTGTCGAACTCGTTTATCGAATAATCCCCGCATCTAAAAAGAATATTAACACTTTTGTCAAAAAAATGTCAGGAGTCAGCAATTTTTCACGCCACGGGCGGGAAAAATAACGCCGCACACAAGCAAAACCGCACCTTGAAATCACCAAGGCGCGGCTCTGCGCTTTTCAGTTACCGTAAATCTTAATTTGCCCTGCCTTAATACGCGGCGAGCTTCGCGCGGCGTTGTGCTTTAAGACACCGTCGTTTCTGCAATGAGCATTATGGTCACGAGAGGTTCGTTCTCCCCCGCATACAGCACTACCGACACGGGCACCGAAACGGACAACATCATATCCTCGGACATCACGGGGACATTCATGCAGAAATACTCGCGAGTGCCGTTCCATGCGTTGGCAAAAGACGCATTCCCCTGATAATTGTCGGTGGTTATCTGTTCGCTCATTAGGCCCGTTCCGTTGCCGCCCAGCGAGTTGTCGCGGCAGTCAAACGCCAGCGTGGTGCCGTTTAATGTGACGGTGACCTTGACGGTGTCGCCCGCTTCGCCTATGACTACCTTCCATCCCTCGATCGCCGAGTATATGCCGTCCGCGCTCTTGTCCATATACGCCTTGAACGCGTCCGCGCTCGCCTTATCCGCGTCCGTCAGGTTGGCAAGCACGCCTATTTCGTCCGAACTTGCGGTGTAATCCCAGTTTATCCTGTCGAAATACTTTTCGAGCAGATCGCCCACACTCTTTTTCTCTTCGCCGGGGACGAAACCCGCGCTCGTCTGCCCGTCCCAATCGATGTCCGCGGTCTTTCCCGTAAACGTGTACGTCTTCCCGTAAAGAGGGGAAATGTCCACGCCTCCGCAACCGACAGCGAATACCGCCGTCGCCGCAATGACCGCGCAAAGCAGCGCAGCCGCAATCTTTCTCATACCTTATCCTCCTTGATTATCCGCCTTATCGGCAGTTTTATATTATATATGATACCATTTCGGCATGCGCTTTGTCAAGAGGCGGCGCGAAAATAATATCGGAGAACAAGTTTTATCCGAAAGAGGCGGAGCTTTTTCGGAAGCCCGCGGCGGGCGCGCAGAGGCATTCGGTGCGCGGCGGATGTTTGAAAACGGCTTTTACGGCAACTTCCTGCGGGATGCGGCGGGCTGAAAGCGTTTTTACGGTCAGGCGAGTTTCCGCACTTTATCGGCACATGAACGCGAAATCAAGGCTCTTAAAAAGCATAAAGCTCCCTTTCCGCGCGTAGCTTTTCCGCGTAAAAAGGAGCTTATCGCATTTGCCTATCTCGCTTAAAATGTCTGCTTACTTGCCCTCTATAAGGCACTTACCCGTCATTTCCGCGGGCTGAGCGAGTCCCATGGTATGAAGCAGTGTAGGCGCGACGTCGCACAGCGCGCCGCCGCTTGCGAGCTTGCAACCGATATAGTCGTCGCCGCACACTATGAACGGAACGGGATTGGTCGTGTGGCTGGTGCAGGGGCTGCCGTCGTCGAAACTCATCTGCTCGGCGTTGCCGTGGTCTGCGAACACGAGCGCGGTACCGCCCGTCGCAAGGACGGCGTCCACTACCTTGCCCACACACTCGTCCACAGTTCTGACGGCCTTGACCGCCGCGTCGAACACGCCCGTGTGACCTACCATGTCGCAGTTGGCATAGTTCATGATGAGAACGTCCGTCTTTCCGATGACCGAGAGCGCCTTTTCGCACACCTCGGGAGCGGACATTTCGGGCTGCATGTCATACGTCGGAACTTTGGGCGACGGCACGAGTATGCGCGTTTCGTTCTTGTTCGGCTCTTCCACGCCGCCGTTGAAGAAGAACGTGACGTGCGCGTACTTCTCCGTTTCCGCCGTTCTGACCTGCGTCTTGCCCTGCTTTGCGAGGTACTCGCCGAGGGTGTTTGCGAGGTGACGGGGCGGGAACGCTATGACGACGTGTTCTATCGTCGCGTCGTACTGCGTCATGCACACGTAGAATACCTTTTTATATCCGCCCGCGCGCTCGAACTTGTCGAAGTCGGGATACACCGCGGCGCGCGTTATCTCGCGGGCACGGTCGGAGCGGAAGTTGAAGAATATGACGGAGTCGCCGTCGCACACGCCCTTATAGTCGCCCACGACGCTCGCGCGGATGAACTCGTCCGTAACGCCCGCGGCATACGACTTTTCGGTAACTTCCGACGCAGTGGCATAGTGCGTGCCCACGCCCGCGTACATCATGTCGTAACCTTCCTTGACGCGGTCCCAGCGGTTATCGCGGTCCATGTAGTAATATCTGCCGATTACGGTTGCTATCCTGCCGACGCCTATCTCCTTTATCTTCTCTTCGAGCTTGGCTATATACTCTCCGCCGGAAGTGGGAGGAACGTCACGTCCGTCCATGAGGCAGTGGACGTACACCTTTTCCACACCCTTTCTCTTTGCCATTTCGAGGAGCGCGTAGAGGTGGGTGTTCATGGAATGAACGCCGCCGTCCGAAAGCAGTCCGACGAGATGGAGCGCATTGCCGCTCGCGCGAACTCTGTCCATCGCCTCGGTGAACTCGGGGTTCTCAAAGAACTCGCCGTCCTCTATCGCCTTGTCTATCGCGGTTATGTCCTGATAGACCACTCTGCCCGCGCCTATGTTGAGGTGACCGACTTCGCTGTTTCCCATCTGCCCCGCGGGAAGTCCCACGGCGCGTCCGCTCGCCTCTATGAGCGTGTGCGGGTATTTCGCGCAAAGCCTGTCGAGGTTGGGCGTTCCCGCCGCCGCCACGGCGTTGCCGTGCGTTTCCTTGCGGTAACCGAACCCGTCCATTATGATTATCGCGTAAGTCTTCATGATCTCTGTCCTTTGCGGCGCGGTTTGTGCAAAAACGCTCCGCGCCTCTCCTTTCAAAATTCGTTTTTCGGCTTTATTTTAGCACCGACACGCACAAAAAGCAAGCGTTTTGCGACGGGTCACCCCGCCGCAAAACGCCTGTCGCCTTGCCTTTTCGCGTTTACATGTCCGCTTTGCCGCGACGAATGCCGCCAAAGCGCGTCACTTATCCACTTTTCTGCTGTCATGGCAGCAGAGATACACTATCTGACGATCGCGGGAAATCAGCCTTATCGCCTTTGCCGCGCTCTCCATATGCTCATTGTCCAGGTCGACGAACGGGTCGTCCATGATAAAGAACGGTTTTTCGCCCGCGAACATGTTGTCCGTCATCGCAAGGCGGAAGCACAGCGAACATACCGCGCGCTGACCCGCCGACATGTGGTAGTCCGAGCGCAACTGCCCGTCCTTTTCTATCATGATGCGGAAATCGCCGTTTATGTTGACCTTGCCGCCGAACGTCTCCCGAATGACGCGCGCGTACTCGTCGAAACTGCTCTTTATGGGAGTGACGTATCTGTCGCGTATGTTGTTCTCCGCCTCCGTCAGGTACTCCATCGCAAGGCTGAGCACTTTATACCTGCGCTTATATTCGTCCAGACGCTCTTTTTCCTCTTCGCGCGCGCTCCTCTTGTCGTCGAGGGCGGCTACGCGGCTTTCGATTTCGCTTATCTCCCTTTCAAGCCCGGATTTTTTATCCTGCAATTCCGCGCGGCGGCTCTTTAACTCGCCGAGATCCTCGCCCGCGCCCTCCGGACGCTTTTCGAGCGCGTTTTTTTTGCGGAAGTCATCCGCGGCGGCTTTAGCGTTTATCGCGGCTCTTACGGACGCGTCGTAGTCGTACCTCGCTCGCTGTACCTCGTCCGCTCCCGCAGTGAAGTCCTTGCCGTACTTTTTGCCGTACCCGTCCAGCTGCGCTCTCGCCTCTTTTATTTCGCTCTCGCGCTTTTCCGCACTCTCACGAGCGTGCGCCATGTCTTCGCTAAGTCGCGTGTATTCGTTTGCATCCGCCGAGAGGTATGCCAGCCTGCCCGTAAAAGATCCGCCCGTCTGCCCGTAACGCGCAAAGTAATTTTCCAGCCGCGCCGAAAGCTCGCCCAAGCGCGCCTTTCGCTCCTCTTCGGCGGCATTCATTGCCGCTCTCTCCTCGCAAAAACGGGCGTAGTCCTCTTTATCCCGCTCGTACGCGCCGAAATCCTCCGCTTCCGAGCCCGTCGGCGAGTAGCCGAGAGTCATCAGATAGGCGTATACCTCGCTCCTTGCCGCGTTGTATTCTTCCGCAAGAGTGTTGTCCGCCGCGACGGGCGCGTTCCGCCTGCCGCTTGCGATCATGATCGCCACCACGCCGATAAGCCCTGCGGCTATCATCGCAACGCCCGCGGGCAAGAACGCAAAGCAGACGAATATGCCCGCCACGGCAATGACCGCGAGCACTACGGCTATCGCTATCGGCGCGGGGGAAACCTTTCGCCCCGGCTTATTCTCCGAGGCAAGCGACGCGCTCTTTATGCGCATGTCCAGCTCCTTGCACCTTGCCGCCGCACGAGCCGCCTTTGCCGCTCTGTCCGCGTCCTCGTTGCCCAGCCGCGCGGTAAGCATCCTTTCCCGTTCGCCCGGTGGCGGGGGCGGCTCTTTTGCCGCGAGGCGGGAATACTCGTCGCACTCCTTTTTCACCTCGCTGCGCTCGTCCTCGCTCGGCACGCCGCCCGAAAACTTTCTTTTAAGTTCTTCGTAGCGCGCTTCGTTTAAGTTGCCGTCCGCGGGAACGGAGAGTTTTTCCAGCCGCCTGAACAGCTCCTTTATTTCTTTTATCTCTTCGTCCGCGGGGATACCGTGAGGGTACTGCGCGGCTATCGCCTTAGCGTTTTCCTCATACCCGCGGGCGCGGGAAACGAGGTCGTCATACGTTTCCCAGTTTTTAGCTATATGCTCCCGCTCCGACTCCGCGTTTATGCGCGCGTCGAGAGAGGCAAGATCGGCGGCAAGGGCGTTGCGATCTTCCCACTTTCCCGAAAGAGTCGCGTCCTCCGCTTCGAGATTGTGTATATCTTCGTCCGTGTGCCTTATCGTTTCAATGGTCGCGGAAATGAGATCGTTGTTTCCCCTGTCCGCTTTGTACTTCTTTCTCGCCTCGGACAGCTTTTTTCGCGCGCTTTCGGCGGTGTTCTTGCCCTCCGTCGCGTCCGCAAAGCCGCTCAGCCTTTCGCTCATGCCCTGCGGCGCGTAAAGCTGCGTCGAACGGGAATCGATGAACACCGTGCGCTCGAAACTCTCCCTGTCCATGCCGAACACGGCAAGACCCACGTCGCCGATTTCGACGGGTCTGTCGTTCTTATAGACTGCGAGAGTGTCGTCCTTTTCGCTCTTCGAGCCGAAATGCCGCTCGACGCGGTACGTCGCGCCGTCCTTTTCAAACACTATCGAACCGCCGAAATCCCCGCGATCGAACGGGTAGTATCTTGCGCGCTCCGAGCTTTCCTCACCGCCCTTGCGGTATGCGGGCAAGCCGTAGAACATCGCCTTTATAAAGGACGCGAGCGTCGTCTTCCCCGCGCCGTTGGGCTGGCAGATCTCTGTAAGCTCGCCGTCGAAACTTAAATCCAAGTCGCGCAGATTGCCGTAGTCTGATATGTGACACGATATGAGTTTCATACGTCCGCCTCCCTGCCCGAAAGTGCCCTTATACCCGCAACGAGAACGGCGCGCTTCATGTCGTCGTCCATATCACTGCCGCTTACCAGCCGCATGAACTCGCCGCGAAGCGACAGATCGCCCTCGGCGGCGGTGAGGTCGAGTTTGGGGCGGGTCTTGTCCTTTACGTCGACGTACCAGCACATACCCGAAAGCGCCGCTTTCGCGTCCTTTTCCATGCCGTCGCATTCGAAGTCCGTTTCGCCCGTCAGCACGACGCGCACTATATCCGATCTTTCGCACTTGACGCTGCCGCGGACTATCTCCGTTGCGGAAAACAAGTCCTTTGCCGCGCTTATGTCTATCTCCCGTATGCGCACGACGCGCTGTGAGTTTTCCACGAAACGATAACTCACTTTGCCGCCGTCCGTATCCATGATGTAAAAGCCCTTTTCGCCGTCCTCGTCGAACCCTCTGCCTTCCAGGCAGCCGGGCATGACATATGGCACGCCTCTTTCGATTTCGCCCTCCGCGCGCCTGTGGATATGCCCGAGAGCGAGGTATGAAATATGCTTCTGCTTTAACTTATTAAGGCATACGAGGTCTTTCCCGACGGAGCTTCCCGGCGCGCCGTGAAGCATGACTATGTTCGTTTTACCCTCGGAAAGAGAGAGACTCGCGTATAAAGAGGCGACGTTTTTCCCCGTCATCTCGATCCCGCTGACGGTAAGTCCCTCGCCGAGGTCGTAAGTCGTCCAGCCGTCGGGCGTGAACGTCTTTAAGTTGGGCAGTTCCTCTATGTACGACGCGCTCGTGTCATGATTGCCTCGGAGGTAATAAAAATCCGTGTCGGCGTGCGACTTTACCGCGTTGTAGAAAAATTCCTTGTCCTTTTTGAACGGACGGTCGCTGTCGAATACGTCGCCGCAAAGCAGCACCGCCCTGACGCCGACGTCGCGCCCGTAATCGAGCATGTTTGCGAACGCACGCCTGATCTCCGCCTTTCTCGTTTCCGCTTTATCGGGCGGAAGAACGGAGTTAAGGCTCGAACCGAGATGTATGTCCGCGCAGTGTATCAGCTTCATCTGTTCTCCTTCTTATCACAGCGGTAGACGTATCTGCCGCGTGCGACGTCGTAAAGACCCTTGGTGTTCAGTTTAACGTCGGGTATGACGGTGAGGGTGAGGAACGAAAGCAGCATCAGAGGCTCTATTCCCTCCGCATGACCGAGCGCGCTTACAGCCGCGTTAAGCTCGCGGCGCGCTTTGAGCGCGTCAGCCGCGCTCCCCATGCTCATCAGTCCGCCTATTTCGAGGTCCGTTTTAGCCGTTATGCGGCCGCCCGAACACACGGCAAAACCGCCGTCCGAGCCGAGCGCGCGCACGGCAAGCAGCATATCCCGCGTGTTGTCGCCCAACACGGTTATGTTGTGCGAGTCGTGCCCGACGGTCTGCGCTATCGCGCCGCCGCGCAGTCCGAACCCGCGCACATACGCCCGCCCTATCTCGCCGAGCGCGCGGTGACGCTCTATGCAGCACATGAGATTCAGCCCTTCGGGCGACTCCGCCGTCGAAAGCGCGGTATACAGCGTTCCCGGCATGACCTCGATGACGGGCATTCCGCTCGTAAACGGAAGCGCAAGATCCTCTTCCGTCATGGCGGGCAAAACCACAGTGCCGCGCAGGTCGGAAGCGTCCGCGCCCGAGCGACGAGCGCGCCCGCGTAATACACCTCTTCGGCGACGCATTCGGCGGGGTCGGAGCAGACGAACATGTCCGCCGCGTACCCCGGGGCTATCGCGCCCTTTCCCCTTATGCCGTATGCGGCAAACGCGTTCTGCGACGCAATCTTTATGGCGCGAATGGGAGAAATGCCGCAGGAAACGGCTATACGCACGCAGTTATCTATCGTGCCGTGCTCCGCGACGTCCGAAAGATTGCGGTCGTCCGTGCAGAACAAAAACCTGTCCGCATTATAGTCGTTTACCGCGCGGCAAAGCGCGCGCACGTTCTTTGCCTGACTGCCCTCGCGCATTATGACGTACATTCCGCGCGAAATGCGGTCGTTCGCCTCTTCGACGGTCGTGCACTCGTGATCGGTGAGTACTCCCGCCGCGGCGTATGCCGAAAGCGCGCCGCCGCTAAGGGCGGGCGCGTGTCCGTCTATTATGCCGAAAACGCCCAGCTTTTTTATAACGTCCTTATCGCAACCCAGAACTCCGGGTACGTTCATCATCTCGCCGAGACCGAACAGTCCGAGTTTTTTGCCGCGCTCCGCGTCCTTTGCCGTAAGGTGCGCGCCCGAACGATCCTCGCCCGTCGCGGGGACGCAGGAGGGCATCATCATATGTACGTCGGCGGGAACGCCGCGAACGTCGTTTAGCATGAATTCCACGCCGCGCATTCCGCAGACGTTGGCTATCTCGTGCGGGTCGGCGTTGTAAGCCGTCACGCCGCGCGGCACGGTGAGCCGCAGGTATTCGGAGGGGCGCACCGCCACGCTCTCGAAATGCAGGTGCGCGTCGTAAAACGCGGGCAATACGTACTTTCCGCTGCCGTCCGTCTCCGTCTTTCCCGAATACGAACCGACGCCCGCTATCCTGCCGCCCGTAACGGCGACGTCGCCGTGCAGCCAGCCTCCGCCGAACACGTCCGCTACCGTCGCGTTCTTGATGACGAGGTCCGCTTTTTCCTCTACGCTCGCAGTTCTTATCAGCCGCGTTCTTTCGTCGTCTGTCATTTCATCCCCCTTTGTGAAAGTTATTTTCCGCTCTGCGCGATGTA
>ERZ1643249.5151-NODE-5151-length-10602-cov-8.817578_pt1 | contig 10602 bp, 13 predicted proteins | sample MGYA00579263_ERZ1643249 | MGnify/ENA primary metagenome ERZ1643249 (study PRJEB29033, sample SAMEA4952264) | chicken gut metagenome | biome: Broiler Chicken; feature: Gastrointestinal Tract; material: Caecum | place: Ireland | collected 2018 | study: Broiler...
TGATGAAAATAAACGTTATATAGATATAGATTTTAAAGGGGATTTTAATGAAGATTTTAGCAATTTCAACATCAAGTAACAAGCTCTCAGTTGCTTTACTTGAGGATGATAATGTAATTAAAGAACTTAATATTTTAAATCAAAAAACTCATTCTGAAAAGCTTATGCCTTTCATACAAGAACTTTTTGAGACTACTCACTTTTCACTTGATGACATTAATTTAATTGCTTGTGATATTGGTCCTGGTTCATTTACTGGTATTAGAATTGGCGTTGCTACTGTAAAAGCTTTATCTCAAGTCAAAAATATTCCAGTTGTTGGATGTTCTTCACTAGAAGGATTGGCATATAATGTTAAAGGTTATGACTATATTTGTTCTATTATAGATGCTCGTAACAATCAAGTATATGCTGCTATTTTTGATGATAATTATAATCTAACTTCAGATTATTTTGCAGATGATATAAATAATTTAGTACCTATTTTCAAAAAATACAATAATATGGCTTTTGTTGGAGATGGTGCTAAACTTATAAATATTTCACAAGATTTTGATAATACTATTTGTAGTGGTAATATTGGTATTTGTGGATATAAAAAATTTCTTAAAGGCTTATCAACAAATGCTGATAATTTATCTGTTTTGTATTTAAGGAAATCTCAAGCAGAAAGGTTAAAAGGAAATGGATAATACACAAATTTCAGACATGGCTTTAAATGATTTTTATGAAATTGAACCTATATATAATTCTGATTTTGATGATTTTTGGAAAACCAGTAATTTAAAATCTGAACTTGAAAATATAAATTCGAAATATATTGTTGCAAGATTAGATAACAAAATTGTTGGTTTTGCTGGCATTTGGTTTTCTGTTGATGATGTTCACATTACAAATATTGTTGTACATAAAAATTATAGACATCATGGTATTGGAAGTCTTTTGCTTGAAAAACTTATAGAGCTTGCAAAAGTTAAAGATTCTATTACTTTAGAAGTAAATACCAAAAATATATATGCTCAGAAACTATATTCAAAATATGGTTTTAAAACTTTAGGAATACGTAAAAAATATTATGATGGTGTAGAAGATGCATTTATCATGACATTATATTTAAAATAAATTGGAGGAATACTAATGAAAAGGAATGAATTAACTTACAAGGATTTAAGAAAAACATGTGACCCAGATATTTTTAATTTTGAAACTACTGCTGAACTTGATAGTACTGGTTTAGTTTATGGTCAAGAAAGAGGAATTAATGCTTTACAGTTTGGACTTAATATAAATACAAAAGGATACAATCTTTATATTGAAGGTCCTGCTGGTGTTGGGAAAACAATGTATACTAAACAATATGTTTCTGAAATTGCAAGTAAACAAAAAACTCCTGATGATTGGTGCTATTTATATAATTTTGATAATCCTAACGAACCTATTGCTGTTTCTCTTCATGCTGGCGAAGGTAAAGTTTTTGTACAAACAATGGAGACTTTTATTGAAGATATAAAAAAATATCTTAAAAGAACTTTCAATAATGAAGATTTTGAAAAAGAGAAAAAATTGATTAAGCAAAAATATGAAGAGAAACGTGAAAGATTGCTTGACAATTTAAATAAAGAAACTTTAAAAAATGATTTTCAAGTTAAGGCTGCTCCAAATGGTATATATATGTTGCCAGTTTTTGAAGGTAAAGCTATTGATGAAGAAGAATTTGAAAAATTAGATGAAAATATAAAAAAATCTTTTGAAGAAAAATCTAATATTGTTCAAGAACAAATTATGCAAGTTATTGGACAACTAAAAATTATTGAAAAAGAGTCTGAACAAAAAATAGATGAGTGGCAATCTAATATTGCTTTACTTACTATTAATGCTTATATTAACCCTATCAGAGCAACTTATAAAAAGAATAGTAAAATTGTTGATTTTTTGGATAATATCAAAAAAGATATATTAAAAAACATTGCTCATTTTGTTAATGAGGAAGTTTGTACACCTAATAATCAACAACCTCCAAGACCAGATATGGCAAAACCATGGTTGAATTATAGGGTAAATTTATTTGTAGATAATAGCAATACTCAAGGTAGCCCTGTAATAATGGATTCCAACTATTCTTATCAGAATCTATTTGGTAGATTAGAATATGAAAATCAGTATGGCATGCTAAGAACTGATTACACTATGTTAAAATCTGGTGTTCTTCATAAAGCCAATGGTGGATATCTTATTTTACAAGCTCAAGATTTACTTACAAATCAACTTTGCTATGATACTTTGAAAAAAGCACTTTTAGTAAAAGAAGCAAATATTGAAAATAATATGGAACAACGTTCTGCAACTGTTATGATTTCCTTAAAACCTGAACCTATTCCATTAAATTTAAAAGTTTTGCTTATAGGTGATGCAAATATATATCATACTTTACTTGCATTAGACCCTGATTTTAAAAAGCTATTCAAGATAAAAGTAGAATTTGAAGAGTCTGCTCCTAGAAATAGTGAAAATATTTTAAGATTAGCTAAATTTGTTCATAGTTATTGTGAAAAAGAAAATTGTTTACCATTAGATAAAGGTGCTATGGCAAAAGTTGTAGAGTTTGCCTCACGCCTATCAGATGATAAAGAAAAGCTATCTACTCATTTTAATGAAATTGGTGAAATTGTATCTGAAGCTTCTACTTGGTCTAAACTTTCAAGAAAGAAAGTAATTTCTGCTGATTATGTTGATAAAGCTTTGAATAAAAGAATTGAAAGAGTAAAAAAATATGACCAAAAATATTCTGAAATGATTGAAGAAAAATCTTTACTTATTGATACTGATGGTTATAAAGTTGGTGAAATTAATGGTTTGACTGTTATGACAATTGGAGATTATACATTTGGAAAACCTGCTAAAATAACTGCAAATACTTTTATGGGGAAAAATGGAGTTATAAATATTGAACGTGAAGTTGAAATGTCTGGTTCTACTCATTCTAAACGTGTTCTTATATTAAGAGGATATCTTGGAGAGAAATTTGCACAAGATTTTCCATTATCTTTAACAGCTAGCTTATGCTTTGAGCAATTATATAATGGAGTTGATGGAGACAGTGCCTCAAGTACTGAATGTTATGCAATACTTTCTAGTCTTTCAAAAATTCCTATTAATCAATCTATTGCAGTAACTGGTTCTGTTAATCAAAAAGGATTTATTCAACCTATTGGTGGAGTTAATGAGAAAATAGAAGGATTTTATAATATATGTAAAAAACGTGGTTTAAACAATGAACAAGGTGTAATTATACCAATCCAGAATGTACGTAATTTACATTTATCTAATGAAATTATTGAGAGTGTAAAATCTGGTAAATTCCATATTTATGCTGTTTCTACAATAGATGAAGGAATTGAAATTTTAACTGGTGTGCCTGCTGGTAAGCAAAATAAAGATGGGCGTTTTCCTGCTGGTACAATAAATTATTTAGTATATGAAAAACTAAAAAAATATTATGAAAATAGCAAAAAAGAAGCTTAAAATTTAAGGAGTAATATTAAATAAATATTACTCCTCTTTATTTATTTTCTTGCTTTTCCATCTAATACATCTAAATTATCTAATGCTTTTCCTGTTCCTAGTGCTACACATGATACAGCATCTTCTGCTATCATTACATTTATTCCCGTTTGCTCTTGCAATAGTTTGTCTAGTCCATCTACTAGGCAGCCTCCTCCTGTCATGTATATTCCTCTATCACTTATATCTGCTGCTAGCTCTGGTGGTGTTTTTTCTAAAACTGAATGTACTGCTTCTACTATTGCTTGTGCTGGTTCTAATAGTGCTTCTAGCATCTCACTAGAATGGATTGTTGCCATTTTTGGCAAGCCTGTCATTAAATCTCTTCCCTTTACTTCCATTTCTGTATCTTGTATTTTAGGGTAAACACATCCTATATTTACTTTTAAATCTTCTGCTGTTCTTTCTCCTATCATCATATTATGTGTTTTCTTTATATATTTTACAATTGCTTCATCAAATTTATCTCCAGCGACTTTAATTGATGTGCTTATAACTGAGCCTCCTAGTGAAATTACTGCTATGTCTGCAGTACCTCCTCCAATATCTACAACCATATTCCCACATGGTTTTGATATATCTATTCCTGCACCTATAGCTGCTGCTATTGGTTCTTCTATTAAATATACTCTTCTTGCACCTGCTTGCGTAGCTGCATCTAATACCGCCTTTTTCTCTACTTCTGTAACTTGTGAAGGGATACATATCATAATTCTTGGTGAAAACATCGATTTACCACATGCTCGCGTTATAAAATGTTTTAGCATTTTTTCTGTGACTGTATAATTAGAAATAACACCATCTTTTAATGGTCTTGTAGCAACTATACTTCCTGGTGTTCTTCCAAGCATTCTTCTTGCTTCTGCTCCTACTGCTAAAACATCTCCTGTTTGATTATTTACAGCTACAACTGATGGTTCTCTTAGTACTATTCCTTTCCCTTTCACATATGCAATTACTGTAGCTGTTCCTAAATCAATTCCTATATCTTGTCCAAATCCAAACATTTTTATCTCCCTTTCGAATCAATTATTACAAATTTGTTACAATTATATTACAAATTTCGAAAAATATCAACATTTATTTACAAAATCTATGATTTCCTATTACAACTGTTACAGGTCTAGACCAAATCCAACCATTTGTTGCAGTTTTTGGATTAAAATAATATATTGCTCCATATGTTGGATCCCAACCATTTATTGCATCTCTTGCTGCTGAATATGCAGTTTGATTAGGAGTTAAATTAATTTGTCCATCATCTACTACACTAAAAGCACCTTTTTGATAAATTACTCCTGCAACTGAATTTGGGAATGATGAATTTTTCACTCTATTTAATACAACTGCTGCTACTGCAACTTGCCCAGTATATGGCTCTCCTCTAGCTTCTGCATATACTAGCCTAGCAAGTAAGTTCAAATCTGAATTTGAAGTTGAACTACTAGTATTATTACTAGTTCCCATAATTCCCATTGCTGCTAATGTTTTTGGGCCTGCAATCCCATCAACACTCAATCCATTTTTAGATTGAAACCATTTTACAGCTGCTAATGTTTGACTACCATAAATACCATCAACATTCCCACTATAATAGCCCCATCTTTTTAGCTTTGTTTGTATTTGCCTAACTTCTTCCCCTCTTGAACCATATTTAGATAATGCATAGCTACTATTTGAATCTTCTCTTAAATATATATTATATAAAAGGAATGTACTTATTGAAATTATCAGTAAAACTATTGGAATAATTTTTCTTTTTAACATAAATATTACCACCTTTTGCTAGTATTTACCCAAATGGTACTTTTTATACAGAATAATATCTTAATGTTCTACAAATGATATTTTCTAATGTCAATAAGTGTCGAAATTTGTTAAATGATTTTTATTGCAAAAGTTATACAAGTATGATATAAGTTATACACATAATTCTTGACAGATTCTAGATGTCAAAAAATTTTCTTTCTAAATTTATTTTTCTTAAATTAATTACTTTCTTAAATAAAATCCAATAATAATAGTAATAGATATTGACAATCGATAACCAATGTGTTATCATGTTAATATACTATAGAAGGAGTATCTATATGTATGAAATAGCATTTTATAAAGACAATAAACGGTAAAAGTGAAGTTCTTGACTATATTAATAGACTAAAACAACAAAAAAATAATAAAGAATCAAAATTAAAATTAGCTAAAATTACAGCATATATTGATTTTTTAGCCAAAGATGGTCTATCAATAGGATTACCTTATATTAAGCATATTGATGGAGAATTGTGGGAATTACGCCCTTTAAGAGATAGAATATTTTTTGCTTGTTGTCATAATAATAAATTTATAATATTAAATTGTTTTATGAAACAAACTCAAAAAACACCCAGGAGAGAAATTGCTAAGGCAAAAAGGATATTAAAAGATTATAATGAGAGCATAACATAATAAAAATTAAGGAGGTTTATAAAATGAATAATAGGGAAATTAGTTGGGAAGAAGTTAGAAAAAGCTTAAATTTTACACCTGAAGAAGAAGCTCAAATTCAGCTTGAGATGGATATAATACAAGCTACTATTGATGCCCGTAAAAAATGTAATCTTTCTCAAAGGGATTTAAGTAAAAAATCTGGTATAATGCAGCCTGTAATTGCTAGAATTGAAAGTCGTGCACGTTCACCAAGAGTTGATACTTTAATGAGAATGCTTCTTCCAATGGGTTATACTTTAAGAGTTGTACCTATTGATAGAAAGCTTTTAAAAAAATAGATAATGTGTTATGAGCTAAATCTAAAAAGTGTCTACCTCTTGGACTTAGCTCAGTTCATTATCATTCAAAATCTTCTTCTTCAATTTTATCATCTTTTTTTATTAGTATCGTTATTTTCTTTTCTGCTTCTTCTAGTATTTCATTGCATTTTTTTGATATGTTCATTCCTTCTTCAAATTTTTTTATAGAGTCATCTAAATTTAGGTTTCCATTTTCTAATTCTTGTACTATTTTTTCTAATTCTTCTATATTTTCTTCAAAATTCATTTTAATCTCCTTTTTTAATATATAATTAATATTCCTTTGTAAATGTTCCTGTTGATACATTTACTATATACCAGGCTATTGCTGTTGTTGAATTTTTGTCTCTTACACATATTATGTATTCTCCATTTTCATTTTGACCATCTTGTGCGAAATATACAGCACTATCTTCTCCCCAATCTTTTTCTACAATGTCTATAGCTTTTTCTAAATCTGTTTTTGGTTCTTCCTGAATTTCATTTTCTTCAGGTTCTTGAACAACTGTGTTGTTTTCTATATTAGTATTTTCTAAATTAGTATTTGTCTCATTTTCTATTTGATTATTTGTAATATTATTATTTTCTTCATTTTCTATATTGTTTTCTACATTATCAGAGCCTGTTGGATTTGCTACATTGTCTTTATTTAAGTTTGTTCCTATTATTACTCCAATTGCAATGATTACTATTAATATTATTATAAATATATATGATTTTTTCATAGTTGGTCTCCTCTCATTCTTTAATTTTATTTATATAATGTTGGATTCTTTATACGGACGAGCAATGCTCGCCCCTACATATTTTCAATTATTAAGTATTTCTAGTGCTTTTGCAGTTATGTTTCCATCATTTAGTCTAATCTTTATTTCATCATTTGTTTTTATTTGTTTCACACTTTTTAATATTTTTCCATTATATTCTGTTATGCTGTATCCTCTTGCTAATGTTTTTAATGGACTTAAAGCATCTAGTTTAGTTATAATATTTGTTGCTTTATTTTTGCTTTCTTTTAATTTATTTAAAATATTATTTTCTATTTCTTTTGTTTTCATATCAACTAATATGTACTTCTCGTTTATTTGTTTCATTGGATCTGTAAATACTCTTGATGACATTGCTTTTTCATATCTCATTCTCATAAGTTCTAGTCTTTTTCTTAAGGCTTGCTTAAATCTTTCTTGATATGCTAATAATTTTTTCTGAATTTCATATACATCTACTTGTGCAAGTTCAGCTGCTGCTGATGGTGTTGGTGCTCTTAAATCTGCAACAAAATCTGCAATTGTAAAATCAGTTTCGTGTCCTACTGCTGATATTATTGGTATTTTTGATTCATATATTGCTCTTGCAACAATTTCTTCATTAAATGGCCATAAATCTTCTAAAGAGCCTCCACCTCTTGCTAAAATTATTACATCTGATAGTTTATTTTCATTCATTATTTTAAGTGCATCTACTATTTTTTCTGCTGCTCCTGCTCCCTGTACTGGTATTGGATATAATTTTATATTTACATTTGGATTTCTTCTTGTTGATACATTAATAATATCTCTAATTACTGCACCAGTTTGCGATGTTAATACCCCTATTGTTTTTGGCATTACTGGTATCTTTTTTTTATGTTCTTTTTTAAATAATCCTTCTTTTTCTAGTTTGTTTTTTAATTCCTCATATTTCTGGTATAAATCTCCCACGCCATCTTCTTGCATTGCTTTGCAGTATATCTGGTATACTCCTCCTGCTTCATATACTGCAACAGTTCCAAATATTAAAACTTTCATTCCATCTTTAGGTACAAATTTTAAAGTAGATGTTGATGATTTAAACATAACGCATTTTATTAAAGATTTCTCATCTTTTAAAGTAAAATACATATGACCTGTATAGTGATGCTTAAAATTAGAAATTTCACCTTTCACATATACATTATTTAAATATTCATCTTCATCCACTTTATTTTTTATATACTTATTTAATTCACTAACAGTTATTGCTACTGGTCTCATAGGTTCTCCTTAACAACATTAGCTAGAACTCCATTTATAAATGGTGCAGAATTATCCTCTCCATATTTTTTCGCAAGTTCTATTACTTCATTTATAGCTACCTTGTATGGTACATCTGCATATAGTATTTCATATATAGATAGCTTTAATAATGCTATATTTATCTTTGAGATTCTTTGCATTTGCCATTCTGGTTTTAATTTTCCTGCTATATTTTCTTCTAGCTCTGTTTCTTTTTCTTTTACGCCATTTACTATTTTTTTTATATATCTTCTTGCATTTTTATCATCTATATTGTTATTTTCAAGAAATAGTTTAGTGCTTTCTTCACTATAGTCTTTTTGTATTTCTAATTCATATAGCAACATAAATGCATATTCCCTCATTTTTGATATGTTCATTTTATTTCCCTTCTTACCATTTGTCTACTATCTTTCTTATTTTATCTTTTACTGCTTCTTTATTTTGTTGTACATAATTTCCAAGTAGTACTCCAGCCACCACTATTATGCATCCTATTAAGAATTCATGAATTCTTAATATTAGGGCTACAATGGCCACAATTCCACCTATGATTGCTCCTCTATATTTTATAAGGAATTCTTTAAATTCGTCCATAGTCATTCTCCTTATTTACAATTATTCTTTTTCTTCTTTTTTTACTGTGATGTTTTTAATTCTAACATTTACATCTTTTACTTCTAAATCTAATGATTTTTTAATTGTTTCTTTTATATTCTTTTGTAAACTTGCAGTTAAATCTTTTATTACAGCATCTGGATATACAAAAAGTGTTATATAAATACTTACATTATTTTCATTATCTAATTCAACTTTTGTCATTACATTTTGTGCTGTTTCAAAGTTTCTTACTACTGCATTTGTTAAGCTTTCTATTGTATCTTTTGATACTAATAATTTTCCGCTGTCGTTTTCTAATAGTATTCCATCTTTTGAATTGCTTGTACTACTTGTATCAGAATTTAAGAAAATACACTTTATTGCTAATAATATAAATACTATTGCTACTCCAAAAGTTATTTTTGCCCCTATATTATCTGTTGTTATATATTCTACACTATCTATTACTAAATCTAAGTCTAACCAGCCTGCTATTGTGAAAATAAGTGCTAAACTTACTAATAACATTATACTAGAAAATAATACTAATCCTATTTTATCTAAAATTTTCATATTTTAATCTCCTTTATTTTTTTATTTTATTCTTTGTTTTCTGTATTATCAATTTCTCCTCTTTTTTCCCCAATGTTAATTCCTTGTACGTGTATATTTACACTTGAAACATTTAATCCTGTCATTGTTTCTACTGCTTTTTTTACTCTATTTTGAATTTCAAAGGCAACATCTGGAATTCTTACACCATACTCTACAATTATGTTTACATCAATTTTTGTATCTTTTTCACCAACTTCTACTTTAATTCCTTTGGCTAATCCTTTTTTTCCAAATATTTCTGTTATTCCACCAGCCATTCCATAAACTCCTGAAACTTCTGAAACTGCAACACCTGCAATTGAAGCAACAACATCATTGGAAATTTTAATGCTTTCATCATTTTCATTAATTACATCTTCTTTATTCTCTGTAACTGTATTTTTTTCATCTTCCAATTTTATACCTCCTTTAAATTAAAAATTGATATACTTTAATTATATTATACAGTATATCAATTTATCTTAAATTTTACAACTATTTTTTGAAATTTTTTTTATTTATTAGTTACCAGCAAAATTTTCATTGCCAATGCAACAACTTTCTTTTTAAAAACGATAAATTGGAAAATTTTGCCCTTTGCGTGTAAACTCGCAAAAAATCGTTCAGATTTTTTACCCTGCCACTATTTTGTGGCAGTAATTGGTGTATCGCTATTAGCTTACAGAACTACGTAAAGCTGGAGGCTAGAACCGACAAGGGGGGATGCTGCTGCTCGGAAGGTAGTTGTAGCGACAACTTGCTGAATTGCTGTTGCGGTAAATGCCGGCCTCTGTCGACCCTGCTACTGGCAGAGTCGGCCTCTGTAGTCCTTGTTGCTACGTTTCCTTCTAAGTCGTATATGTTTTTTACTTTGTCATTGTATGGTGTTGAACTTGAATAGTTTAATCCTCCTGTTTGGTATGGGGCTGATAAATCATGTCCTACATTTCCTGCTGTTTTTATGTTGTATGGTTGTCCATCTGGTCTTTCTCCATTTTCTACAAATTTCATTACTTGGTCGTATG
>ERZ1643249.5153-NODE-5153-length-10602-cov-4.640466_pt1 | contig 10602 bp, 5 predicted proteins | sample MGYA00579263_ERZ1643249 | MGnify/ENA primary metagenome ERZ1643249 (study PRJEB29033, sample SAMEA4952264) | chicken gut metagenome | biome: Broiler Chicken; feature: Gastrointestinal Tract; material: Caecum | place: Ireland | collected 2018 | study: Broiler...
TGTAGGGGTGCAGCGGATGTTCAAAGAGCTTTTGGGAATCCGCCAGCTCCACCACATTGCCCAGGTACATAACGGCGATGCGGTCGCTGATATATTTGACAACGCTCAGGTCGTGGGTAATAAACAGGTAGGTTAAGTTTTCCTTTTCCTTCAAATCCTGAAGCAGGTTGATAACCTGGGACTGAATGGACACGTCCAGAGCCGAAACCGCCTCGTCGCAGACCACGAATTTGGGCTTTACAGCCAGAGAACGGGCGATGCCGATGCGCTGGCGCTGGCCGCCGGAGAACTGATGGGGGTACCGGTGGATCATGTAGGACGCGAGGCCGCAGTCCTCCATGGTCTTCATGATATAGTCCATCATGCCGTCGTCGTTTTTGGCGAAGAAATTGTGCGCCAAAAGGCCCTCGCCGATAATCTGGCCCACGGTCATGCGGGGGTTTAAGGAGGAATAGGGGTCCTGGAAAATCAGCTGCAAATCCTTGCGCAGCTGGCGCATTTCCTTGTATTCCAGCTTGGCCAGGTCGATGCCGTTGTCCCGGTACTGCTCGTACTCGTCGAAGCCGGGATCGTTCTTATGCTGTTCCCGCAAAGCGTCCACTTTAGCATGGCGCTCGGCCAGCTCTTTTTCCTTGGCCAGAATGTCCTTCTGATATTTCTGGATCTGGGCGTCCATTTTCAGTGCCTTGGCCTGCTCGGCGGAGTCGCTTTTCCCCGCCTCTTTTTTCTCTTTGGCCTTGGTCATCAGGGCGTTCTGCTGGATTTGCAGCTGCTGGCAGGCCTCGTTGAGCTTGTGCAGGTCAATGGCGGACTGGTACTGAAGCTGGTAAGCCTCAGAAACCGGCTTTAAGTCCGGCGCTGCCAGCAACCCGCCGATGAGCTGGGCCAAATCCAGCATCTGGTGGTAGGCTTCCTTTTCCGCCTGTTTTTTCTCATGGTGTTTGGCACGGCGGCCCTTTTCATCCAAAGATTCATACTCTTTGGTAATCCGGTCCCGTTTGGCCTCCAGTTCCCGGAGCTTTGCCCGGCCGGATTCCAGGTTTTTCAAAGCCTTGGCCACATAATTGGGGGCCAGGGATTCCACGGAACGGCCGTAGTACATGGTCTTGCCCTCGGTCTGGTGATAAAGCTGAAGCAGCACCCGTCCCAGAGTGGATTTGCCGCAGCCGGATTCCCCAACCAGCCCTAAGGTTTCGCCTTCGTAAATGTCCAGGGAGATGTCATCGTTGGCTTTTACATACAGCTGCTCGCTGCGGAACCCGGTCTTTTTCAGGGGGAACCACTGTTTCAAATGGGAGATCCGCAGCAAAACCTTCTTTTCCTGTTGATTATTCTGCATTCTGCTCCTCCTCTCCTGCCTTGAACTCCAGCGTCCGGTTTGCCTTCTGAGGATAGAAGCAGCGGACCTGATGGCCGTCCTCTACCCGGTAAAGGGCCGGCTCCTGTTCCCGGCATTTGTCCGTAGCGTATTTGCAGCGGGGCGCGAATTTGCAGCCCTTGGGCAGATCCAAAGGATGGGGCACCGCGCCGGGGATAGCTTCCAGCCGGACGCCGGCAGGGGTGTTCAGCCGGGGGATGGACTCCATGAGCCCTTCGGTATAGGGATGGGAATAGCTGTTTTCGCCGAAAATCGTCTCAACGGAAGCCATTTCCACCACCTGGCCGCAGTACAGCACGGCTACGTCGTCCGCCATTTCGTTGATAACGCCCAGGTCATGGGTGATAAAGAGGATGGACGTGCCGTTTTCCTCTTTCAGATCATTCATGAGCTTCAGGATCTGGGCCTGAATGGTAACGTCCAAAGCGGTAGTAGGCTCGTCCGCAATCAGCACCTTGGGGCGGCAGGCCAGGGCCATGGCGATCATGACCCGCTGCCGCATCCCGCCGGAAAGCTGATGGGGATACTGCTTGAGGACCCGTTCCGGATTGGGGATTTTTACCGCAGCCAGCATTTCCAGAGAACGTTTGCTGGCCTCTTTTTTGCTGACCTTCTGGTGGGTCAGGAATACCTCGTTCAGCTGGCGTTCCACGGTGAACACCGGGTTCAAAGAGGTCATTGGCTCCTGGAAAATTACGGAAATCTTGTTGCCCCGGATTTTATACATTTCCTCTTTGGTGCATTTGGTAAGGTCCCGGTCCTCGAAAATAATTTCGCCGCTGTCAATATAGCCGTTGCCGTCCAGCAGCTGGAGAATACTCATGGCGGAAACGCTTTTGCCGCTTCCGCTTTCCCCCACGATGCCCAGGGTCCGGCCCGCGTCCACCTGGTAGGAAACGCCGTTTACAGCTTTCACGATGCCTTTTTTGGTTTTAAAGAAAGTATGCAGGTCGCGAAGTTCCAATAATGCCATAAAGTAAGCTCCTCCTATCTTTCGTTGGATTTGGGGTCGATGGCATCGCGCATGCCGTCGCCGATGAGGTTAATGCTGACCACAGCCAAGCTCAGGGCGATAGACGGGAACACCCATCTCCACCACATATTGGCGATAACGTCGGAGCTTTGGGCGCTGTTGAGCATGTTGCCCCATGTGGGACTGGGCTCTACGACGCCGAAGCCGATGAAGGACAGGCTGGACTCAGTCAGCAGGCAGGTTGCGAAGGACAGGGTGGTGTTGACGATAACAACAGTAATGACGTTGGGCAGGATGTGCCGGAAAATCAGGGTGAATTCCCGGATACCCATGGCCTTCGCCGCCGTTACATACTCCTGTTCCCTTGCGGAAAGCACCTGAGCGCGGATAAGCCGTGCCAGGCCCGGCCAGGACAGCAGGCCCAGGATGACCATAATCATACTGATCCTTCCCACTTCCGAAAGCCTGTTGCCCACAATGGAGGATAACACGATAGCCAAGGGAAGGAAGGGGATGGACATGACGATTTCCGTCAAGCGCATCAGGGCATTGTCAATCCAGCCGCCGTAGTAACCGGAAATGCCGCCGACGATAATGCCGATGATGGTGGAAATGATAACGGCGATGGCGCCGATGGTCATAGTCATGCGGCCGCCTGCCAGCATCCGCAGCGCAACGTCGCGGCCGTACTGGTCGGTGCCGAAGAGGTAGCCTTTCAAGCCCCAGCCGGTGACGTTGCCGTCCGCGTCAATGGCGTAGTTCTGGAAGTAACCGGCGTCCAGCTGGGTAATATTGGACAGCTCCGGGGCGCTGCTCTGGTTGTACATATCGTTGCCCCAGGAATACACGGTTCCATCGTTTGTCAGGACGCTGAAATGGAACCGCCCGCCGGCAATGGCGGCAGCATTGCCCTGCACCGCTTCCGGCACCTCAAAGAGGTTATAGTCGTTGGTGCCCCAGACATGAATCTGCCCGTCGGCAGTGACAGCCGCTGCGGCCCGGTCGTTGGCGGCAATATCCACCACCTGGCCCTGGATGTCTTCCGGAATGTTGGCAAAGGGGGTGGTAGAATTGGTGAGCATGACCACCTGGCCGTCCTTGGTCAGGGCGAAGGCGGTGCTCAGGTTGGCGACTACCTTATCAATATTTCCCTGCAGTTCGTCAGAAACCGCAATGGGCATGGCGTTGGGGTTGCCCCAGTAATAAAGCTGGCCGCCCTCGGTTACCACAAAGGACATCTGGTATCCGGCAAGGATCTGCTTCACATCTGTGGCGTCTTTTACCTCAAAGGGGATGTTGTTCAGCCCCAGGCGGTCGTAGCCCCAGGTGACGACGTTGCCGTCTTCGGTCAGAGCCAGGGCGTGGTTAAACCCGGCGGAAACCTGGATATATTTCACGCTGGTGTCGGGCATTTTTTTCAGCTTGTCGCTTAATTTGCCCCACTGGTAGAGCTTGCCGTTCTGGTCGATGCCCACGCTGAAGGTAGCGCCCACAGAGATCTGCTGAGCGTTGCCTTTCAGTTCCTTGGGAATGCTCATCATGTTAAAGCCGGGGGAAACATTCTGCTGGGTGGTATCCTGGAAGTTGACGTCCAGGGGGTAAATGGCGGAGCCGATAAACACCGTTAAGAAAATCAAAATAAAAACAATGGTGCCGAACATGGAAACCTTGTTGCTGACAAAGTTCCGGACAATGGTGCGGAAGGGGCTTTGCATCTGCTCCTCTTTTAAGATATCCCGTTCCTTTTCCTGTATGCCAAACAGCCGCCTGAACATCAGGCTGAAGGAACTGGCGCGCTTCTTTTCTTTTTTGCTCATATCCGTTCCTCCTTTTATTGCAGCTTGACCCGCGGGTCAGCAACGCAGTAGGCGATGTCCATCAGCAGGTTGCCGATCAGGGTAATGACAACATAGAACATCATCATGGCCAGGTACAGAGGGCTGTCCAAGTTCCGCAGAGCGGTCAGCATGGTGTTGCCGAGGCCGTTCCAGAGGAAGATGCTTTCGATAACCACGGAACCGCCGAAAATGCTGACGAACCAGCTGGTGACGATGGTGACAATGGGGATTAAGGCGTTTCGGAAAGCGTGGGAGTAGATAACCACCTTTTCCCGCAGGCCCTTGGCCCGGGCGGTGCGGATATAATCCTCCCGCAAAGCGTCGATCATGGCCGCGCGGACGTACCGCAGAATGCCGCCGATGGAGCAGAAGGTGCTGACCAGAAGGGGCAGGCCCATGTGGTACATATAGTCGCCGAAGGCGCGCAGGCCCGTGTAATCGGCGCCGGGGGTTGAGGTGCCGCTGATGGGGAATATGGGTATCTTAATGGCGAATAGGAAAATAAACACAAGGGAGATAACGAAGGACGGAAGGCTGTATCCGATAATGGACCCCACCTGCACCGCCTGGTCGAATACGCTTTTCTGCTTGACTGCGGAAATGATCCCCAAGGGGATGGAAATGGCAAAAACCAGCACCAGGGAGGCAAAGTTCAGGGCGACAGTATTGAGCATGGGAGTGCCCACAACTTCCACAACCGGCTTTTTGTACTGGTTGGAGTAGCCGAAGTTGCCGGTCAGGGTTTGGCCCATCCATTTGACATACTGGATCGGGATAGGGTCATCCAGTCCCAAAGATTCCCGGGCGTTTTGGTACGCAATCTGATAACGCTCAGGGTCGGTTGCGGCCAGCTGCTCGCTGACCATATTGCGGGCCGGGTCGCCGGGCACAGCTTTGGTGATGGCGAACATTACGATGGAAACGATAAAAAAGACGAATACCATATACAGGATCCGCTTCAGCAAATATTTTGCCATTCCACACGACACCTCTTCTTTCTCTCTTTTTTCCTTTTCTCTTTCATTGAATCTATTCCAAAACAGGCGCCTGCCGCCTATACTGAAATATGCGGCGGATACACGCTGTATTTTACGCAAATTCAATAAGTCTTATTAATAATTTTAAGCGGTAAAGCATACAAAGCAAAGCAGCTGCCCTCCCTTGTGGGAGGAAACAGCTCTTTGATACATCAATAACCGGGACCGGTAAGCCAGTCCCGGTTTTGTCCAGGAATTGAACGGTTGCTGGGCGGATTAGAGAAATTCCGCGCCTGCGCGTTTCCGCGTTTCCAGCTTACTGCTCAACGAAGGCGGTAGGCTCGGTAGCGGATTCGTCCAGCCAAGCATACAGCAGGGTTTCATCCCACTGATGCATGGAATCGGGTTTATAGTTCTGCAGCTGGGTGGTGAAGAACGCATGGTACAGGTCGGAGTACAGCGGGATATCCAGGCACAGCTCGTTGAAGCGTTTCTGGTATTCCAGCCATTTGGCGTTCCATTCGTCCTCGTCCAGGATGTAGCGCATTTCCTCGGTTACAGTGGCCAGCTCTTCATCCCGGATGATGTTGCTGTTGTTGATGCCCATGTAAGCGTCTTCCATAGAATACATGTACCAGGGCTGGATAACGGGGTAGAAGCCGGTAGCCAGGTTGAACATGTTGTACTCAGAACCAGGGCTTTGAAGCTCGTCCAGCATCTGGTTGAAGTCCATCACGGTGGCTTCGATCTTCATGCCAACCTTGGGAGCGTTGGGAACCAGCATGGTGTTCAGCAGGTCCACAACAGGGTTGTCGGTGGTGCAGGCCCATTTGATGATCAGGGGCTGGAGGGAGCCGTCTTCCATCTGTTTGTAACGGACGTCGTCGGTGCCTTCCACGAATTCGCCGCCGTTGGCGTTCAGGGTCCAGCCGTCGGCAATCAGGACTTCCTTAGCGGTTTCCAGGTTGAACTCGTATTTGTTCAGTTCGGTTTCCACAGCGTCTTTGTTGGCTTTATATTCCGACTGAGAGATGCCGTAAGCGCCGTATACCAGTTTGCCGTAGCCCTGGGTGTACTGCTGCATGAACTCGTTCTTGTCCAGGATGTAGGAAACAGCCTGGCGGACAGCCATGGAGTCGGTGGGGCCAACGTCGCAGTGGAACTGGATCTTGCCGTAGCCGGCGCGGCTCCAGTTGGCGTAGGAAACCTTACCCTCATCGTACAGGTCTAAGCCTTTATTGATTTCGGTACCGCCGGAAACGCCGTTGTACAGGTCGATGGTGCCCTGGGCCAGCTCGTCCATAGCGGTGTCGGCATTTACCTTTTTAATAACGATTCTGTCGATATTGGGGGTGTAGCCCTCTTCCCATATGCCTTTGAAGTTCTCGTTGCGCTGGAGGACAGCCTCGTAGTTGGAGTTGTCATAGCTTACGAAGGTGTACTGGCCGGAAGTAACGGTGGGTTTGTAGCGCACGCCGGTGTCCGGGTTGTTAATGGTTTCGTTCAGCAGGTCGGTGGTGAACTCCGCGGACATGGTCACGCCGTCTTCGCCGTCGGTCAGGGTGCAGTCGGGAGCGATGACGTGCATAGGATAAGGAGTGAACTGTGCGTAAGTTATCTCATAGTGGTAAGGCAGGCTTTCCGCTTTGACAGTAGCGGAGAAGGTGTAGTCGTCGATGAGACGGAGACCCGCAAAGGTGTCGCTCTCGCCGGAGTTCCAAGCTTCAAAGCCAACATAGTCGGAACCGGTGGTGTTGTCCGCCTGGATCTCGCCGTATTCGTTGGAGCTTACAAGCATGGCGCCGAAAACGTAATCCTTTGCGGTAATGGGGGTGCCGTCAGACCAGGTCAGGTCGTCGGCAATCTGGATGGTAAAGGTCTTGGTGCCGTCCTCGTTCTCGGTTTCAGTGTGCTCCACCACAACCTGAGGATCGTATTCGTAGGTGGCTTCCGGGGTCAGTTCAACGGTCTTATAGCCGTAAAGCAGACGCCAGATAGCCTGGTTTTCTGCGGAAGCGGTCCAGCCGGGGAACATATCCGCAGCAACGTCGGACACGGAGCCGACAATCAGCTCGCCGCCTTTGATCGCGCCGGTAGCATCCGCTTCGGTGCTCTCTTCGGAAGAAACGGAGCTGGATTCATCCGCGGAGCTTTCTGCGCTGGATGTGCCGGCGTCATTGGAACAGGACGCCAGCGTCAGAGAAGCAGTCGCGGACAATGCCAGCAGCAAAGCCAACATTTTTTTCATCTGAAAAATCCTCCTTACATTTTCGGGGGGTACCCCCAAGTAAGATACATTTGCCTGCGGCGGAAGTTTACATTTCTGCCGCATTACACTTTGACATTATACACCTTTCATGCACAAATTGCAAGTCTTTTCCTGCATTTTTTCATATTTGTTTTTTCAGTAAAGGAAAGGCGTATCTGTTGCGCACACATTTTTATGTTATAACGATAATATCTTTCAATTTTTTCTTTATTTTTTTGACATTTTTTCGATTTTCGTGCATTTTACATTTTTCCATATTTTGTAACGGTAATTTTACACATTATCCATTTAAAGCAGTTTCGTTCTTAAAGTGTGGCTGTATCAAAAACATTTTTGGCAAATCTTTCTTTCGTTTAAGCACAGATTCATACATAAAATTTTCCTTCCCGGACAATTTTCCGGATTTCAGACAGCCCCTTCCCCTCCCCCGCTTTTTCGGGAGGAAAAAAATCCGGCTGTATGAAACCGGAAATTACTCCTTTTTCTCTGCATATTTATGCAAGTGTGCGCCGTAGACTGCCATTTTCCAAAAAGAAAAATGAATAAAGAAAGCCGCCATCCTGCAAAATGCAGAAACAGCAGCCTATATGATTCGGTTTATTGTTTTTAGCAGGAACCGTGTTTTTTGCAGTCCCAACCGTCCGGCGCATCCGACTTCCCGGATGATGTTGGCCGGTTCTTCCACCAGCGGGCCTTCCATTGGCCCCATGGCTTTGGACAAATGGAGCCGGGAGAAAAACGGGTGTCCGCAAGGGCCTTGCAGTAATCCTTCAAAGTTTCGCAGACTTCCCTGATGCCTCCCGCAGCGGCGTCCGTATAGAATTATTCAAGGATGCAACCCGGCGGCTAAATCAGACCCATGGATTTTAGGGCATAAATCCACAGGAACACGGTCAGCAGGGAAAAGATGCTGGAAAACACCACCTGCTGGGCCGCCAATTCCCCATCGTGGCCGGCAGCCTCCGCCATGGTAAAGGAGGAAACTGCCGTGGGGGAGGCAAAAAGGATGGTTAAAGACAGCAGGGCCACATCCCGGAACCCCAGCAGGATGGCAATGGGGATCATGACCAAGGGCACCGCAAGAAGTTTCCCCCAAACCCCAATGGACAGCCAGCGGAGATTTTTCCGCACCTCCCCAAACCGGAAGGTAGCGCCAAGGATAACCAGGGCCAAAGGGGTGGCGGCGTCCCCCAAATCCGCTACCGCCGCATTCACCGCCCGGGGCAGCGGGATGGACAGAGCCTGGAACAGCAGGGCCGCCAAAGCCCCCAAAATCAAGGGGTTTGTGAGGACGCCTTTCACCACCGAAAGGGAACCGGTCTTTTTGCCGGAATAGTATTCCAGGGTAAATACCGCCAGGACGTTAAAAAGGGGCACCGCTACCGCTGAAAGAAGGGCCGCCGTAGCCGCATGCCCTTCCCCGTAGACGTTGATGGCTACCGGCAGTCCGAAAATCACGTAGTTGCTGCGGAAAATCCCCTGGGTTAAAACCGCCCTCCGGCTCCCGTCTTTCACCAAAAGGCGCACAATAAAAAAGGCGGCGGCGGACACGGCCAGCACTGAAATCACGGTAAACAGGATCAAATCCGGCTGGAAGGCGGTTTTTAAATCCGCGTGGTAGATGTTGTTGAACATCATCAATGGCATAAACACCTTAAAGCAGAAGGAGTTGCACTGAATATAGAAAGCATCGCCGCCAAATTTCATCCTGCGGGCCAGGTAGCCCGCAGCCATGCAGAGCATCAGCGGCAGAACCGCGTTGGCGCTGATGAGAAGGTTTTCCAATTGAATCCCGGCCTTTCCAGAAAAACTTATTTTTATTTTGCTGATTTCAGTGTAGCATATCCGCCGGATTTTGTAAAGAAATCTTGAAATTCTTCTGGTAAAACCGGATAAATTGTGGTATAATGATGCAAAATGGCGTTTTCTCCGCAGAATCACACAGGAAAGGCGGTTTTTTCGTGGTTAAAGACAAGCAATTTTACCGATCCTTATTTATTGTAGCGCTGCCCGCGGCTTTCCAGGGGCTGATTTCCATGGGAGTCAATATGCTGGACAACCTGATGGTGGGGGCCTTGGGGGACGTAACCCTGGCGTCGGTATCCCTGGCCAACCAGGCCACCACCCTCTTTACCTTTTTGGTAAACGGCATCGGCGGAGGCGCGGCGGTGCTGATTTCCCAGTATTGGGGCAAAAAAGATTATGACCGCATCCGCCGGATTTTCGGGGTCATCCTGCGGTTTGCGGCCATTGTGTCGTTCATTGTCTGCGGGCTGGTGTTTTTCTTTCCCCGGCAGACCATGCGCATCTTTACAAACGACCTGGGCATGATTGCAGAGGGAGCCAAATATGTCCGGATTGTATGCCTTTCCTACCCGCTTTTCGCCATGGCCAACACCATGGTGGTCATGCTCCGGTGGATGGAGATTGTGCGGATCGGTCTGCTGATCTCCTCTATATCCTTAGTGTGCAACTTCTGCTTTAATTACCTTTTGATTTTCGGGCATTTGGGCTTCCCGGCGCTGGGGGCGGAGGGCGCCGCCATCGCCACGGTTATCGCCCGGCTGTTTGAGCTTTGCATCGCCGCCTATTACCTGTTTTTCCGGGAACAGCGGGTGCGCTTCCGGCTCCGGAACTTTTTGACCTGGGACCGGGAAATGACCGGGGATTTCTTCCGCCATTCTCTGCCCATTATCGCCGGGGATTCCCAGTGGGGCCTGGTGGGCGCCGCCAAGGCCATGCTCATCGGACGGCTGGGGGTCTCCATGGTGTCCGCCCACTCCATTGCCGACATCTTTCTGTCCCTGGCGCGGATCTTCACCGACGGCCTTGCCAACGGCGCCTGCGTCGTCATCGGCAAAAGCGTGGGGGAAAAGGACTATGTCCGCACTCGGCAGTATTCTAATACCATTCAAATCCTATTCGCCTGCCTGGGAGTGCTGGTCTCCGGTACCGTAATATTCATGAGCTTTACCGTCCCCTATCTGTACAATATAACCCCGGAAACCCAGAAGCTGGCCGCCCAGTTCCTGCTCATCGGCGCTTTCACCCACTTGGGCACCTGCTACCACGCCGCCTGCTTCACCGGCATCAACCGTGGGGCCGGCGACGGCAAATTCGTCATGAAGGTGGACATGGTCTGCGGTTGGCTCATTGTGGTGCCCTTA
>ERZ1643249.5156-NODE-5156-length-10597-cov-3.624929_pt1 | contig 10597 bp, 12 predicted proteins | sample MGYA00579263_ERZ1643249 | MGnify/ENA primary metagenome ERZ1643249 (study PRJEB29033, sample SAMEA4952264) | chicken gut metagenome | biome: Broiler Chicken; feature: Gastrointestinal Tract; material: Caecum | place: Ireland | collected 2018 | study: Broiler...
GCCCATAATTTTGTTCTCGCTAATGGCCTAGTTACTTGTAATTCAGCTCACGCTTACTGTATGGCTATTGATAGCGTAACCATAGCATATCTCAAAGCTCATTATCCTCTTGAATTTTACAAGTGTGTACTGCAACGATTCTCGAACAAAGGCGAGAAAGACAAGGTATCACTCATTAAGCAAGAAGCAATCAAGCGTGGCATAGCAATCAAAGAAATCAAGTTTGGTGATGATAACCGTCAATTTAATATTGACCATGAGAATAATGCCATTGTTCAAAACATGGCTGGCATTAAGAATATGCCAAAAGCAACGCCTCAAGCACTATATGAACTTGGGCAATCTGGAATCAAGACAAGGACGCAATTATATCAAGCCCTAATGGACGATTCAAGAATCAATTCTAAAGCAATCGACATTTTGTTCAAACTTGATTATTTTTCTGCATTTGCACATCCCAATAGATTGCTTGCCGAGTTTGAGATATATAATAAATATATTGATGCTAAGGTTGTATCTAAAAAGAATCTAACTGAAGAACAAATTGAATTGTTGAGAGATATTAGTGCCAAAGAAACTGCAACACAATTTAGAAACTTTGACAATATGGAGTTAATCAAGGCGCTGATTAAAGCCAAGTCAATTCCTAAGACCTCTATATATCAAAGAATCAAGTGGCAGATTGAATTTCTTGGTTATTCAACACTCAATGACCCATCTATTGATCCATCATATTGGATGGTAGTTGATATTGAATCAGGCCCATATGAACGCAAGGATGCTACATTATACAATACATGCTATGGTGCTACAAGGCAATATCGACTCAACAAGAAATTCAATGCTAAACATGAGATGAAACCATTGGCATTGATTCAAGCCGTAGTACATGAGAAGCCAAAGATGAAAAAGAATGAAGATGGCAGTTTCTCAGTAGTGCCTAATGAATTTATTAAAGAAGTAAAATGCTGGAAGGAATTTGAAATTAAATGATTGATTTGTATAGAATTTTACCAGAAGAATTTTTTGAACAAATTGGAGACTTTGATACTAATGAAGAAAAATATGCTCCAATCAATTATGAAGAAGTAACAATGTCTTTGTATGAACCAAATTCTTTCTTTGGCCCTGAATTTACTTATCTTTATGTTGATGATGAAGAAAAAATTTGGTACATTGAAATTTGTCAAAGACAACCTATTGGTGATTATGGGTGGCAAACTATATATAGCTGGTGGAAATCAATAGATGGAAAGTTTGAAGAAATAAAAAATATTATTAACAAAGCTCTTAAAGAAGATAAAATTTCTACTTGACAATATATCAATTATATGGTATAATACACAATGAAGGAGGCGATGGCTCAATATGAGCAAAGCAATTTTAATTATTGGCGAATCTGGTTCTGGTAAAACTACATCACTTCGGAATCTTCCGCCCGATGAAACGTTCTACATTGATGCAGACGGAAAGGGTTTGAGCTGGAAAGGTTGGCGTAATCAGTATAACAAGCAAAAGAAGAACTATATCAAGACCGATGACCCTGATATGGTTTACAAGTTAATGGAAGAAATTCATAGTAAGCAGAAACAATTTAAGTATCTTGTTATCGATACTCTCAATGGGATCATGATTGGCGATGAGATGCGCAGAACCAAAGAAAAAGGGTAAACCATTAGTCATGCCCTTGTAAAACTCCGCGAATTGCTGGAAGTTCCTTAGAGCCGTATAAACTACAACATAATCAGCAATGGTAAGTGTGAACGTTTGAAAATTATATGGATTGGATAATCAGCAGCCGAGCATCTAAATTAGATGAAGGTTCAGAGACTATCGAACGGGAGGACATAACCTCACTTAGTAGAGTAGGTGAAAGCCGAAGTGCGGAGCTTGATTTTTACTCTTGTAAGAGGTTTTAAATGAGAAGAAAAGATTTACGCACATATCGAATTTGGTTAGCTATGAAAGCCAGATGTTATGCTCCATCACAGAAAAATACTGGATATTACCAAAAAGATAGTATTCAAGTATGTGAAGAATGGCGCAATAGTTATGAAAAATTCATGGAAGATATGGGCGAACCAACTTGTGAAAACCCAAGTATTGAAAGAAAAGACAACCTAAAAGATTATTGCAAAGAAAATTGCATTTGGATTCCAGCCAAAGAACAATCTAAGAATAGACGAAATTGCTTAATGTATGAATATAATGGCGAGACAAAGAATCTAAAAGATTGGGCAAGATATTTTGGAATAAACTATGATACATTAAGAGCGAGAATCGTCAAGTATGGGTTATCTTTTGAAGATGCAATCAAAGATGACCCATATGATAGATTGGTTGAAATCAATGGCGAAAAGAAGACCGTAATGGAATGGTGCGATTTCTTTGGATTAAATTCAGGAGATGTTTATTCAAGAATCAATAGAGGTTGGAGCAAAGTTGATGCAATCTTAAAAAATCAAGAAGATATAGTCCAGCAATCTAAGAAATTAGATTGATATATTGATGACAAGTGGATGGACTTGGCACAGTCGGTATTTAATATCGTTGATGTATCTAACAAGCTCAGAGATGATTTGACCGTGATTATGCTAGGTCACGCCCAGACAAGCGATGATGGATTTACTTGCCTACTAACTAATGGCCGTAAGCTAAACAAGATTAAACTTGAATCTAAGCTAACTACTGTGCTACTTTCTAAAGTACATGACGGCCAGTATGTATTTGAAACCAAAGCTCATAATAGCACCGCTAAGACTCCAATGGGTGCTATTGAAGAAGATGAAATCCCAAACGATATTGTGCCAGTAATTAAGGCACTTGAAGAATTTTAATAAATGATTAAATGATTTGAAAGGAAATTAAACATGAAGAAGATCAACGATTGGGAAAATGTACAAGAGCCTACTAAATTCAAGCGCCTTGCTCCTGGTGGTTATATCTGTACCATCAAGGATGTAAAGGACGTACCTGAGAAGGAATATCTTGAGATTCAATTTGATATCGTCAAGGGCGATGAGAAGGGGTACTTCCAAAAGCAATATGATAACGATACTCGTGTCAACAAGAAGTGGCCTAACGCTGGCATTCTACGCCGTTCTTATAGTGACAAGAGTGCATCATTCTTCAAGGGTTTTATTACTTCTATTGAGAAGTCCAATAAAAACTTCACTTGGAATTGGGATGAAAACAAGCTAAAGAATAAATATTTTGGTGCTGTTATTGGCAAGGAGGAATATCTTACTCAAAAGGGTAAGAAGGGTGTAAGAAACAATGTAGTGTTTGTTTACTCTACTGAGACTATTGAGAATGGCGACTTTGAAGTTCCTCAACTAAAGGTACTAAGCGCCACTAAGGCATCTAATCAATCTACTAAGCCTGAGTTCAAGAGTCCATTTGATGACGATGCCAATGATACAGATGGGGTAGTAACTGATTCTCCTTTCGATGATGACGAACCCAGTCCTTTTGATTGATAATGAACTTGCTTAATAAGTTTACACTAATTGGCTATCTATCAGAGATTAGAGTAGATTTATTTAGAAGCCATATCAAGGCAAAATTATCAATCGACTTACAAGGTCATAACATAACTTGCTATGCTACAATATCAAGGCGATTCAACAAGGAATGGCATCACGAGTTTGAAGCTCTGTTGTCTCGTTTAGTACCAAAACAAGATGGCTGGGTGTATGTAAATGGCGAACAATATTATAAGATGGATTCATGCGCTCAGCAATCTTGTCTATTCCTAAGTGGCAATATCAGTTCATCTGGTGATATGATATTTTTCAATTTTGAATATTGTAAGATACTGGATGAACAATTAGCGCCATATATATCGATTGAGATTGAAGGGCAATTTGTAGATAAGGATAAGTTCTTGAATATCATCTCAGATTCTCCAAGAATATTCAATCTCAAGTGCCCAAGTCGAACCATAGATGGCAAGATATATAAAGTATGGCTAAGATACAATCCGTCATATAGAGTTCAGGATAATACAATTTATCCTGTTGATATAAACAAGCTAACATTAGCAAGAATTGAACAAACGAATAAACAAATCACAGATGAGCAATTACAAGATTATATACTTGAATGGAAAATAATTAACAACCAATAAGATAGGAGGCTTCAGGCAATGACGATGATAACTTGTAGAATATGTAAGACCAAAGTAGACAAGGATGTTGCTATTTGCCTGAAGCCTAAAATCTATGTGTGTTGTGAAGAATGTAAAGAGCAGTATGAATTAACGCAAAAAGAAAAAGAAAATAAAGAGAAAGAATCTCAAGAACGAAAAGAATTCATGACATATCTAAAGTCGATATGTAGTGAAGAAGTAAATGACAAAATCGTAAACTCTATGCTAAAGAAGATGATGAAAGACGATTCTTCTCTTAAATTCAACGGAATGAAGTATGCACTATGGTATATCCATGATGTATTGAATATAAATATAACAGGCGTTGGCATCATACCATACTATTATGATGAAGCCAAGCGATATTATGATAAAAAGCAAAAGATGAAACAAGCAATCAAGCAATCTAATATTCGTCAAGATACTAAGACAATATGTAGACGAATAAAGCGAATAGAAGATGAGGATATATTTGAGTAAGGAGGGTTATAAATGCCAACGACTGAGCAACTAAAAGAACTACAATCTAAATCACTAGAAGAAAAAATCCAAATTTCTTCTGCAAGAATTATTGAATGGTATACAAGATGGAATGGTCAAGTATATGTGAGCTTTAGTGGAGGAAAGGATAGTACAGTATTACTACATTTAGTTAGAAGATTATATCCTGACGTAGTAGCTGTATTTAGTGATACAGGACTAGAATATCCAGAAATTAGAGAATTTGTTAAAACTGTTGATAATGTTGATTGGGTTATTCCTGAAAAATATAATAAAGAAAAGAAAAAATGGGAGCGCTATATTTTTTCCAATGTTATTAAAGATGTTGGGTATCCTATAATTAGCAAAGAAATAGCTTTATATTTACGCCAAGTACAACATCCAACAGAAAAAAATAAAACCACTATTAAATTGAGATTGGAAGGAATTAATTCAAAAGGAGAGAAAGTTAGTATAGGTGAAATTCCTCAAAAATGGAAATATTTAAAAGATGCTCCGTTTTTTATATCTGAAAAATGTTGTGAAGAAATGAAGAAAAAACCTTTACGTAAATATACTAAAAATACACATAAATACCCTTTTATTGGAAATATGACAGAAGAAAGCAGGAATAGAAAAATTCGTTGGCTACAAAATGGGTGCAATGCTTTTAATGGAAATATTCAATCTACTCCAATAGCTTTTTGGAATGAACAAGATATTCTTCAATATATTAAAAAATACAATTTATCCTACGCTTCAATTTATGGAGATTTAAAAGAATTGTCTAATGGAAAATTATATTTTACAGGATGTCAACGCACCGGGTGTATTTTTTGTGGATTTGGTTGTCACAAAGAACAATCTCCAAATCGTTTCCAACAATTATTATTAACTCATCCTAAACTATATGATTATTGTATCAATGGTGGCGAATATAACGAGGATGGAATATGGCAACCAAGTAAAGAAGGATTGGGTATGGGCAAAGTATTAGATTATATTGGTGTTAATTATAAGCCAATAGAGAAGTAAACAAAGTAAAGGAGGGTTGACGTATACTATATGATCAAGCAAATGCTCGGCTATTGATTGGGGCTTTTTTGATTAACCCTCAACTAATGATTAGCGGAAAATATAATCTATCAAAGTTTGATTTTGAACCAATGGAGTTCCATCTTAGATTATATCAAGCCGCTCTATCCTTAGCTAAACATGGAGCAAAATCAATAGATGCTATCAGTGTATATAATCTAACAGAAAATAAACCAAGTATCAAACAACTGTTCGACCAAAACAATCTTATTGATTTTGTAGATACAATCAAGCAATTAACAAATATTGACAATATTGATTTATATTATCAAGAAGTAAGGAAAAATTCAATCCTACGCAAATATAGAGGCGTGGGATTTGACATATCACGATTTGAAGGTAATGTAGAATCCTATACAATCAAGGATATAGTTGATTATTTTGATGGCTTGCAGATTAGTGTCAAGAAGCAATTCTTTGTTGATAAGAACATAATTGAAGCTAAAACTGGCGATGGCTTTGAGAAAGTAAAGGAAGAATTTAAGGCAGAGCCAATGTATGGGGCTACTACATTTAGCAAGTATCTAAATGAAGCTGCAAGAGGTTGGCTAAGAGGCCAGCTATCTTTGTATTCCATTGGTAGTGGTCTTGGTAAATCAACAATTGGACTGTATAATCTTGTACAGGTATGTTGCCCTTATATATGGAGCTATGAAGATGATGACTTCATTAAGAATCCATGCTATCAACTTAGTGCTGGATTATATATCCAATTTGAGATCGATATTGATAGAGAAATCACACCAAAGATTGTAGCATCAATCAGCGGTGTTCCAACATACCATATCCTGAATGGACAATACGAAGAAGGCGAAGAAGCAAGAGTAGATAGAGCCATTGAGATTCTACATGAATCTGAAATATATACGGTCACCATGCCGTCATTTACTACAAGCACCATTGAGACATATATTCGTGATTATGTAATAAATAAACAAGTAGGGTTTGTAGTATATGATTACATCACAGAAGGCCCCTCTATTTCAAGTGATATAGCATCTCAAAACAAAGTACAGACACGCTCTGACCAAGTATTGTCTGCTTTGGCAAGCAAACTAAAGGATTTGGCAGTTGAATATAATGTAGCCATTCTAACATTCTCTCAAGTCAACGCTAACGCTTATAATCAAGAAATTCTTGATGCAAGTTGCTCTGCTGGTAGTAGAGCCATGCAGAATAAATGTGATGTAGCGGGAATTATTATGCCGCCAAAGAAACAAGAACTTGAGATATGCGATATGATGATGGAAAAATATTGCCCTAATAGCAAGGTTAAAATAAACCGAGTAGTACATTTATACAAAGTACGATTTTCTGCATATGAGCAAGGTATTAAGATTTGGGGACATCTTGATTTGAACACAGGACATTTTGTTGATTGCTTCGTTACTACTAAATATAATCAACCATATGATATTAGCAAAACAAATTTAATATATAGGGAATAAGATATTATGAATGAAGTAAAATTGTACCAAAGTGATTGCCTTGAAGTGATGAAGGATTTTGCAGATAATAGCGTCAATTTCACCTTAACCGATATTCCTTATGACGCAGTTAATAGAAATAGTAATGGACTAAGAGAATTAGATAAAGGCAAGGCAGATATTCTTACCTTTGATTTGATTAAATTTCTTGAACAAGTATATAGAATCACTTCTAACTCTATATGTATTTTCTGTGGCAAAGAACAATTTAGTACAATCTATGATTTCTTCGCTAATAAAAAAGGTACTGTTCGCCCTATCATTTGGGAAAAGACGAATCCAAGCCCTATGAATGGACAATATATTTATCTAAGTGGCGTTGAAATGGCTGTATGGTTCAAGAAATCAGGCACTAAGGTATTTAATGCTCATTGTAAAAATACCGTATTTAGATATCCTAATGGCAGAAGTAAATTACATCCAACTGAAAAGAACCATGAACTATTAAAGGAATTAATTCTTGATAATACAAATGAAGGAGACATTGTATTCGACCCTTGTATGGGAAGTGGAGCACATGGGATGGTAGCAATAGAAAATAATCGTAACTTTGTTGGTATCGAACTTGACTCAATATATTTTCAAATCGCCAAAGATAGAATAGAACAAACACAACTTCCAAAGGAATAAATAAACTATGGCAGATAGAAAGATTGATTTTGAATATATCAAGCAACAAATAGATACTGACCAAATTATATCCATTATGGATTCATTGGGCGTTCCATTTGTTAAGCAAGATAATAGACAACTGATATTCTATTCTATCTGCCATCATCCTAACGATTTTTTACAGCACAAAGCAAAGCTATATTACTATACTCAATCTAGATCATTCTATTGTTATGTTTGTGGATTCAATGGCGACATATTCTCTCTAGTTCAACATATACTTAACTATGACAATGTTATTCAAGCAGTTGAGTATGTATGTAATATATGCAAGATAGATATATCGACTTGTCAAGTTAAGCAAAATATTGACCAATGGCAATCAATAAAAAAATTCTTACCAAATTATGAGCAGGGTAAACAAGAACTTGTAGTATATGACAAGAACGTACTTGATCTATTTAAGCCATTGGCTCATGTATCATGGATAGATGATGGAATATCAAAGCAAGCAATGGCGAAGTTCAATATAGGCTGGTATGCAAGAAACGAACAAATTACTTTACCTGTGTTTGATGTAAATGGCGATTTAGTTGGTATTCACGCAAGGAATACAAGGCGGCAGTTGATTGATAAGGGCTTGAAATATCAGCCATTGAGGACGTTAAATTGTGAATATAAATTCCCTACTGGTCAAGTGCTATATGGATTATATCAAAACCAAGAAGCAATAAAATCAAGCCATAGTGTGATATTATTTGAGGCTCCAAAATCCTGTTTGCAGATGCAGGATATACTTGGCGATAATAACATCTCATGTGCTATGTTTGGCTGGAATTTTAATAAGGTTCGTCGTGATATGTTACTCGATATCGGCGTTAAGGTTGTAACAATAGCTCTTGATAAGCAATATCAATCACAAGACGATAAAGAATTTGATATATATGTAAATCAAGTTAAGAAGATAGCAAGATTATTTTCGCCATATTGTACTGTATATGTAATATATGATAGACATGGATTGCTTGGATATAAGGATTCGCCAAGTGATAAAGGAAGCGAAGTATGGTGGAGATTGTGGAAAGATAAGGTGAAGATAAAATAAAACTTGATATTGATACAAAAAGACTAAAAGAAGTTCATTTTGTACAAAACAAAGATGGATACTTTGATGTAGAGCTTATTTATTTTCCAATTCAAAGAGAATATACAAAAGGATATATGAAATATTGTGATGCAATAAATTCTATCACTAATTTAGAAAAAGTTAAATTGAATGGATTGGAAATTGATATTGATGTGGAGGAGTTAAAATGATTCACACCATTAAAGGTGATCTATTTTCAACTAATGCAGATGTAATTTGCCATCAAGTTAATTGCCAAGGTGTTATGGGTTCTGGTGTAGCAAAGCAAGTCAAAGAGAAATATCCAGAAGCGTATGAAAATTATAAAAATATATGTAGATATTTTAGTAATCTAAATAAAAAAGAAAAATTACTTGGTTATCCACAGCTCACTAAAATCCATAATGCCGATGAAAAATATATAGTTAATATGTTTTGTCAATTAAATTATGGTTCTGATGGAAAACGATATACAAATTATGAAGCAGTATACAACGCTCTGGAAAAACTTAACAATATATTTGCTTCTCGTTTTACTTTTGCTTTCCCCTATCATTTTGGTTGTGATAGAGGTGGTGCTAATTGGGATATTATCTTAAAAATGATGGAAGTTGTTTTTAAGGATAGAGAAATTTTTATTTATAAATTAAAATAAGCTGTTGACAAACCCTCCTATCTTATGGTATAATGGACATATCAAAGATAGGAGGGTTTGTTTTATGTACAAAGTAACAGCCAACAAATTCCATGAAGATTATTGTAATAGGTGCATCTATAAAGATGTATGCTGTGAAGCATATAAAATTGCTTGTTTTAATGTGCCGCAAGAAAGATTAGATTATCTTGCCTCTATGATATACGGTAAACCTACAAAAGTTCTAAAAGAAGGTGATACTCCACAATGCTCGTAACTTGTCGTATAACAAAGCAATTATACAATGACCCTGTATCTGGTTTCAAAATTTTATCCTGCAAGCCAAAGAACAAACCAAACGGTCTTGTATTAAGCCAATATGGGACATTTACAATAAATGGAAATAATCTATCTGGTCTCTCTATCAATCAAGAAGTTGACCTTGATATTGTTTCGTCGTTCTCGTCTAAATATCCTGAATCATATCGTGTAGTGGGCTTAGGTGGTATTAAACCAGATGGTGAAAAAATTGATGTTGACCCTAAGAACGAAATCAATATCCTATGTGGATTTATGACCGTACGCCAAGCCAAGAATGTAAATGAAGCCTATCCAAATTTTGTATCTATGATACTAAATGGACAGGAAAATAACATTGACTATAAGAAAATTCATGGCGTTGGTAAGAAATATCTAAAATCATATATTCAAAAAGTAAAGTCGGCATATCATTATATCCGATTTATACCCATTATCACTAAGTACGGCATTGAGGACATAAATATTGCCCAGAAGCTATCTATTCTATATAGTTCACCAAATGAACTAAATGAAGATATGAGACTACATCCGTATCATGTGTTCATTGATGTACTTGATATGTCATTTACTAAAGCAGACAAATTGATTATCAAGGGTCGTCAACAATTCATTGATTCACCTGAACGATGTGAATACGCTTGTATTGATTTGCTAAAAAAGGTAGATTTTCCTGATGAGTTGATTGTAAATAC
>ERZ1643249.5157-NODE-5157-length-10596-cov-5.214306_pt1 | contig 10596 bp, 10 predicted proteins | sample MGYA00579263_ERZ1643249 | MGnify/ENA primary metagenome ERZ1643249 (study PRJEB29033, sample SAMEA4952264) | chicken gut metagenome | biome: Broiler Chicken; feature: Gastrointestinal Tract; material: Caecum | place: Ireland | collected 2018 | study: Broiler...
GTATAGGAAATGTTTTGGCTTTCAAGGGCTTTTATTTGATGGTTTATGGCTTTACCTAATCCTGACTTGCCTATTGCTTTTAATCCTTCAGAATACAATAAAACTTTCATATGGTTATTTTTTCTCCCTTCTAAAAATACTAATTAATTTTGCAAACTTAAAAATAATAACATCGCTTTTATTAATTGCATAACTTTTTCCCATTGCTTTACCACCTATGGTAAGGGCTGCTATTAAAGCGGTTAAAACAAGCGTTACTATACTATTATTAATACCAGTTTCTTTAGAAATAATAGCCGAAATAAGAATGCCAACGGAACCTGATATAATTCCGCAAACATCCCCTATAACATCATTACAAAAAGCCGAAACTTTTTCTGCGTTTTGGATGAGTTTGATGGCGGTTTTACTACCCCTTATTTTCTTTGCAGCCATTGAGTTAAAAGGTTTTAAATCCGAAGCGGTAACCGAAACCCCAACCATGTCAAAAACAACACCAATAATTATTATGATTAGTACAAGTACTATACCAATTATCGCGTTTAAATGAGGAACTACTATTTCAGTTAAACTAGAAAAAGCTAAAGAAATTAAAAAAGCGCAGAAAGTTATCGTTAAAACCCACTTTACATCAACATAACGTCTTTTTCTTTTATCAATTTTCTTTACTTTTTTCTCGTATTTTTCATTAAAAGCTTTTAATTTCATCAAAACCTCCTACATAAAAAAGAAAAAGTTAATTTCCTTGCTTTTTCATGTAAAAATTTATTGTTCTTTCAAGTGGATCTTCAGGTTCTGCGTCACTTTCTTCGGCGGGTAATGCATCTTGTAAAACGCTTTTTCTTTTCAACAATTTATTGTATTCATCTTTAATAGAAATTAGTTCTGTTTGATATTTAGATAACATATTAACGCACTCTTCTAATTTTTTGCACTTTTCTTTCTTTTCTTTTTTTCTTGTGGAAAATAAACCTACCTTAATATTTTCCTTTTCTATAATAACCTTACTAATTGTGGTTTCTACTTCATTAATTAACGTATCCATCTCACTTATCGTACCGTTTATTTCATAGTTAATGTTATTAACTACTAATAATTTCTTGATGTCATTAATTATTTTTTTAACTTTATCTGATAAAAAATCAATATCTTTATCTATAACACTTCTTAAAGCGTTGTTAAAACCACTAGAAATAGTAACCGGTTTTGAAGCGTCCAAGTTAACGTCATTTAATATTTTAGAAAAATCTATTTTTTGACTTCCCATACTATAAAACTTTATTTTAGGTTTAGTATCATTCATACATCATTTACCTCCCCACTATTATATTAATAATATCACAAAATAAAAAGATTGTACATAAGTACAACCTAAAAAATGCCGTGGAATCTTTTATGACAAACTTTGCGTCTTAGGTCAAGTTGGATTTCCCACCTTTTCACCTTCTGTTACCATAGGGCCGTTCCCATTTAAGAAAAGGCATGCTTCGTTACCGAAAGCATTACTTGATTGCCACTTAGAACGCACTGCAATTCCATAAAAGCTACAGTCTAGGAAATTTCTTCAAATGAACAAATCACTATTAGCACTTTTTTGCAAAAGAAATTTCAGGTAGCAATAGCAATCAATCTATGCCTAGATTAAATCACCTGATCCACCTTCCCAATACTCTCACTCAAGGCAAGCTACACTACTCATAGCGTTAGCCACATAGTAGGTTTAATCTTAAGCCGTACAAAATCATTAGTTTTGCACGAACTTAAGTCTCCGCGTATTGATGGGTCGTATAATCTGTATGCCATTACAGCTAGCCCAGCAAACTCATATCCAGCACCCACCCCAATCTGGGCGAAAGAAGCAGGCACAAGACGTTTCACAGGTATGCTCTTTAACGGATTTTTAGGCCCGTCCTCATAGCGCAATTCAAACTAGAATACTGCTCCACGGGTACTCAATATATCATATTCTTAATTAAAAGTCAAAATTCATAGGATTTATTTGTTTTTAGTTTTATTTACGTTACGTTTTTTTATTATGTTAGGCATCTTTAAATGTATCTTTGCTTTATCAGTTAGTATATCCGTTGTTAAAACCACCCAGGTTATTAAAAGCATTAACACAACGTAAATTATTACACCTGCTTTTCTATCTTTTAACACGTAAAAGATAGATGCTAAAGAAAATAAAATACTTACTGCATAAATGATTAAAACGGTGGTTCTTTGACTAAACTTTTTATTAAGTAACTGGTGGTGTAAATGCTGTTTATCTGCTATATAAATTGGTTTTTTGTGAATAATTCTTCTTATTATAGCAAACAAAGTATCTAAAATAGGTATAGCTAAAATAAGCATAGGAACAACTAAAGACGTTAAGGTAACCGCTTTAAATCCCATTAAGCAAACTACCGAAATCATAAATCCTAAAAACATAGAACCCGTCTCACCCATAAATATTTTAGCAGGATTAAAGTTAAAAATTAAGAATCCTAAACAAGCACCTAGCATTATAAACGTAAGGGTTATTTCTAAACTACCTATATTGTGCATAATAAAAGCTATAACACCTATGGTAGCAAAAAATATTGTTGAAATACCGCAAGATAATCCATCCAAACCATCGATAAAATTAATGCAATTCATAAGAGCTACTATAAAAATAATGGTAAGAGGATATGCTAGCCACCCAAAATCGAAATAAAACCCGAAGAAAGTTATATCATTAAGTAAAATATCTCCATAAAAAGTAACAATTATCGCAGCAATTACTTGTCCTATCATTTTTTGTCTTGCCTTTAAAGGCTTAATATCATCAATCATTCCAGTTAAAATAACTATGAAACCAGCTATTAAAATCGCAAGCATTTGCGTGTTTTGTGGAGCAAAAAACATGTATCCAAATAAAAAACCAAAGAACATCATAAGCCCGCCAAGTAATGGCATTGGTTTTTTATGAACCTTTCTTTCATTAGGATAATCTAAAGCTTCAACATGTTTAGCAATCCATTTAACAAGCGGAAAGAAAAGCGCCGTTACAACCATTACCGAAACAACTATTTTAAAAACTATTTTTATTTTATCTTCCATACTAATCACCACACTATAATAATTTTATCATAAATGAATAAAAACAACCATACTATTTGGTTGTTTTTGTGGTTTTAACTTTTTGTTTTTCTTCTTGGTTTTGGTTTTTGCTCTTAATCAAGCAATCTTCATCAACGTAATATACGTTGTTATCTTGCATATCAAAATCAGATATTTTAACAAACCTAGCAACATCTTCTAGCAAGATATCATTTTCAGTTGATGCTTGATAAATAACCATTTTACCTTGCGTTAAATCTTGATTCAAAGATTCCTTGCTAGATTCCAAAATAACATCACCTTTAATAAGGTCATCTTTTCTTATTTTATAACCCTTGCTCTGTAAACATTCTATAAAATCCTCTATGTTTTTAACGCATTCTTTATGTTCTTGTTCTAATTTTTTGGTTTTTTTTACACAGTTTGAAAACATCTTCAAACAAATGGTAAACATTGAAAAATTACCTATAACTAATAAATAAAATCCTTTATTAACCAAGTATACACTACAAAAAGCATTTAACAATATGCCCAAAAAATTATAAAACTTAGCATCCTTTAATTCCTTTTTTTCTTTTTCATATTTTTTTATAGTTCTCAATGAATATGATAAATTATTTGCCATTACATTAACACTTCCATTTTTTTGTTAATATTGTACGAAATATTGAAAAAAAGTCAAATAGTTAATGATTATTTGACCTTCTTTTGTTCAAAACCAATTTTTTCTCTTATGATATAACATGGTCTACCAAGTAAATTACTATATATTCTTGATATATATAATGAGATAACACCTAAACACAACAACACAATTCCAATTAATAAAATTATCGTTCTACTTGATAAATACCCCATTAGTATAAAGTTAATTAAGCATATCATAAAACACAACAAGCCAATTACAAAAACTCCTTTAATTGGTTTCGTTGAAAATGATATTATTCCACCTAAAGAATATTTAATTAGTTTAAAAATAGACCATTTAGAAGACCCATACTCTCTTTTTGAAGGGGTATATGGCATATATATGGTATTAAAACCAACCCAAGCAAAAATACCTTTTAAAAACCTAGTTTTTTCAGGTAATGATACTATTGCATCTTTAACAGCTGATTTAAATATTCTAAAGTCACTTGCACCCGGAAGTAGCTTAACGTCCGATACAAAGTTGTTAATTCGGTAAAATAAAGAAATTAAAGTTCTTTTAATCGTTTTTTCATCATATCTTGATTCTTTATAAGAAGCAACAACATCATATTCTGGATTTTTTATTAGTTTATCATACATCTTTAATAACACTTCGGGTGTATGCTGAAGATCCGCATCCATTATGGCAACATATTTACCATTACAGTGTTTTAATCCCGCTAACATAGCAGCTTCTTTTCCAAAATTTCTAGAAAAACTAATTACTTTAACGCTTTTATCTTTTTTAGTTATACTTCTTAGTTTTTCCATGGTGTCATCTTCGCTACCATCATCTACCATTATTAATTCATAAGTTAAATTTTCTTTTTTTAAACTCTCCGTTAATAATTTGTGAAACTCTAATATGGTTGGAGCTTCATTATAACAAGGAACAACAACTGATATTTCCATAAATTCGCCTACTTTCTTTTATTAATAAGTTTACTCCACTTTTCAAGTACCACTTCACTACTATAATTCTTTGATTTTTGTCTCGCGTTTTTACCAAGTTTGTTTCTTAATTTTTCATCATTAATTAATAATTCTATTTTTGATACCATATCTTCTTCATTTCTGTTCTTTACTAAAAATCCATTTACGCCATCATCTATTATTTCGTTTGCACCTTGGGCACTATCATATGATATACATGGCACACCATAACTCATCGCTTCTATTAATACAAGGCCAAAACTTTCGGTGTGTGATGTCATTATATAAATTGAACTTTCAAGTAAAAGATCATTAATATAATCTTTATTTTGATATCCATGGAAAACAATTTTATCTCCGAGTCTAAGATTCTTTGCTAAGCTAAATAAGTCATCTTTTTCCATCCCGTCCCCAATAATATTAAGTTTCCAATCAGGATATTTAACACTTATTTTCTTAAATAGTCTAAGTAAATCATCAAAACCTTTTTCCTTAGAAAGTCTTCCTATTGCTATTAAGTTTTTAGAGTCTAACTTGGATAACTTATTAGGCATTTTATCTAAACTATTTGGAATATAAACTGCCTTGTTCCCTAAATAATTTTTATAAAATTCTGTTAGTTCGTTGGAAACCAAAACAAGGTTATTAACCCCTTTACATGATTTTACCAAAGCGTTTATATACTTTTTCCTGCCATTATGATGATTATGCTCCCAAGCAATTTTTTTTATGTTTTTATTAGTAAATTTTGATATCAAAAAATTATGAAGGGTCCTTGTAGAAATGACAACATCAGTGTTAATTTTTCTTAATACCATCGGGGTTTTTACATATTTAACAAATCCTGTTTGAATGCTTTGACCCAGTCCCTTAAAAAACATACTAAAATTCTTCTTTTTTAAATAATATCTCATTTCCTTTTTATTTGGTTTAACGTTAGATATATATTTTACTTTTATTCTATTATCTAATTCATAAACAGGCTCGTTATAAAGACGATAAACGCTTAATATTTCTACATCATACTTACAAACCAAAGTATTAGCAAGCGTAGTTACCGCGTTTTCAATCCCTCCATAACCTAAATGAAGAGCTAATATAGTTATTTTTTTCATAATATCACCACCTTAATTATACTAAAGCATTAGCAAAACGTCAAAGAAATGCAATAATAATGTAAAGTAAAAAAGTACTTTCGTACTTTTATATTTTATTTATATATTCTTTTATTCTGTTTTTAAAATTATCAGCGTTAGACTCATACTTAACCGGTTTAAAATCTTTGATTTTTTTTAAAACACTACCTAAATTCTTAGTATCGTATAGCGGTAATACGTATTTTTTTAAAGCAAATTCTTTAGTTATTTGAAGTTGGTGATCATTGGTATGCTCTTTATATTTTTTTAACCGTGGAACTACTATAACCTTCTTATTTTTATTTAAACATTCTATAATTACCCCAACCCCACCATGGGTAATTACTACGCTAGCCTTGTCTATTAATTCTTCTATTTTCTCTTTTGGAGCAAAATCAAAGGTTTCTATTTTATCATCACTAAACTCCGTACATCCAATTTGGGCAACAACCTTACCTTTTATGTTACCTTTCTTTATTTGGTTTTTCACCGCCGTAAGAATTCTAGGAAAAGGTTTATCCTGGGTTCCTAATAGTATTAATATCATTAAAAAATCCACCCCTCACACTTTGCTTTAGGATATAATTTAAGCATTGAATGCCATTGTACGATAAAAACATCTGCAATGGGATAAATTAATTTCCCAGTTAACGTTTTGGTTTCTATGTTAGCAAAAGACTCTATGTAAATAACTTTTTTTCGAAAAATCTTTGCAATGTAACACATGGGTACACAGGTATGAGCACCCGTTGTAACAATAACATCGGGTTTAAATTTTAAAAACAAAACAAAACTCTTAATAAGATTATAAGGAATCACAAAAATATATCTTAACATATGGTCTTTATTACCCGTTAAAAGATAATCAATCTTACTTTTATACCTTGACTTAAGCCCAATCGTTGATTTATGTTTTTCAGTTATTATTTTATATTCATAATCTTTAAATATACCCTTTAATTGCATCATTTCAGTAAGGTGTCCGCCCATACTTGATATAAATATTACCTTCTTCATAAATATCTCCTAAGCATACATAAGTTAATTATATACAAGTAAATTATATCATAAATATTATGTAAATTAATATATAAATTAAAAAAAGAAACCATTAATTGGTTTCTTAAACATCATCATCTTCTAATGATACCCTATGATATGTTGGTTTTGTTTTATCAAGCCTTTTTTTAGCCTCATCTATTTCTTTTAGCTTTTCTTTTCTACTTTTTCTTGGAACGACATATTCATCTTCCTCAACCTTTTTAATAATTGGTTCTTCATTTATACTTGTTATATCATAACCATCATTATTCTCTTCGTCATCATCTTGATTAGAAAGTTTACTTGATAATTTTTTAATCTTCTTTTCGTATTTACTTATTTTCTTTTGTTTACTAGTAAATAATTTTTTTAATAAACAAATAAACAAGATTAATATTAATAAAACTAACGATCCAATACTACACATTATTATAGTGTTTTTAGAATTATCTAAAGTTTCATAATACCTTTGAAAAGTACCATCATCTTTATCATATAAATAGAACCCTTTATCCCCGTTTTGTAAGTTTTTTGCATAAACCAAATAATAATTACTATCATTATCTAAAATGTACTTATAAGCACTAACTTTTTTGTCTCCTATCTTAATCGTAGTAGTTTTAAAGCCATAAGGAATTTTTTGGTCTGCATCTTCTAAAACAAGTAGATAAGTTGTGTTACCACTTACTTCGTTAAACTTGGAAAATTTTTTAGTATCTTTATCATATATAAATAAACTTATTTCACCTTCTTCGTCTTTTAATGCTACTAAAGTAAGGTTAGCTACTTTACTTTTATAAGCGGTTATTTCTTGGTCTTCTATCGTTATTTTTGTTTCCGTAAAACCAACTGGTATATCTTCTATTTGCCCAGATTTACGCACTATCGCATAGTTTTTACCATCAACTTTTACATTTATTGGGTCAAGTTCTTCAACCGTTAAATTTATTACGTAAGTTTTTTTCTCTCCATGCTGAGCGGTAACAACTACCTCTACTTTATTTAAACCATCCACTACATCAATTTCACCAATACCTTCAATTGTTGCAGTAGAATCCGCAGCGGTTGCGTTTATTTTAGCCTTGGTAGTATCAACTGGTAACGTAGCTTCATATTCCAAAGTATCAGCATTAAACGCCGGTGATAGTTCAGCTCCATCAACCGATAAAGAAGATAAATTATTATTTCTACTATAACTTGCTTCTATCTCAGCTTGAGTTTTCATACTAACACTTTTAGAGCCTGTTGATGATAAACATTCGTTGGTACTTGTATAATCCAACACAGAGGCATTAACTGGTTTAAAAGTTGCGGTGCCTGATGTTAAAGCGGTAAACGTATAAGAATAGCTTGCTGATTTCTTGCTACCATTACCATAATCCACAACGTGAAGAGTTCCGTTTTTTAACCGTACTTTTGAAGAATCGTAACTTAAGGTATACTCCCAAGATCCAATAGAACTAGAGGATGATACCGTTACGGTTACTTTAAAACTTTGCCCAACAACAACGCTAGATGGAGCGGAAACTCCTATTCTACAACTAGCAGCATCAACGTTTGGTAACTTAAATATAAACGCAAAAAGGAGGATAAACGCTCCTGTTAATATTTTTTTATATAACTTTCTCATTTTATACCCTCCTATTGTGTAATACTTCCTGTCCCTAGTAAATATTTTTGAACTAGCAATAAATCTTTTATGGTGATACTACCATCATGCGATACATCCGCAGCTTCCTTGTTTGCTTCAGTTATGTTTTGCGAACGAAGTAAGTATTTTTGAATTAACAATAAGTCTTTTATTGTTATTGCACCATCACCTGATACATCTCCATAAACCGCTATTTGATATACTTTATCATTAATACTTATAAGATCTTCTGTTGATACCTTACCACTTACTTTTGTTTGCCAGTTTTTATTTAATACTCCAACTTCAGCACCTAAGCTTTCTAAATAACTTCTAATAGAGCTTACGTCTTCACCTAAGGTAACTTTTGTAAAGTATCCATTAACAATTTTATATCCTGTTTTTTGTAGTATTTCTTCAGCTGTTAAAGTTGGAGTTTCACTTGAGCTTCCAGAATCACTTCCAGATTCTGATGAACCGTTTCCTCCTTGGTTTGAATCTGGAGGAGTTGGAGTTGTAGAGCCTCCTACTGTATCCGTTCTAGATACTTTAAACGCTGAATCAGGTCTATTATTATAAACCGGAATAACAAATGTATAATTACTATCTAATTTGCCACTTGATTTATAAGATGAATATATATTTGCTGACTCTGATTCAGGAGCCATTATGTTAGTTTGGTATTGGTGTGTATAATCATTTCTGGTACTGTAACTAGATACGTTAAATTTTTGAAAATATATGGTATCTTGACCAATACTTATGTAAGAAGAACCAATTACTTTAGCTCCACCCGTAATAGCTTTTTGAATACTATTCCAACCATTATCTTTTGCATATTGTAAACCTTTTAAATAGTTATCTTCGCCTGAAGTTGCACCTATATTATAAAAGTTATAATATCCTTCATAACCAGGTACGGTACCACTTGACGCAGAAGATCCCTTTGTTCCTACTTCTTGAATTGCACGTGTTGCTAAATGAACGGCTGATACGTTAGCTTCCTTCCCTGCTTCTATAAAAGCATCAGCATACTTTTTAGTAACACCATTTTCGGTAAATGAGCCTTCCATAAAAGTACCATTTAACACTTTTTGAACTGATGCGTTTTCTGACTCATTATAACTTAAACTTTGAAACATAAATATATTTTTTTCTGTCAAGAAATTTCTAGGGTCCATGTAATACTTAACCGTATCTTTAGCAGCGGCATACCAATTGGTTCCATCAATTACTATTCCGTTTGGATAAAGTGAATTAGTGAACTTTAGTGATGGATATAAGTGACTTATGGCACTCATACCAATTTGACTTTCAGCTTCAGCGGCTGCTTCCCAATCAAGGTTAGTATAATCAGCTTTAAAAGACCAATTCGGATGAATGGCATGTAATTGTCTTAAGTATGGTTTATAACTTTCTGGAAATGAACTTATACTTTGTTCAAATGAAGAGTCATCACTATATGAATAAGTTTTAACATCATACATACAAGCTTTAGCAACATAACCCGTATACTCTCTTGCGGCATAATCAAATTTAACCGCATACCAAGTAGCATTGCTATTTCCTTCATTAGGACCAGTTGCTGATTTTATATAATTCAAAGTTTGATTTTGATATACATAAACAGTGTCATTACCGTTTTTTATGGTATCAGATTTATCACTTGCAGCGGTTCTAACTGGGCATTTATACTTAACCGTATAAACATCATATGATGCTGCTTTTAATGACGGCATAAATAAAAACATTGATAAGCCTACTAGAAAAATTGATATTACTTTAATTCTTTTATTAAGTAGCATCATAACCAACTCCTATTCAAGTTAATTATAACATAACTTTATTATATTTTTATCAAAACATGTAGAATAATTAATCCTTTTGTAAAATATTGTAAAATTATAAAAATAATATTTATGATAAATAAAGGAATCCTATTAATGGAGCTTCATAGCACGTTGTCTTTTGTAGTATTTTGTTGTATAATTACTTGTACTTAAGGTTTGAGGTGATATTTTGGAAAAGAAAAAGAAAAAATTTAAAAAAGCTTCTTTATTGGTATTTTTATTACTAATT
>ERZ1643249.5160-NODE-5160-length-10590-cov-10.961272_pt1 | contig 10590 bp, 8 predicted proteins | sample MGYA00579263_ERZ1643249 | MGnify/ENA primary metagenome ERZ1643249 (study PRJEB29033, sample SAMEA4952264) | chicken gut metagenome | biome: Broiler Chicken; feature: Gastrointestinal Tract; material: Caecum | place: Ireland | collected 2018 | study: Broiler...
ATAGCCTTATCTTCAGGCTTTTTCGGCTCCAGGATCACATCATATCTTCCAAAACCGCTTTCCCTGTTTGAAGTTATCTGATAACGATCTTCCAACTCTACGATCAGGCCTAAAATAAAGCCATGATAAAATCTTTCCGGCTGACCTCTGAGGGAAGCTTTTCTTCCGGTATCAAAGAAACTGAAAGTTACGGCCGCAACTCTGTTCATATATAAATTCATTGCTTTAAGATCTTCCTGCAGCAAGGCTTTTACAAAATCGTTATAATTACTGTCATAATCTGCAAACCAGCCATGGATCATATTTTCAAACATGATCCGTACTTCTTTATTTGTCAGACTTAAAGAATAAAAGGTCCGCCCGCTTTCTTCCAGAAAGTCCACTTTTTCTACTTTCAGATATCCGCTGGCAAGGAAAAGACTCCAAATAGCGCTTTCCCTTTCAGAAAGCTGGTCATAAACAATCTGCTCATCTATCTGTGTTGTGATATTTTTGCCCAGAAGAAGGTTTTCAAAGTCTATTTTGATATCTTTGCTTCCTTCCCGTATCAGTACGTCCGCCAAATGGTTTGAACTTGTGTTAGCCCAATAAGGCTGTAATTTTCCTGTGTCCAGAAAGTTCGTAATTGACCATGGATTATAGATATCTGTGTGATTTCCAAAAGTAAAGCCGTCATACCAGTTTTTCACTTCCTGCTTTTTATGGGATAAACCATATTCGTCCAGTGCCGCAAAAACTTCTTCTTCCGTAAACCCGAAACAATCCCCGTATTCCTCGGAGGTTGTTGTGATTACTTTTAGATTATTTAAATCAGAAAATATAGATTCTTTACTGACTCTTGTAACTCCGGTCATAATTGCCCGTTCCAGATAAGGGTTGTTTTTAAATGTTGCGTTAAAGAGACTTCGTGTAAAGGTTGCCAGTTCTTCCCAGTATTCTCTCTCATAAGCTTCCAGCATAGGCGTGTCATATTCATCCAGCAGGATAATAACCTTTTTTCCATAATATTTATAAAGATAGCCGGACAGTCTTCTTAAAGCAATAGAAGCCTCAGAATCCTCCATTTCAGAAGAAATCTGATAAAAATATTCTTTTTCCCTGGGATTTAATAAGGCTCCTTCTGTAAGGAAATAAAAATAATTATAAAGATCCACAATTACTTCACAGATTTTTTTTCGCACCTGCGGATAAGAATTTTCTTTAATATCTGAAAAGCTCAGGCTGATAACCGGGTATTTTCCCTGGATCTCCTGATAATAGGGATCTTTCCAGATATTCAATTTCTGAAAAAGCTCTCTGTTTTCCGGATGTTCTATAGAAAAGAATTTTCGGACCATATCCATAGTCAGGGTTTTGCCGAATCGTCTTGGCCGTGTAATCAGCGTAACTTTATCTCTTCTGTCCCACCATTCTTTTATAAAGCCTGTTTTATCAATATAGAACAGGTTTCCCCGGATCATATCATCGAATTCTTGATAGCCTATAGATACCTTTCTTGCCATAATGCATTTCCTTTCTACTGTGTCAAGAACCTTATTTTCGTACTATCCATAATTTTATCATGACTTTTAAAAGAAGTACAGGACTCCTTCCTTGGGAAATGTATAATCTGGGAAAATATGAGAAAAATAAAGGTAGCATTAAAGGAGCGATTGGTTTATGATCAGTGAAGATTTGATTCAGCAATTTGTCAAGGAAACAGAACTGTTTGAAGAGAGGATCCGGGCCTTCGAGGCCGGAGAGATCGATAGAAAAACTTTTAAAGGGATTTCCGGCCGGTTTGGCTGTTACGCCCAGAGGGAGAAAAACTATATGCTCCGTCTCCGTTTTCCGGGAGGCAGGATTTCAAAAGAACACCTGGCTTTTCTTGGGGAAAAGACAAGAGAATATCCCCTGGAGCTTATGAAGATCACTACCTGCCAGACCATCCAGGTACACAATCTGTCTGCGTCCCAGGTGGTCTCCCTTATGCGGGAGGCCCTGGAGCAGGGGATCATTACCATTGGGGGCGGCGGGGATAATCCCAGGAATGTAATGGCCAGTCCCCTCTCCGGTGCAGACAGCCGGGAAACTTTTGACGTGCTGCCCTATGCGGAAACTGTCAGCGATTATCTCCTTGGCCGCATGACAGAGCTCCATCTTCCAAGAAAGCTAAAAGTGGCCTTTTCAAACACCAAAGAAAATCTTACCCATGCCAATATGCGGGATCTGGGATTTGCAGCCAATCCTGACGGGACCTTTTCCGTGTACTGCGCCGGGGGGCTGGGACCAAATCCCAAAATGGGGGTTCTTGTGGAGCGTCATGGAAAACCGGAGAATGTAAGCCTCTATGTCAGCGCTATGCTCCGGCTTTTTACCAGATACGGAGAATACAAAGTCCGGGCAAAGTCCAGAAGCCGCTACCTTCAGGATACCCTGGGGGAAGAAGGGATAAAAAAAGAGTATCTCCGCTGTCTGGAGGAAGCCAAAAGAGAAGAAATTTCCTGGCCGGTTTTCTACTCTCATCCGGTATTAAAAAATGGAGAGGGAGAAATCGAGGGACCCAGGATCTTTCCTCAGAAGCAGCTAGGACTTTACGGGGTTTCTTATCATCCTATAGGAGGCTGCCTTACTCAGAAAAGTATTATGGTACTCTGCGAAGTGCTGAAAAATATTCCGGATACAGAGATTCGTCTTTCCCCTGACGGGACCATGTATCTCCTTCATCTCACGGCAAAGGAGGTGCCCAGGATCCTGGAAGCCACAGGAGGGGGAGGAGAAAATCTTTTTGAGACCAGTACCAGTTGTATCGGCGTCCCCATCTGCCAGCAGGGACTGGGCTGTTCCCAGTGGCTTTTGTCCCATTGTATTGAAAGAGTGCGGAAAGAGAATTTTCCTGACGGCGTCCTCCCCAGGATCCATATCTCCGGCTGTCCCTCCGGCTGCGGCACCCATCAGGCCGCTTCACTGGGATTTATGGGATGCCGGAAAAAAATACGGGGAGAGACGGTTCCTGCATTTCGGGTTTTCATCAATGGCCAGGCACAAGAGCCCGGTTCCAGGATTGGGGAAGAGGCAGGTATCCTGCCGGAAGAGGTAATCCCGGAATTTCTGGCTGAACTGGGAAAGACGATACAAAAAAGCCATAAAAGCTTTGAAGAATGGATTCCGGAAAACAAAGAAAGATTTTCAGAACTGGTACAGGAGTTTCAGGAACCGCCTTTAACAGCAGAATGATCATTCGTCTTTGATAGAAAAAGGGCGCTTGTTAATCTGCAGTATCAATAGTAACTGTTCCTGACATCTGGGATACCAGCTCGCCTCCGGAGACTGCCTGCCCCAGTTCATACAGGGAAGTGTTTTCACTGTAGTCGTCATAGAACATGACCACATCTCCCCAGGGGGCATAATAAGCCAGTGTGCCTGCCCCATTCGATGCCAGAGGGGTATCTGTTGTATCCAGTCCCTGCGGGGGATAAAAGATCTTTTCATTTGTACTGAAATCTTCGACTTCTATGGTAAGGGGAAGCTGCTCATATAAAGAGCTGGCGGCAGGACTGTCATTCAGTTTATAGATTACAGTATTTTCTCCCAATACCACAGATATCTGTCTTGCTTCACTTTCCATTCCCGCTGTTTCCTCCTGTTCTTCTGATGTGTCAACTGCTGTATATCCAAGTCCGGCAGCCCATTCCCGAATCCTGTCCTGGGAAGATGCCGCATCTTCTTCATAGCAGTCGAAAATATTATCTGAAATTATGGCATCCGGCGCTGCCTCTCTAATGATTTCCACACTGTTTGCAAGCCCTCCTGTGCCATGGGAGCAAAACAGGTATACGTCCTTTCCGGAAAGATCGTTTTGTTCCAGGAAGGATAACAGTGCCATAGGCACTCCGTACCACCAGTTAGGATAGCCCAGGAAAACCGTATCGTACTGGTCGATATTTTCTACATTCTGAACAAGTTCCGGTCTGGCATCTTCACTTCGTTCCTGGTTGGCCCGGGACAGACATTCATCCCAGTCGCTGGGATAAGGATCTGTCACCTGGATAGAGAAAAGATCTCCTCCTGTTTCTTCCTGCACCCAGCCCGCCAGCTGCTGTACATTTCCCGGTGAGATCACACTGGGAGAGGATACGGAATCCACATCTTCATCCAGAACGGCATTTTCAGCCCAGGAAAAATATGCGACCAGTACCTGAGTATTCTGTGCTTCAGCAGATGCTGCCGGATCAGTCTCCGGATCTTCGGCCTCTGAACTTTCAGGATCTTGAACTTCGGCTTCTTCTCTTTGCACGGCACCGGTTTCATCTGCTGCAGATGAGCTTTCTTCTGTATTGCACCCAATAAAAACAAAAGCCATTGTAAGAGACAAAATAAGAGAGATTATTTTTTTCATTTGCTTCCTCCTTGCCTTATATATTCTGTGATTTTATTATAATTGGAGGAATTTGTAATGTCTAATACCTATCTTTTATTTTTCTCCATACGTTTTATCTATGGAAGTTTTGTCTTTCAGGAATTTATCGATTTTGCAGAAAGATCTTCACAGTCAGGCCGTGAGGAGTTGTTTGGGAAAATTCGATGTTTCCATTATGGAGCCGGACGATCTGCTTTACGATTCTAAGTCCCAGCCCATGATCCTCTTCTCCTACTGCTTCCGGTTCAGCAGGTAAATAATTTTCCTGATTCAGTTCTTTCAAAGCTTTTGAAGAAACACCCTGCCCCTTATCCTGGACCACAAAGCAGCAGAAGCTTTTCTCCATATCCACAGAGACCAGGATCTGACAGCCTGCAGGATTATGAAGAATACTGTTCCGGATCAGATTTTCCAGCATCCGGCGAAGGAGAAAAGGATCTCCTTTAAAAAAAGCTTCCGGTTCCTGCCCTGTTTCCAGAAATTCTATTCTATACTGACCGGACAGTCCTTCATTCAGGATATCGCTGATCACCTGCCGGGCCAGCTCTGCCGGAGCCAGATTTTTTTTATGGATAGACGGTATTGAGTATTCCAGTTTCGTACTGAGATTCAGATTGTCTACAAGAGCTTTTATACGCTGGCCCTGACGGCGGATGATCCCTGCCTGATTCCTTGCTTCCACGGAAAGATCTGGCATTTCTTCCAGTTCGCTGGCATAGCCCAGGATCATAGATAAAGGTGTACGGATATCATGAGACACTCCCCGGATCCATTGGGCACGGGTGTCGTCTTTTTTTTGCAGGAAAGCACTGGCCTGGTTCAGGCTGGCATTGATCTCAGCCAGCTCGCCTTTCTCTTCCAGATGACAGGGCTTTCCTCCGGCCATCTGCTGGATTCCTGTTAAGATAGGACCTGCAGACTTTTCCAGTCTGCGGATACTTCCCAGGAACAGAAGCAGCATAAGAATAAAATTTCCCAAAAAGATCAGGAACCCGCTGACAAACAGCAGACGTAAATAAGAAGTTCTCATGGTATAGCTGTATTTCACAATGGAATTCTTTTCAAAGCCGGCTACCAGAAGGCCATCCTGCCGTTCCCAGACATTGACCGGCCAGTCCTCCAGATACCAGCGGCTGAACATGGCTACCTGAGACAGAGAATATTGTTTTGGCAGCTCTTTTGGCAGTCCTTCTTCCCAGATAACCTGTCCCGATTCATCCAGAAGCATAGCCCAGACACGGGAATCCTCCAGCATTTCTTTCCCCTGAGGGGCTATCTCTATTCCCTCGCCTGTTTCAGAAATATATCCGGAAAGCTCTGCTATAGAAAAGTTCCCTTCTTTTCCTTCACAGAAAAACCAAAGGGAAAGGACGATAAAGATCAGCATACAGTTTAAAAGAAAAAACAAAATAACAATTCCTGCTGCAGAGAATATATAGCGTCGAAAAAAACGCTGGACAGTATTCACAAAATTTCCTCCTTTACATTCAGCCGGTATCCGATGCCTTTTATGGTGATAAGAGAAACAGGTTTTGAAGGATGCTCTTCAATTTTTTCCCGAAGATGGCGTATGTGGGTTCCCAGGGTGGTTTCGTAGCCCTGCCAGTATTCCCCGCAAAGTGTTTCACATAAAGCTCCTGTAGTAACAATCCTTCCGGCGTTTTCCCAAAGTTTTTCAAAAATCTGCAGTTCTTTTGCGGTCAGTGAAAAAATTTGATTTTTACGGAATACTTCTGCCTTGTCCAGATCCACCATTCCATCCTGAAGATATACTTTTCGTTCCTGCCGGGGATAAGCCCGGTTTAGTATAGCCTTTACCCGTAGTAGAAGTTCTCTGGGCAGAAAAGGTTTTGCCAGATAATCATCTGCGCCGCTTTCAAAACCTTCGATTTTGTCTTCTGCTTCTGCCCTAGCGGTAAGCAGAAGTACAGGAACCTTGCTGGTTCTGCGGATTTCTCTAAGTACCTGAAAACCATCCATACCGGCCATTTTCACATCCAGGATTATTATATCCGGATGGTTTTCCCGCCACAGTCTCAGCCCTTCCCGACCAGAAGAACCTGTAAGAATGTTATGATACCCTGCCCGCTCAAAGATCGACCGGAGCATTTCCAGAAGTTCCTTTTCATCATCTATGATAAGAATCATTTTGTCATTCATGGTATTCCTCCTTTTCTTCCCTATTATACCTTAAAGCAGAGGGGCAGGCGAGCATTCATGGTCATTCTCAAGGAAAACTCAAGGCAGGATTTAAGTTCCGTCAAGGCAGGTCTGATATACTGTTCCTGAAAAAAACAGGAGGTAAAATTTATGAACCCTTATATTATTGAAACCCGGAATCTGACCAAAAAATACGGAGAACAGACCAGTGTTTCCAGACTGAATCTTCATGTGAAAAAAGGGCGGATCTATGGCCTTTTAGGGCGCAACGGCGCAGGAAAGACCACCACCATGCGGATGCTGCTGGGGCTGACGGCTCCCACTGCCGGAGAAGTAAAGGTTTTTGGACGGCCTTTAAAAGGGAATGAAAAGAAGCTCCTTCCCCGTATCGGAAGTCTCATCGAATCCCCCGGTTTTTATCCAAACCTGACGGGAACAGAAAACCTCCGGATATTCGCTCTGCTTCGCGGCCTGAAAAATCCGGAAAGGATCCGGAGCGCCCTGGAACTGGTCAATCTTCCATACAGGGATAAAAAGCTCTACTCCCAGTATTCCCTTGGTATGAAACAGCGTCTGGCTATTGCCCTGGCTGTTATGCATGATCCGGAACTTCTGATCCTGGACGAACCGATCAACGGTCTGGATCCTATCGGCATTGCAGAGATCCGTGAATTTATCCGGGAGCTGTGTGATGTCCGGGGTAAAACCATCTTGATCTCCAGCCATATTCTGTCAGAAATATCGCTTCTGGCAGACGATATTGGGATTATTGATCATGGAAAACTTCTGGAGGAAGAAAGCCTGGAAGAACTGGAAGGTAAAAACAACCGATGCTTCCACTTCTCTCTGTCGGATGCACCCAGGGCCGGAGATATCATAACTTCCCGTTTTGGCATCCGTGACTTTACTGTGGAAAATAACTGTGAATTATGGGTAAGGGATATGGCTCTTGATATAGGTACGGCAGTACGGCTTTTTGTGGAAGAAGGCCTGGCTGTAACAGAGGCCCATCTCCAGGAAGATACCCTGGAAGATTATTTCAAGAAGATCACCGGAGGTGAGGGAATTGCTTAGACTGATCCGATGTGAATTTGCGAAGCTGCGTCGAAGGCCCCTTTATATAGTACTGGCCTTTACTTCTATCCTGATCCCTTTGTTCTGTGCCATATTTCTGGTAAAGTTTGACAGCAGCGTGGATGCAGTCCAGGGACTGATGTCTGTCCTGTATCAGATGAGTGCCTTTCTTCTGCTGATACCGGCCCTGGTAGTATTTGCCTCTAATCTGCTGTTTGAAGAACAGGATCATGATACTTTAAAGAATCTTCTGTGCGTACCCGTAGGAAAGGCAGCTCTGGTTCTTGCTAAAATGTTCCTGCTTCTGGCCTTTTCTCTGGCTTTTATGGCAGCAGGAGGACTGGCAAATCTGTGTATTCTCCTGATCCAGGGCTGGGAGCCTGTAGGTTTCTGGAAAATGTTTTCAATAGGGATCGGGCTGGGGTTCATGATGTGGGCTGGGGCAATGCCATGTATCCTGCTGGTAACGGCTCTGAATAAAAGTTATATCATTTCGGTGATCATTACTTTCTTCTATACTGCTGCCAATTATCTGCTGGCCACCAACAACGTATTTCTCACACAGGATTTCGGACCCAATCCGGGCACCTTTCTTCCCGGCCCTCTGGCCATGCGATGGTTCTTTCAGTATTTAGGGCAGGACAGTGCCAGCGGTCAGATAACAAAATTGCTGGAAGAACTTAGTCCCTACTTTGTCTCAACAGGACAGGCTTTTGCCGTAACCGGACTGGAAGCAGTCTTATTCCTGGCTCTGATCGCCCTGGTATATAAACGTCAGGAAAATTAGGAGGTGTTTTTGATGTGGAATCTTTTGAAAAGTGAATGGCTAAAGCTGCGGCGATGCCAGATTCTTCTGGTAGGCATGGTGGCTCTTACCCTGTGCCCTGTAGTGCAATATGGATCCCAACTTATAATGGATCCGGCCCTTCGTGATCCTAACTACGATTTTCCCCATCTGTTTGCTAATGTTTTATGGGGGAATACCCAGGTCTTTCTTCCAATCTCTCTGGTAATGACCGGAGGCTGGCTTATCGACCGGGAATATGCCGGTGATATTATGAAAAATCTTCTTGTGGTGCCGGTTTCGCCGCCAAAGCTTCTGACTGCCAAATTAGGAATTGTTGCTGTTCTGGCTGTTGTTTTTGGTGTTTACAGTACAGCTGTAACTCTCCTTACCGGTATGACCGCCGGGCTTGCTGGCCTTAGTTCTATGTTCATTCTCAGGCAGGGAATCTGTGTGGTGTGGAATTCCTTTCTGAATTCTCTTGTATGTATGCCTCTGATTCTTCTTTTTGGACAGATACGGGGGGCCTACCTGGGCGGCTCGATCCTGACTTTCTTTCTGGGATACAGTATGATGTTTTTTAAAAGCGGAATTCTTTTAAGTGCCTATCCTTTCTCTGCAGTTCTGGTCCTTTCCGGTTTTGATATGGTAGAATTCAATGGCGCAAAATCTGAGCCGGATCCTCTTCTATCCCTGGCAGGGATTGCTGCAATTACAGCATTGACAGGGGTTCTTCTTTCCATTTCCGGAACCGGAAAATCTGAAAAGGCAGGGAAAAACAGTAAAATTTCAAAAAGAAAATCCGGGGCAAAGAGATAATCTCTGTCCCGGATAAAATATCTTTTAATTACTATCTATTAATATTAAATATATCCTCCGCCGGAAGAGATACTTCCGCCGGAACTTCCCCCTGTTCCAATAGAGAAAAGTGTGCTGATAATATTCCACATAGCGGCAAAAATTCCGTTATTGGCAGTACTCAAAGGTCTTGACAAAACCCCGGTTGCCAAAAGGATAAGCAGGATCAGTGTGCAGTAAGGGCGGATCCTCTGGTAAAAATAGAAAACTCCAGGATACATCTGCTCCACGACATTGGACCCGTCCAGGGGAGGGATAGGGATCAGATTAAAAACTCCCAGGCCAATGTTGATTACTGCAGAATAATAGCAGAGCATAACTCCTATAGACACGGCACTGTTCCCTGAGTTTCCGAAACGCATAAGAGCGCCGCAGATCAGCAGAGAAAGAAAAGCGGTGAGAAAGTTGGCAACAGGTCCTGCAAGAGAAACCCAGATGATCCCCTGCCGCTTATTCCGGTAATAGGCGGTATTGATCCTTACAGGCTTTGCCCAGCCCATATGAAAGAATAAAAGACACAAAGTTCCGATAAGATCCAGATGTCTGAGGGGATTGAGACTTAACCGTCCTTCATACTTGGGCGTTGGATCTCCCAGCTTGTAAGACACCCAGCCATGAGCAAACTCGTGAACCGTTATGGCAATGAGCATAACCGGCACCGTGTAGATCAGCAGACGGAGCTGCTGGATATAATAATTCAGATACATAAAAAAGTCCTTTCTAACCATATATGTCTGAGACAGAGTATACGGTTCTATTTCACATTTCTTATTTTGTAACCGTACATTAATGGCCGTTGTACGGCTATATTTCGTATTTTCTTTTTGTAACCGTACTCTGAATGGTCGTTGTACGGTTATATTTCGCATTTTCGCTATATAACCGTACATTGTATGACTGCTATACGGTTGTATTTTGCGTTTCCTTTTTTATAACCGTATATTTATGTGCAACCATACGGTTATATTTTACATTTTCTCATTTTCAACCGTACTTTGCACTTAAATAATATAGTTGAATTCTATATTCCTCCCTTTTTAACCGTACCGCCCAAATTCGGGCTTACAGTTTAGTCTTATATTTCCTATGCCTAATGCCTTAATTCTCATATTTTTTAATTAAGATTTTACTTAAGTGCCAGACAGGCTTTATGTTTTCACAATTTTATCTCATATAGTCGGAATTGTCAATTTCACCTGCTCCACAAATCTTTCTTTTATTGCTTTTATGGAAAGTATACTTGACATTTTTTCTAAGATACAATATGATCACCTTAATGCTGCTGGGCATTGCTATGTTGATATTTATTACTTTA
>ERZ1643249.5161-NODE-5161-length-10588-cov-10.846293_pt1 | contig 10588 bp, 9 predicted proteins | sample MGYA00579263_ERZ1643249 | MGnify/ENA primary metagenome ERZ1643249 (study PRJEB29033, sample SAMEA4952264) | chicken gut metagenome | biome: Broiler Chicken; feature: Gastrointestinal Tract; material: Caecum | place: Ireland | collected 2018 | study: Broiler...
CGTGGACGTGGTTGCGAAAGTGGCGGAGGCGTGCAAAAAATACGGCATTAAGCTGGGGCTTTACTACTCGCTGTGGGACAGGCACGAAAAGTGTTATAAAGACGATAAAAAATACGCGGACTATATGTGTGCGCACCTTACGGAACTTATGGGCGGCAGATACGGCGAAATTGCCGAGCTTTGGCTGGACGGCGGCTGGGACAAGTACCCCAAACAATGGGATATTCCCCGCCTTTACGACCTGGCGCACCGCCTTCAGCCCGGCTGCGCCGTAGCCGTCAACCTTACCATAGGCAAGGGACTGCGCAAATGGACTTCCCCGCGCTTCCGCCCCGAACGCTACAAAGAGGGCATGAATATCCGCTACTTTCCGTCCGATTTCAGGCTGTGGGACCCGCACTTTCCGCGCGAAGACGACCCCAAGCTGTACACCCACGACGGAAACACCTATTACCTGCCCTTCGAAGCTACGATTTGCATACGCAATATGAGCAACTGGTTCTGGGACCCCGCCTATACGAAAGACCCGCTTGTGGGCGCGCAGTTCATAGCGGATAAATACCGCCTGCTGACGGACCACGGCAACACGCTCGTGGTGAACGTCGCCCCGAATACGCGCGGCGTGCAGGAAAAAGAAGATATAGACTGCCTGCTTTCCGCCGCAAGACTGCTCGGAATAGAAAGAAGCGCGGAATAAGTCAGGTATCTGCCGAACCTTTATAAAAAGCGGGCGGAACGCGCCCGCTTTTTATCCGCGTTTTACCGCCGGGAAATTGCGCTTATTTCTTGTCCGCAATAACCGCCATTTACTTTACATCTGCCGCCGCGCGTGCTATAATCTTATTGTTTTTTCGGGAGGACACTTTTATGGCACTTAAAGAAGAATGCGGCGTGTTCGGTTACTATTCCACGCAGGACAGACCAAACATTGCCAAAACCGTTTACTACGGGCTTTTCGCCCTCCAGCACCGCGGTCAGGAAGCCTGCGGCATAGCCGTGAACAAGGACAGGGTTACCACCTGCAAGAAGGATCTGGGACTTGTATCCGACGTATTTTCCGACGCGGATCTCACCGCAATGCCCGGCAACATTTCGATAGGCCACGTGCGCTATTCCACCATAGGAAGCAACACGCGTGAAAACGCCCAGCCGCTTTTCGTCTCCTACGTGAAAGGTACGCTGGCAATTGCCCACAACGGCAATATCTTCAACGCGGACGAGCTGCGCAAAGAGCTGGAAAATTCGGGCGCGCTGTTCCACTCCACCAACGACACGGAGATTATCGCATACCTCATAGCAAAGGCGCGTATCAACTGCCCCAGCGTGGAAGAAGCCGTCGCGCAGGTCGTGCCCAAGCTGAAAGGTTCCTTCTCGCTTCTGGTTATGAGCCCCACCAAGCTGATAGCCGTGCGCGACCCGTTCGGCGTACGCCCCCTGTGCATGGGCAGGATAGGCGAAGATTACGTCTTTGCTTCCGAAACGTGCGCGCTCGACACCGTCGGCGCGGAGTTTGTGCGCGACGTCAAGCCGGGCGAAATAATCACCCTGCACCACGGACAATTTTCTTCCGACGAGCGTTTCTGCACGGAAAAGACGGCGTCCTGCATATTCGAGCATATCTATTTCGCGCGTCCCGACAGTGTTATCGACGGACAGTCTGTCAACGAATCGCGCGTGCTCACAGGTCAGCTTTTGGCACAGCAGCACCCCGTGGACGCCGACCTTGTCATCGGCGTACCCGACAGCGGACTTTCCAGCGCGATAGGTTACAGCATGGAAAGCGGAATCCCCTTCGGACTGGGCCTTGTCAAGAACAGATATATAGGCAGGACGTTTATCCAGCCTTCGCAGTCCCAGCGCGAACGCAGCGTCGCCCTCAAACTGAACGTGCTCAAAAGCAACGTGAACGGCAAGCGCATTATAATGGTGGACGACTCGATTGTGCGCGGCACGACAATCGCCAATATCGTAAAACTTCTGAAGAAGGCGGGCGCGCTGGAAGTGCACGTGCGCATAGCTTCGCCCAAATTCCTCTTCCCCTGCTTCTTCGGCACGGACGTACCCGATTCCGACCAGCTGGCGTGCTGCAAGTACACCGACGAACAGCTGCTTGAAAAAATATCAGCCGATTCCCTCGGTTTCCTTGACGTGAACACCCTGGAACAGATTGCTCCCAACTCCAAAGTGCACTTCTGCAAGGGTTGCTTTACGGGCGTTTATCCGTCCAGACCGCCGGAGAGAGCGAAAAAGAATATCTTTGAATAAAAGAGGGGCGCTTAGGCGCAAACCGTAAATAAAAAATTATCCGGGTGGCATTTTATGCCGCCCGAATTTTTTCATACGCTTTTCCGCACACCGCTGTGCGGCGCTTCCGCCCGCACAAGCGCGGTTTTGCTTCGCTTATTATTTACAGAATTTGTCCATAATGCGTTTGAACGACGCGCCGCGTATAGTCTTGATATAGAAGTAGTAGCGCGTGCCGTCCAGGGTGATAAGCGCGTTGTAGTGGAATCTGCCGAACATACCGCGGCGGACGGTGTAGGATACGGGAACGCCGTTTTCCACGGCGGACTTTACCTCTCCTTGCAGAGAAAAGCCTTCCAGATTATCCGCAAGGTCGACAAAGACGTTTACTTCGTCGTTGCCCCACATGACGGAGAAAAATTCTTTGATATAGGAAGGCTTGCCGTCTTTGTCCACGCCGAGCACGCACTTATAGCCGGTGACGTTGTCATCGTCGGTGTAGTCTATGGCGTGCAGATTCAAGCCGTTGTCCGCCGAATAGCGGGACACGGAATGGCAGTATATCTCCCTTAATCTTTTGGGCTTGAATTGGCGTTTACTTGCCATAGCTGTCCTTTAACCCCGTAATCATGTTGAACTCGTACCTGCCCCCGCCGTAGCTCTTTACCGCGCTGTAATAGCCCATGCGCATAAATTGGAACCTGTCGTAAGGCTTGGCGTTTTTGAGCATTCCTTCCGCCTTGGCTCCCGTGTGCACCACTTTGCTGTCCGGAGTAAGGCGGTCATTGAAGTCGCCCTCGCCGTCTAAAAGCAGATAGTCGAATTCGTTCAGAGTCACATCCACGCAGTCGTCGGCGTTCACCCATTGGATAACGCCCTTGACCTTCATACCCGCGTTTGCTCCGCCCTGCCTGCTTTCGGGGATATATTCGCACTTTACTTCCGTAACGTTGCCGTTTTCGTCCACCTCGTGCGATACGTACTGCAGAATGTACGCGCCTTTCAGCCTGACGGTGCCGCCGGGCACAAGCCTCTTATACTTGGGCGGAGGCACGGGCGCAAAGTCGGAACGGTCGATATACAGATTCCTTCCGAATTTTACGGTGTGGTATGTTTTTACCTCGGCGTTGGGGTTGTCCTCAACTTCGCAGTCCTCGCTGCCCTGCATATTCACGACGGTAAGGCGGATGGGGTCCTGCACCACCATGGCGCGCGCCGCGTTCATATTGAGGTTGTCGCGCACGAAGTGTTCGAGCATGGAAACTTCCAGCTCGCTGTTTGCCTTGGCAACGCCCGCCGCGGCGCAGAATGCGCGTATGGCTTCGGGCGGATAGCCCCTCTCCCTCATGCCGCTGAGGGTAGGCATACGCGGATCCGACCAGCCTTCCACCTTGCCCTCGTCCACCAGCTTTTTCAGATAGCGCTTGGACATTATCGTGCGCTTTATGTTCAGGCGCGCGAATTCTATCTGCCTGGGTCCGGGAATGAATCCGCAGTTGGTCTTTACCCAGTCGTACAGGGGGCGGTGGTCTTCGAATTCCAGAGTGCAGATGGAATGGGTTACGCCCTCGAACGCGTCTTCCAGCGGGTGCGCGAAGTCGTACATGGGATAGATGCACCACTTATCGCCCGTGCGGTGGTGCGTGGCGCGCAGTATGCGGTAGATGACGGGGTCGCGCATGTTGATATTGGGCGAAGCCATGTCTATCTTGGCGCGGAGCACCTTTTCGCCGTCGGCGTATCTGCCCTCCTTCATCTCGGAAAACAGGCGCAGATTTTCTTCCACGCTCCTGTTTCTCCACGGGCTATTTGTTCCGGGAGAAGTGAGCGTTCCGCGCGTGGCTCTTATCTCCTCCGCCGAATAGTCGCACACATAGGCAAGCCCCTTTTTGATCAGCTCCACCGCGCAGTCGTACATACGGTCGAAGTAGTCGGAAGCGTAAAGTTCCGCGTCCCACTTAAAGCCCAGCCACCTGATGTCCTCTTTTATCGAGTTGACGTACTCGATGTCCTCTTTGCTCGGGTTGGTATCGTCGTAGCGCAGATTGCACCTGCCGCCGTACTTTGCCGCAATGCCGAAGTCTATACATATCGCCTTTGCATGCCCTATATGCAGATAGCCGTTGGGTTCGGGCGGAAAGCGGGTTATCACCTCTTTCACCTTGCCCGAAGCAAGCTCTTCTTCCACAATGTCTTCAATAAAGTTGCCGGAAGTCATCTCGTCCATGTTTTTCTCCTAGAACAAACCTTTTATTTCGTAAGTCGTGTCGTCAATGCCCATATTGAGCGCCGCGGGCTTTTTGCCCAGCCCCGGCATAAGCATTATACTGCCGCAAACCGCAACTAAAAACTCCGCTCCGCCGCGCACTTCAAGGTCGTTTACCGTGAGCGTAAAGCCCGTGGGTCTGCCCAGCTTTTTCATGTCGTCGGAGAAGGAATACTGCGTTTTGGCTATACATACGGGAAGCCCGCCCTTGCCTATGCTCTCCGCCGCCTTTATCGCGCTTTCCGCCTTGGCGGTGTATTCCACCGCGCCCGCGCCGTAAACGCGCTTTGCCACCGCTTCTATCTTCTCCTTTACGCTCATATCAAGCGAATACGCGTAGTTGAGCCCGCCGCCCTTTTCCATGGCTTTGAGCACTTTTTGCGCAAGCTCTATACTGCCGTCGCCGCCCTTTGCCCAGCATTCGCACACGGCGAATTCCGCGCCTTGGCGGACGCATTCGCGCTCGATGAATTTAATCTCCGCGTCGGTATCCGTGATAAACTTGTTGATAGCCACCACCACGTTCACGCCATAGACGTCGCGCAGGTTTTCAATATGTCCCACAAGGTTGCAAATGCCCTTGCCCAGACTGTCCAGATCCTCGCTTGTCAGGGAATTTTTGTCCGCGCCGCCGTTGAATTTGAGCGCGCGCACCGTTGCCACAAGCACCACCGCCTTGGGCTTGATGCCCGCCGCACGGCACTTTATATCCAAAAATTTCTCCGCGCCGAGGTCGGCTCCGAAGCCCGCTTCCGTGACCACGTAATCGGCAAGGGTCATAGCCGTTTTCGTGGCTATTATGCTGTTACAGCCGTGGGCGATATTCGCAAACGGTCCGCCGTGGATTATGGCGGGAGTACCTTCCAGCGTCTGCACCAGGTTGGGCTTTATCGCGTCTTTGAGCACGATTGCAACCGCGTCCGTCACGCCCAGATCGGCGCAGGTAACGGGCTGTCCGCCGCGGTTATACGCCACCACTATATTGCCTATTCTGCGCTTTAAGTCGCGCATATCTTCCGCAAGACACAGCACCGCCATTATCTCGGAAGCCGCGGTAATGTTAAAGCCGTCCTGCCTGGGCACGCCGTTGGAATGTCCGCCCAGCCCTATCACTATACTGCGCAGGGCGCGGTCGTTCATGTCAAGGCACCTCTTCCACACCACGCGCGTGGGGTCTATATCCAGCGGATTGCCCTGTTGCAGGGAGTTGTCCAGAATGGCGGCTATCAGATTGTTCGCGCAGGTGATGGCGTGCAGATCGCCCGTGAAGTGCAGATTTATGTCTTCCATGGGAATGACCTGCGCCCAGCCGCCGCCCGTCGCGCCGCCTTTTATGCCGAACACGGGACCTAAGGAAGGTTCCCTCAGCGCAAGGCACACCTTTTTGCCCAGCTTTGCCATGCCGTCCGCAAGCCCTATGGACGTGGTCGTCTTGCCCTCGCCCAGCGACGTGGGATTTATGGCTGTTACGAGCACCAGATTATCCGTTTTCGGATCAGGCTTTACGTTTATCTTCGCCTTGTATTTGCCGTAAAGTTCCAGCTCTTCTTCGCCAATGCCCAGCTTTTCCGCTATTTCGGCAATGTGACGGGGCTGCACGCTTGCAGCTATCTCGATGTCGGTCATTTTTTATCCTCCCGGTGACATTGTGACGGAAATACCACCCTATCGGGCGAAACTCTCATTCCGCCCCTTCCGTCCGGTGTAAAACCCAAGTTTTCAAAATACTTGCTTTCGCAGTCCACGCAGATGTCCAATCCGCTTCTTACAAACTTGAAAATAAGCGCGCGCGTGAAAAAATCGCCGTAGCCCTTTTTACGCTCGCCCTTTACTATGCCCACTTTTTTAATCAGCACACAACCGTCCTTCAAGGCGTACTCCGCCAGACCGCACGGCTCGCCGCCGTTGTACAATACCACGGCGCTGTCCACCCGCCCGCCGGGAAAAATTTCTTCCGCAAGCGCGCGTTTTAATTTTTCGTCCTCGCAATACTTCAAAGTAAGCATATATAAATTATATATGTGGCGCCGCTAAAAGTCAAGTTCAGGCGTGCGTGAATAGGAATATATGGTTTTGAATAAAAACAAAATGCGTTTTTCCGAAAAATTTGCTTTGAAGAATATATTATCCCGTCGCCGGAAAGGGGCTAAGAGCGTTTTACTTTCTTGCGTATTTTTACAAAAAGCGCCGTGCCCGCAATAGCGGACAGGCAAAAACAGATTACCCTGTGCAATTCAAAAGTGCCGCCGAAATAAAATATCTCCACGCACAGGCAAAGGGCGAAATACGCGCAGCAGAAAAACAGCTGCAACGCGGCGTTCCACAGCTTGCCCAGTCTGAGCTTTTTTACGAAAAACGCAATCATTAGCAATACTAGGGCCAATCCCGTCCCTTCCGCAAGCGCGATTGCCGCCGATATTGCCTGTTGCGAGGCGGTGGGAGGCAGAATCATCTGAAAAGACGCTTTGCGAGTGAAGATTTTCCGCGCACTAGCGACAAAAGGCTGCCCTTTACTTCCACCACGCCCGTTTCCAGGTCCACCTTGTTCACGTCGAAGTTTTCGCCGCGCAGTTTAAGCGTGCCGCCCTCCGTTCTGAGCACCAATTCCCTGTCCGTCCCCGAGATTACGCCGGTTACGCCGTTTACCGTAAAGCCTTTTCCGAACACGACGGAAATGCTTGAACTTTTACTTTTATTATTATCCATATTACCCCCTGTCCATAGCGCACGCAAGTCTGAACTGACGGTACAGCATATCTTTCAGGCGTGCAAGCGTGCGCCCGTCCCTGCCGCCTACGCGTATGCCGTCCACCCTCTCCGCCGCCGTGCACGGCACGCCCGAAGAAGTCACAATCACTTCGTCCGCGCCCTTCAATTCTTCCAGAGTGAAAGTGCGGCGGGAAACCGCCACGCCCAGCTCCGAGCAAGCCGCTATCAGACGGCGCATGGAAATTCCGTCCAGAATTTTGCCGCGCGCGGGAGAGGCGACAAGCTGCCCTTCTTTCAGAATGCTCACGTTGGAATGGGCGCATTCGTTGACTATCTCGCCCGCGCAAAGTATACATTCGTCCGCGCCCACGCTGTCCGCCGCGTTCGCCGCCAGCACGTTGGGCAGAAGATTTATCGTTTTAACGCCGCACAACCCGTATCTTATGTCGGGCGCGGTAATCAGCTTATACTTTTTGTCGGGGTCTTCTATCTTTTTCGGAAAGCAGTATATCCACACGCCCGCCTCGGTACGCCGCACATGTTCGCGCCTGCCCGCGCCGCCCGAAAACTGCATATATACCATAAGGTCGCCCGTATCGCACATTCGGACTACTTTCCGCACCTGCTCTATGAGTTCACAGCGCGCAAGCGGCGGCTCGATGCCCACTCTGCGCGCGCCCGCAAACAGCCGCTCCACGTGCTCGCCGACGGCAAACAGCCCGTAATCGAGCGCGTACGTCACGTCGTATACCGCGTCGCCGAAAAAATTGGTGCGCTCCAAAAAAGGCACGCACATCCCGCTTGCTTCCCCTACCTTCCCGTTATAAAAAGCCGCTTCTTTCATACGCAAATATCGTATGCCGGCGCGCTTTGATTAAGAACTTCCGCATAAAAAAAGAGCGGCTCGCGCCGCTCGTTTTTTATCTTTCAACGGTTATTCCCCGTCCGCGCCGCCGTCGTCGGGCGTATCGCTTCCGGGCTTTTCTCCGGGTGCGGAAGGCGTTTCATTCTTTTCTTCCGCTTCCTGCGCAGGCTCGGATTTTTCCGCCCCTGCCTCCGTGTTTCCGCCGTTTTCCGCGTCGGATTTTTCTTCTGCGGTCTTTTCGGGAATAATGTTCACGGGGCGCATTGCGCCGTCGGGTTTTGCCGCGCCGTATCTCGCGTCGCGCTTGCTGGCGCGGTCGTCTATATCGGCGATAACCTCTTCCGCACTCTTACCGTCGAACAGCATATTCACTTCGTCGGTGTAGATGGTCTGTTTTGCGTAAAGCACCTTTACCATATTATCCAAAATAGTGCGGTGTTCGCGCAGAATGGTAAGCGCGCGGTCGTATGCGCCGTCGATTATCTTGCGGATTTCCACGTCTATCACGCCGCCGAGTTCTTCGCTGTAAGTGTGCGTTGCGCCGAAGTCCTTGCCCAGGAACACTTCCTTGTCGCCGCCCAGATAGATATTGCCTATGGCTTCCGACATACCCCATTCGGTAACCATACTGCGCGCAAGCTGGGTGGCGCGCTGTATGTCGTTGGATGCGCCCGTCGAAATGTCGTGAATGACTATCTCTTCCGCCGCTCTGCCGCCCAGCATCATGGCTATGGTGTCGTGCAGTTTACTGCGCGTAACGTGGCTGTCGTCCGTTTCGGGACGGGTAAGCGTGTAGCCTGCCGCCATGCCGCGGGGGATAATGCTGACTTCCTGCACTTCGTCACAGCCGGGGAGCAACTTGGCGACTATCGCGTGTCCCGATTCGTGGTAAGCGGTTATGCGCTTATCCGTTTCGGTAACCACGCGGCTCTTCTTCTGGGGACCTGCGATAACCTTGTTTATGCCTTCCAGAAGGTCGACCATGACTATCACTTTTCTGCCCGCGCGCGCCGCCAGAATAGCCGCTTCGTTGAGCAGGTTTTCAATATCCGCACCCGAAAAGCCGCTTGTCATGCGCGCAAGTATCTTAAAGGATACGTCGGGCGCGAGCGGTTTATTGCGCGAGTGCACTTTGAATATAGCCTCTCTGCCCTTGACGTCGGGAAGAGAAACGTAAATCTGCCTGTCGAATCTGCCCGGGCGCAACAGCGCGGGGTCGAGAATGTCCGCGCGGTTGGTCGCCGCCATAACGATAATGCCTTCGTTCTTTTCAAAGCCGTCCATCTGCACGAGCAGCTGGTTGAGGGTCTGTTCCCTTTCGTCGTGTCCGCCGCCGAGTCCCGCTCCGCGCTGACGTCCCACGGCGTCGATTTCGTCGATAAACACTATGCAGGGCATATTGCGCTTTGCCTGGTCGAACAAGTCGCGCACCCTCGCCGCGCCCGTACCGACGAACATTTCCACAAAGTCGGAACCGGATATGGAGAAGAAGGGCACGCCCGCTTCACCCGCAACCGCCTTTGCAAACAGCGTTTTACCCGTGCCGGGAGGACCTACCAGAAGCACGCCCTTGGGAACTCTCGCGCCCAAAGCGGTGAATTTGGAAGGAGATTTCAAAAATTCCACTATCTCCTGCAGCTCTTCCTTTTCCTCGTCCGCGCCGGCAACGTCGTCGAAACGCACCTTTACGTTCATGTTCACGCGCGCTTTCAGCTTGCCGAAGTTCATCGCCTGCTTGTTCGCGCCCGCGCTCTGGCGAAAGATGAAGAAGATAATTATTCCTATCACTATCACGCCCGCGATGGGTACGATTAGCGAAGTAAGCGTGGAATTGCTCTGCGCGTTGGCGTAGCGCAGAGTTACCATGGACGAAAGCGCTACATCTTTATCCGTTTCAGGATTGTGGTAAACGGTGTTGTTCAGCGCGTAGCTGTACGGCATATAGCAGAAATACTTTGCGTTCGAGGTAGGATTCCTCAAAAAGTCGGCGGTAGTCATCTGCTGGTCCACGGTAAGCACGTACGCGGTGTATCCGTTTACATATACCGCCTGCACCTGTCCGTCGACAATCATATCGACAAGCCCGAGCCTTCCTTCCTCATCCGTCTGGTAATCTATCTCCTCGGGACCGCCCGTATCGAAGATCATCCACAAAAGCAGCGCTATCACCACCAATGCTATGACGATGAGAACTATTCTCAGAATTTTTTGATTTTTGGTCACTTTATTGTCCCCTGTCTATGTACTCAAATTCTATACTTGAAAGTATGTTACGTTTATAATAATATAAAACGGCGCATTAGTCAAGTAAATACTTTGTATAGCAGTAATAACCGCCGATTGAGCGCTTCGCTTAGGCGCCGAATGAAAGTGTTTTGTGATATATTTCTGCAAGTAGCGGAGATATTGACTTCACAAAACACTTTGCGCCTTCGCCTTTAAGGGAAAACCCTGCTCGCCGCCTTTATTCGCTTGTTTTAATTTGTACCCACACCTATAAACGC
>ERZ1643249.5163-NODE-5163-length-10587-cov-3.695974_pt1 | contig 10587 bp, 5 predicted proteins | sample MGYA00579263_ERZ1643249 | MGnify/ENA primary metagenome ERZ1643249 (study PRJEB29033, sample SAMEA4952264) | chicken gut metagenome | biome: Broiler Chicken; feature: Gastrointestinal Tract; material: Caecum | place: Ireland | collected 2018 | study: Broiler...
CGATTACATGATCCAGACCGCCGAAACCGATGTCGTAAGCCCATCCGTCACCACCGAATACCCACTGGGATTTCTTAGCCAGGAAGTCTTTCTCCTTCAGGATATTCTTGGCGGCGTCACATCCGCATGCCTCAAGAGCAGCAACCAGCTTGTCGGTAGCCGCGCCGTTGGTCGCGCCTACTGCGAAGGTATCGTTCCACTCTTTGATGGCGGCCTTCACATCCTCGTTGTCCGTATCGGCAGCGAGAACATCCAGCTCGTCTTTCAGTCTGTCACGGATTGCTCTCTGAGCGAGCAGCATACCGTATCCAAACTCAGCCGCATCCTCGAACAGAGAGTTGGACCATGCAGGACCATGTCCCTGTGCGTTGACGGTGTACGGAGTGGAGGGAGAGGAGTTACCCCAGATGGAGGAACATCCTGTTGCGTTGGCGATGTACATTCTGTCGCCGAACAGCTGAGTCAGCAGCTTCGCGTACGGTGTCTCGCCGCATCCGCCGCAGGCTCCGGAGAACTCAAGCAGCGGCTGCTTGAACTGAGATCCCTTCACGGTGTTTACTTTGAATTTATCGATGACATCCTGTTTCTCAGGAAGCTTTACAGCGTAATCGAAGTACTTCTGCTCGTCCTCGTTCGCCTCGAAGCTCTGCATGGAGATTGCCTTCTCCTTTGCGGGGCAGACATTCACGCAGGAGCCGCATCCGGTACAGTCGAAAGCGGATACCGTGATGGCAAACTTGTACTGCGGCATGCCGAGCATCTCCTTCATCTGCATTCCCTCGGGTGCTGCAGCAGCCTCCTCCTCGGTCATTGCAACCGGACGGATACATGCATGCGGGCATACATAGGAGCAGATGTTGCATCCGATACACTTGTCGGCATCCCATACGGGAACATCCGTAGCAACGCCGCGCTTCTCGTATGCGGAAGTACCGGACGGGGTGTTACCGGTCTCGTAAGTCTTTACAACAGATACCGGAATCGTGTTACCCTGCTGAGCGTTTACCTTTGCCTGTACGTTCTTTACGAAATCGATGACTTCCGGTCTGCCCTCTCCGATCTTCTCGGTCAGGTTGTCATCCGGACAGTTCTTCCAGCTCTCGGGAACGTCAACCTTGATGTAAGCGGTTGCGCCGGCATCGATAGCGTCATGGTTCATCTTAACCACATCGTCGCCCTTCTTTGCGTAGGAAGCGGTAGCCGCATCCTTCATGAGCTTGATAACCTTCTCTTCCGGAATCAGCTTGGTCAGAGAGAAGAACGCAGACTGCAGCACCGTGTTGATACGGTTGCCCAGACCGATCTCCTTACCGATCTTCACACCGTCGATGGTGTAGAAGTTGATGTTGTTCTCAGCGATATATCTCTTTACCTGTCCCGGCAGCTTCTCATCCAGCTCGTCCACAGACCACTGGGTGTTGAACAGGAAAGTTCCGCCCGGCACCAGATCCTGAACCATGTTGTACTTGTAGATGTAAGCGGTACAATGGCAGGCAACGAAGTTTGCCTGGGAAATCAGGTATGTGGAGCGGATCGGGGTATGTCCGAAACGCAGGTGGGAAATAGTCACACCACCGGACTTCTTGGAGTCATAATCGAAGTATGCCTGTGCATACATATCGGTGTTGTCGCCGATGATCTTGATGGAGTTCTTGTTGGCGCCTACGGTACCGTCTGCTCCCAGACCCCAGAACTTGCAGTTGGTGGTTCCCTCCGGAGTCGTTACCGGATTCTCTTTTACTTCCAGAGAAAGGTTGGTCACATCATCGATGATACCGATGGTAAATCTGTCTTTCTCGGTGTTGTTGTATACGGCAATGATCTGTCCCGGAGTGGTATCCTTGGAACCCAGTCCGTAACGGCCGCTTCTGATCGGCACCTGATCGAACTTGGAGCCCTTCAGTGCAGCTACGACATCCAGGTACAGCGGCTCTCCGAGAGCTCCCGGCTCCTTGGTTCTGTCAAGGACGGAGATTCTCTTAACGGTATCCGGAATAGCCTCGATGAGAGCTTCCTTCACGAACGGACGGTACAGGCGAACCTTTACAACGCCGACCTTCTCGCCTCTTGCCATCAGGTAATCGATGGTCTCGTCGATGGTCTCGCACACAGAGCCCATAGCGATGATGATATTCTCGGCATCCTCTGCTCCGTAGTAGTTGAACAGTTTGTAGTCGGTTCCGATCTTCTCATTTACCTTGTTCATGTACTCGGTAACGATGGCAGGCAGATCGTCGTAAGCGCCGTTGCATGCCTCTCTGGACTGGAAAAACAGATCCGGGTTCTGAGCGGAACCCATCTCGCAGGGATGATTCGGATTCAGCGCGTTCTTGCGGAATGCGTCGATGGCATCCATGTCCACCAGATCCTTCAGATCCTCGTAATCCCAGGTCTCGATCTTCTGGATCTCATGGGAGGTACGGAATCCGTCGAAGAAGTTGATGAAGGGAACACGTCCCTTGATAGCTGCGCAGTGTGCGACAGCGGTAAGGTCCATAACCTCCTGGACGGAAGACTCGCAAAGCATTGCGACACCCGTCTGACGGCAGGCATAGACATCAGAATGATCTCCGAAGATGTTCAGCGCATGGGTTGCCACGCAGCGGGCAGATACGTTGAACACGCCCGGCAGACGCTCGCCGGCGATCTTGTAGAGATTCGGGATCATCAGCAGCAATCCCTGAGAAGCAGTGTAGGTGGTGGTCAGCGCTCCGGCTGCCAGGGATCCGTGCACGGTACCGGCCGCACCTGCCTCAGACTGCATCTCTGTTACCTGAACGGTCTGTCCGAAAATATTCTTGCGGCCAGCGGTCGCCCACTCGTCAGTGGCTTCTGCCATAACAGAAGAAGGAGTAATCGGATAGATGGCGGCAACGTCTGTGAACGCATAGGACACATGAGCTGCAGCATGGTTTCCATCCATGGTTTTCATTGCTCTTTTCATGTTGTTTCCTCCTAAAGTCTTGGAATATGTACATAAGTATCCTTGTCCCAAAAACAGGCGCAAAAATACACTACGTCGCTATTACTTAATATAAGATTTTTGATAAAAAAAATCAATAGGTTGCGCTGTTTTTAATCGCGTACATGGGAACATTTTTACAGAATACCGGCTGCCAATTCCAAAATCTTCCGGCATTGTGAACAGATTGTGTACCCGTCCGCACTCTCCCGCCCCTGCGAACGCTCCCGGCAAAATTTCTTTCAAAAAGCCCTGAAAAAGCTTGAAAAAAAAGGAATTTACGCTACAATAAATACCGTCTGTACATTGAGCACTATATAAAAAGAAAGGATATTCCTATGATTCAAGCGAGTAATATTACCTTACGTCTCGGAAAAAAAGCTCTTTTCGAGGATGTGAACATCAAATTTACCGAGGGAAACTGCTACGGCCTGATCGGCGCCAACGGAGCCGGAAAATCTACGTTTCTGAAGATTCTGTCCGGACAGCTGGAGCCCACCAACGGAGACGTCATTATTACACCAGGACAGCGCCTGTCTGTCCTGGAGCAGGATCATTTCAAATATGACGCCTACACCGTGCTGGATACGGTCATCATGGGCAACCAGAGACTTTATGAGATCATGAAGGAGAAGGAAGCCATCTACATGAAGGAGGACTTTACCGACGAGGACGGCATCAAGGCCAGCGAACTGGAGGCGGAATTCGCCGACATGGACGGATGGAATGCCGAGAGCGACGCCGCCACTCTCCTAAACGGCCTCGGTATCGAGACCGATCTGCACTATATGACCATGAGCGAGTTAAACGGCGCCCAGAAGGTCAAGGTGCTGCTGGCAAAGGCCCTCTTCGGCAACCCGGACATCCTGCTTCTCGACGAGCCCACCAACCACCTGGATCTGGACGCCATCGCCTGGCTGGAGGAGTTCCTGATCAATTTCGAGAACACCGTCATCGTGGTGTCCCACGACCGTTATTTCCTGAACAAGGTCTGCACCCACATCGCCGACATCGACTACGGCAAGATCCAGCTCTACGCCGGAAACTACGATTTCTGGTACGAGTCCAGCCAGCTTCTGATCAAGCAGATGAAGGAAGCCAACAAGAAGAAGGAGGAAAAGATCAAGGAGCTCCAGGAGTTCATCTCCCGCTTCTCCGCCAACGCCTCCAAGTCCAAGCAGGCCACTTCCAGAAAGCGCGCCCTGGAAAAAATCCAGCTGGATGAGATTCGTCCCTCCAGTCGCAAGTACCCCTACATCGATTTCCGTCCCCAGAGAGAAATCGGAAACGAGGTGCTCTCCGTGGAAAATCTTTCCAAGACCATCGACGGGGAAGTGATTCTCGACAACATTTCCTTCAACGTGGGCCGGGAAGACAAGATCGCCCTGGTAGGGCCCAACGAGCAGGCAAAGACCGTACTCTTCTCGATCCTTGCCGGAGAGATGGAACCGGACAGCGGAAGTTACAAGTGGGGTGTGACCACCTCCCAGTCCTACTTCCCCAAGGACAACACCAAGATTTTCGACACCGACGACACCATCGTGGACTGGCTGACCCAGTTCTCGGAGATCAAGGACGCCACCTATGTCCGTGGTTTCCTGGGGCGGATGCTCTTCGCCGGCGAGGACGGCGTGAAGAAGATGCGGGTGCTCTCCGGAGGAGAGAAAGTGCGCGTGCTGCTCTCCCGCATGATGATCGAGGCCTCCAACGTGCTGATGCTGGATGAGCCCACCGACCACCTGGATATGGAGTCCATCACTGCCTTAAACAACGGCCTGATCAAATTTCCGGGTGTGATCATCTTCTCCTCCCGGGATCATCAGATTGTCCAGACCACGGCAAACCGCATTATCGAGATTCTTCCCGGCGGCAAGATCGTGGATAAGATTACCACCTACGACGACTATCTGGAGAGCGACGAGATGGCGAGAAAACGTCAGGTTTACTCCATGTCAGACGCTGACTCCGAGGACAACTAATTATACGCTCCGGCAGCAGTCTGCCGGAACCATCAGATCATCAGAGAGGAACTGCCATGGCAAACCCGGTCATCTTTCATGTGGATGTCAATTCGGCCTTCTTAAGCTGGGAGGCCTGGGAACGAAAAGCTGCCGACCCCAACGCCCCGGATCTGCGGGAAATCCCTTCCGCGGTGGGCGGAGACCGGCAGCGGCGCCATGGCATTATTCTCGCCAAATCCACCCCTGCCAAGGCCTATCACATCCGAACCGGCGAACCCATCGTAAAGGCTCTGGAAAAATGTCCGACCCTTACCATCGTCCCGCCGAATTTCTCCGCCTATGTCAAACACTCCAGAGAGTTGATCTCTCTGCTGGAGACCTACGCCCCGTCTGTGGAACAGTACTCCATCGACGAGGCTTTCTGTGATATGACCGGAACCCGGGCTCTCTATGGCGATCCGGTGGCCTTTGCCCACAAGCTGAAGGACGAGATTCGGGATACTCTGGGCTTTACCGTCAACATCGGCGTCTCCACCAACCGTCTGCTGGCCAAGATGGCCTCGGATTTTGAGAAGCCCGATCGGGTGCACACGCTGTTTCCCGATGAAATCAGCGAGAAGATGTGGCCTCTTCCTGTGGAGGAACTGCTCTTCGTGGGCAAATCCACCAGCAGAAAACTCCGGGAGATGGGCATAACCACCATCGGCCAGCTGGCGCGGACCGATCAGAAAATCCTGGTCTCCCACTTCAAAAAGCACGGGGAAATGATCTGGAAATACGCCAACGGCATCGACGTGTCCGACCTGATGACCAAACACGCCCAGCCCAAAGGTTACGGCAATTCGGTAACCCTCTCCCGGGATGTGACAGACTCCCAGGAGGCAAAGCTGACTCTTCTCTCCCTCTGCGAGATGGTTGGCGCCAGGCTTCGCGCGGATAAGGCAAAAATCACTGTGGTCTGCGTCCAGATCCGGGACTGCGATTTCCACCAGACCTCCCGGCAGACCCAGCTCTTCTCCCCCACCAACAGCACACAGAAAATCTATGACACCGCCTGTACCCTCTTCGACGAACTGTGGGATCATTCCCCGATCCGGCTGCTGGGCGTTACCACCAGCAAAGTGGAAACGCCGGAGGATGGCTTCGGGGAGCAGTTGGATCTCTTTGACCAGGAGAAGGCTGAGAAACTGCGGAAACTGGATTGCGCCATCGACGCTGTGCGCAGCAAATTCGGCGACGACGCCATCCAGCGCGCCGTCTTCATGGACGCAAAAAAAGACCGCCCCTTTGGCAAGGGCGGCCTGAACAAAGCAAAGTTTGATGATAAAAGAAAAAAGAAGTGACTTGGAGAACTGATCAGCCAACAATCCCCCTCCGGGGACACAGACGATACGAACCCACTCGCAGGTTACAGTTTCTAGGTTTTCTAAATGCGCGTCGTCAAAGCCTTATTGGAATGTCTTGTTTCAAACTCGCATGTCACATCTGCCAAAACGTCTGGGTAACGCGCTCAGACAATGAAACAAGACATTCGGCTTTTCCTCTCACGCATTAAGAAAACCACAAAACTGTCCCCAACCGCAAGTGGGTTCGTATCGTCTGTGTTCCCTGTAAAAAACTGTTGCGTTCAGTTCTCCAAGTCACTTCCGTTTTTTATAATCCGAAATAGTCGTCAATCCCGTCCGCGATTCCCTGCACCATCCGCTGCTGGAAAGCGGGATCCTGCATGTTCCGGTCATCGGATGGATTGGTCATAAATCCCATCTCCAGAATCGTTACCGGCACACTGCTCCAGTTGATGCCGGACATCGTATCATTTCCCGAGACCCCGCGGTTTTTCAATCCCGTCGCGTTACAGTAGGCATTCAGTACGCACCGGCTCAGCCGCTGGCTCTCGCCGGCCAGGCTGCTGATATAGGGGTTGGACGTGGAGGGCGCCAGGGCCAGCGCTCCGCTGACACTGGAGTTGTCCACCCCGTTTCCATGGAGCCGCACGGCGATATCTGCCCCCACATTCCCCGCGTACTGAGCCCGTTCCATATTGCTGATATTCACGTCATGGGATTCCCTGGTCATATACACTGTATATCCCCGGTTCAAAAGCTCTGTCTTAAGCTGCAGTCCCACCGCCAGCGTCAGCTCATACTCCGACACGCCTGTGGTGGTGCCACGGGTTCCGCCTGCCACTCTGGCCTTCGTGGCAGACGCTCCCGGTCCGATGGGCTCCGGCGTATTGTCCCCGTTTCTCTGATGTCCCGGATCAATGACTACCACCCTTCCGGCGCTGCCCGCCGGCCTGGTTACCGACGGCAGCGCGGCTGTCTGGGATGTCGTATCAGGTGCAGGCGGCTCCTCCTTCGAGATATAAGAAGCGCTGACAAAGCCGCTCCTGTCCCCATAGGTCACATAGTACCACTCCTGAGAAAAAGCGCTGCTTGCCAGCTGCTGTCTGCTGCCTATCACAGCAATCACACCACTGTCCGTTCCGGGTCCCTCACGGAAATTGACCCGGGCTGTGGTCCACACGGTCTGATCCTGCCTGGTAAATCCATCCAGGGGATCCGCCGGCTCTGCCGCAGTCAGGGAGGCATCCGCGTCCTCCCCGCTATCTCCGGCATCTTTGTTGTCCCCGGAATCTTTGCCGGATGTTCCGGCATCATCCGTCTTCTGCTCTTCCGTGACCGTATCCGGCGCTCCGCTGCCCCGCTGCTGCAGGTACGAGACACCGGCCAGTCCCAGCACGATCACAATGACCGCCACAATGGCGATGATCAGTCCCTTCCGCTGGGATTCATTCATGTCACTCCATCTCTGATTCAGAGTCATATCAATTTACCCGTATCTTGAAAACGATCTTGGAGACTTCCTTTTTCTCCCCCGGGGCAACCCCGGGCTTGTGAGCCTCATGGGGATAGATAACCACAAATTCCATATCATGGAGAATGATCGGCTCCGTCTCCCCGGCGTCCTCGTAAAAGATCACGTCCTTGGCGGAATTGTAGGGTTCCCTGACCTCCAGTTCCTCCCGGTCCGCCAGATAGATAGCCTCCTCTCCGGAGACGATGCACTGCACATCGATATAGTGATCGTGAGCCTCATACTTCGCCTCATCATAGGACTTGGTCACATACTGCTGCACATTGGCGTACACCCGATCCCCGTCAATCATATATTTGCCGATTTCCAGATCCCCGGCTCTTCTCTCCCCGAGAAAATCCGCCACAGTGGCAAGCAGCGGTTCCTTTGCCACGTAGTCCCCTATTCTGTTCAGATCTCCCTTAATCATATGCCGTCTCCTCCTTTTCTGCCCAAGCGCCGGGCGCATAGGCGCGCCCCTGATACTATGATTTTACTCTACCGTCACGCTCTTGGCAAGGTTTCTCGGCTTATCCACATCCAGTCCTCTGGCAACCGCCACATAGTAGGCCAGAAGCTGCAGCGGAATAACCGCCAGGCTTGTGGCAAAATGTTCGTCGGTCTTCGGAATGTAGGTCACAAAGTCCGCTGTATCCTCGATGGCGTAGTTGCCGTAGGTAGTCAATCCCATCAGATAAGCTCCGCGGCTCTTGCACTCCACCATGTTGCTGACCGTCTTCTCAAAGAGGCTCTGCTGCGTCAGAACACCGATAACCAGAGTGCCGTCCTCGATCAGGCTGATGGTGCCGTGCTTCAATTCGCCGGCAGCGTATGCCTCCGAGTGGATGTAACTGATCTCTTTCAGTTTCAGGCTGCCCTCCAGGCTGATAGCGTAATCGATGCCTCTGCCGATAAAGAAGATATCGTTTGCGGCGGAATATTTGGCCGCGAACCACTGCAGCCGCTCTTTCTCCTCCAGGATTTTGGAAATCTTGTCGGGAAGCGTCTGCATCTCCGCGATCATACGGCTGTACTCGCTCTCCTCCAGTTCCTGGCGCACGTAGGCAAACTGCAGTGCCAGAGTATAGCAGGCGATCAGCTGGGTGCTGTAGGCCTTGGTGGTCGCGACGGCGATCTCCGGCCCCGCCAGCGTGTAAAATACATTGTCCGCCTCCCGGGCGATGGAGGAACCCACCACGTTTACAATGGCAAGGGTTCGAATTCCCTTTGCCTTCGCCTCCCGCAGGGCTGCCAGGGAATCGGCGGTCTCCCCCGACTGGCTGATGATGATGACCAGCCCCTTTGGATCCATCAGGGGCTTGCGGTAACGGAATTCCGACGCCAGTTCCACCCGCACAGGGATTCTCGCCAGATCCTCTATCACGTACTGAGCCGCCACACCCACATGGTAGGCGGAACCGCAGGCCACGATATAGATCTGGGAAATATCCCGGATCTGCTCCTCTGTAAGTCCCACAGCGGTAAGATCAATGACGCCATCCTTTACCACGGAATTGATGGTGTCCGACACAGCCTTCGGCTGCTCATGGATCTCCTTCATCATAAAATGCTCGTATCCGCCCTTTTCCGCTGCCTCCGCGTCCCAGGTAACCTCCTTCAGTTCCTTCTCGATCTCCTCGCCGTCAATATTGTAGAAGGTCACATTGCCCTTCTGCAGTCTTCCGATCTCCAGATTGCCGATGTAGTACACCTTACGGGTGTACTTCAGGATTGCCGGCACATCGGAGGCCAGATAACACTCGCCGTCCTCCACACCGATGATCATGGGACTGTCCTTGCGGGCCGCGTAAATCTCCCCGGGATAATCCTGGAACATGACCGCCAGAGCGTAGGATCCGCGGATGCGCACCATCGCGTGGTTGATGGCGTCCACCGGCGTTCCGAGATACTTCTTATAATAATAATCGATCAGCTTGATGGCCACTTCCGTGTCCGTCTCCGAATAAAAGCTGTAGCCCTTCTTGAGCAGTTTTTCCTTCAGCTCCTGATAATTTTCAATGATTCCGTTGTGGACACCCACCACATTTCCATCCTCTGTGATGTGGGGATGGGCATTCGTCTCCGAGGGCTCCCCGTGCGTCGCCCAACGGGTATGACCGATGCCGCAGCAACCACGCAGAGATTCCCCGTTGTTGGTCTTCTCCGCCAGCACCCGCAGCCGTCCCTTGGCCTTTACGACCTCCACCGGATGGTCCCCGTCGCGCACCGCGATACCCGCGGAGTCATATCCCCGGTATTCCAGTTTCTCCAATCCGTCCAGCAGAATCGGCGCCGCCTGCCGGTTTCCGGTAAATCCTACAATTCCACACATACTCTCATTCCTCCTCTATCTTGCCGCTCCGCTTCGCCTCTCTGCTACTGAACCAGCTCATGACCTCTGGCGCGAATCACGTCCACTACCTGATCCACATAGGCGTGGCACTGTTCCTCGGACTCCGCCTCCACCATCACGCGGATCAGCGGCTCCGTCCCGGATTCCCGCACGAGAATCCGCCCGGTATCTCCCAGGGCATCCGCCACCTGCTGCACCGCCTCACGAACCGCCTCGTCGGCCTGGGCAGCCGCCTTGTCGCGCACCCGGACATTTTTCAGAACCTGGGGATAAATCTTCAGGTCTCTGGTCAGTTCACTCATGGGCTGTTTTCTCGCCATCATCACTTCCATCATCTTCAGGCTGGTCAGAATACCATCGCCGGTGGAAGCGTATTTTGAAAAAATGATGTGCCCGCTCTGCTCGCCGCCGAGACGACAGCCGTTGGTCATCATGTATTTATACACATACTTATC
>ERZ1643249.5164-NODE-5164-length-10586-cov-167.414775_pt1 | contig 10586 bp, 8 predicted proteins | sample MGYA00579263_ERZ1643249 | MGnify/ENA primary metagenome ERZ1643249 (study PRJEB29033, sample SAMEA4952264) | chicken gut metagenome | biome: Broiler Chicken; feature: Gastrointestinal Tract; material: Caecum | place: Ireland | collected 2018 | study: Broiler...
TGCGAGCCGGTTCTGCCGGCTCTTTTTTGCTGCGTTCAGATCAGGCCCAGCTCCCGGAATGCGGTGGCGATGCCGTCGTCGTTGACGGCGGGGCAGACCCGGGTGCAGCGGGCCTTGAGGGCCGGCGCGCCGTTGGCCATGCAGTAGCTGACCCCGGCCACATCGGCCATTTCCAGGTCGTTGGCGCTGTCCCCAAAGGCGACGGAGGCCGACGCGGGCAGCCCCAGATGGGCGCAGATGCGGAGGATGGCCGCCCCCTTGTTGAACTTGCGGTTGATGAGCTCGCCGCTGACAAAGCCCTCCCGCTCGGCCGGGCCGCCCCCCTCGCAAAAGACGAACTGGTCCTCGTAGGCCGCCCGGGCCGGCGCCAGGGCCTTCTGGCCGGGCGCGATGTAGCAGATCTTATAGATGGGCTCGCCCTGGTACTCCTCCAGAGGGCGGATCAGCATCCCGTCCGCAAAGGCGCGGCGCCAGCGCTCCATCTCGCTGTTCAGGCCGCCGGGCTGCCGGGCCTGGTAGGCGGACAGGCGCTCCATCATCTGCGCGCCGCCGTAGGTGGCGTCCCGGGCCTCCAGGGTGCACTCCACCCCGTTGGCCTCCAGGACGGCCCGCACGCCGTCGCTCTGGGCCTTGTCCATGGGGCAGTCGAACAGCACCTCCTGCCCGCAGACCACGTACCCGCCCGCGCTGCACACATAGCCGTCGAAGCCGTACCGCAGGACCGGCGAGGTCATCCGGTAGTTGCGGCCGGTGCAGAGAAAGACCCGGTGGCCGTTGGCCTGGGCGGCGCGCACCGCCTCCACCGCGCTGGCCGGGGCTTCCATCCGGCCCGGCTCGATGAAGGTGCCGTCGATGTCGAGAAAAATCAGTCGGGTATCCATAGCGTTCCTCCTTCTTCGGGCGCGTCCTGGACACGCCCCGCTTTGCTCGTCCCCTGCGCCCCGTCTGTCCGGGGCGGCAGCCTCTCTTTTACAAAAAGGGCAGCAGGCCCATGCCCGCGGCCCGCACCGCCAGGCCGATCAGCAGGGCGGCCGCCGCCGCGATCAGGGCGGCCCGGCTGCCCGCCGGCTCCCTTTTGCGGCTGCCCCTGGCCCCGGCCTTGCCCTGGCCGGCCGGCCGGCGCGCTGCCGTACCGGCCCCCTTGCCCGAAGCCGGGCTGCGGGCCGGTTTGGCGCTCTGCCGGGGGCTTTCGGCCGGCTGCGGCCCTCCGGCTTTGCGGCGGGCGGCGGCCTTCTGGCGGGCCGCCCCGGTGGGGTAGACATGTACTTCGGGGGCAGGGCCGCCCTGGCCCTCCGGCGCGGCGGGCGGGATGTCCGGAGGGGGCGCAGGCTCTTTCCCGCCCACGCCGCAGCGGCGCAGGTACTCCCGGGAGAGCTGGTAATACTTGGCCAGCTCCTTCTCGCTGAAGGCCGTCCCCGCATAGGCGTCCTCCACGCACTCCACCGCCTCGTCAAAGAGGATGGCCGCCTGCCCGCCCGACGACCGGTCGGAGGCGTGGGCCGCCTCGTTGCGGGCGGTGCGCACCGCGTTGCAGGCCCGGCGGGCCGCCCCGGGGTGGGCCGTGTTCCCCAGCAGGTCCAGCGGCTGGGCGGCGTCGTTTTCGGGGTCCAGCAGGACCCGCATGCACAGGGTGGTGTCCAGCTGCTGCCAGCTGGTCTTGCGGCCCACGTCGGGCATATGGCCGTAGTAGGCGGGGCTCTCCTCCTGGCGGCGGCGGACGTGCTCCAGCAGGGCGTCAAAGCCATGGTCGCCCGGCTTCGACTCCCAGTGCCAGCGCAGGATGCGCCGGCTGATCTCGTCACAGGAGGCCTTGATCTCAAAAGCGGCCTGCAAATATTCTTCGGGCATGGCTGCGGCCTCCTTTCACCCAAAACAGGGGGAGCGGCCAAAACGCGCTCCCCCTCTGGGACAACTTACAAAAAGAACTGATAGTACACAAACCCGTACAGGGCGATGCCGGCGCAGATCAGCGCCGTCACCGGCGGCACCCAGCGGATGATGTTCTCCGCCACGGGGTCGCGGTCGTCCTCCTCGTCCTCCTCATCCTCGGGGATGGGGCGGGCGCTGCGGACCGGCTGGTCGGCCCAGCGGTCCCGGCCGGCGGAACGGACGGTGCGGGTGGCGCCGGCTTCGTCCTCCGGGTCGGGCTGCTCCTCGGCCCGGGCATGGGCCGGGCGGGCGGCGGGCTGGGCCACGGGCGGCTGGGTGAACAGCCGCGTCTCCTGGCTGACCCGGGCCCCGGCCTCGTGCCGGGCCGGCTGCACCGGTTCAAAGGCGCGGGTGCCCCCCTCCTCTGCCGCGCCGGCCACCCGGGTGGGTTCGGCGGCGGGGGCTTCCGGGGCGCTGGCCCCGGCCTGGGGGGGCAGGTCCTCCGGCTCGGCCGGCTGCTCGGGCTGCATCAGGGTGTTCAGGGCGTTTTGCAGCAGGATGCGGTCGGAGCCGCACTCGCTGCAGTAGACGGTGTCCTCTTCCTTGGGGTGGAACGCGCCGCACGCGCAGTACCAGCCGCAGTCCAGCACCTGGGGCGCATACAGCATCCCTTTGCGGCCCATCCGCTCTTCCAGAGCGGCGGCCAGGTCGTCGGGCAGGCGGCGGGGGGCCGGCAGCCGGACCCGCTTGATGGTGTCCAGCCGGACCACCCGCTTGCCGTTGTAGACGTTGCGAAGGGACACGTCCACGCTGGTGATGGGCTTTTGGGTGATAAAGACGGCGTCGTCCATCCCGAACAGCTCGCCGGGCTTGACGTCCAGGTCCCGGTAGGCGAACTCGTCCTCACAGAGGATCTCGCCGCCGGTGGTCTTGCACTTGAAATGGATCTCCAGGGCGGTCAGGTTTACCCGGGAGATATTCTTAAAAGTCAGGCAGACGGCGCGGTCGCCGCTGACGCTGCCCTTGAGCAGCTCGACCCGGACGAACTGGACCGGGCTGCCCGGGGTGTAATAGTTGGCTCTGGTTTGGGCGATGGGATCAAAGCTTTCCTCCACAACACTCACTCCTTCCCTGTGGCAATGGGAGCTTTACGGCTGGTCCGGCTTCTGCTCGGGGGCCGGGGCCGCGGGGGCGGCGGAGCCGTCCGCGTCCAGCGCGGGGACATTCACCGGGCCGGCGGGCACGTCGTCGCCGGACGCAGGGGCGGGCGGCTGGGGCGCTTCCGGCGCGGAGGCTTCCGGGGCAGACGGCGCCGCGGGGGCGGCCGGCTGGGCGGGCTCGCCGCTGTCCCTGCGGGGGGGCAGGTGCTCGCCCCGCATGATGGCGTTGAACTCAGCCTCGTTCAGCTTCTCCCGCTCGATCAGGGCCTGGGCCAGCGCGTGCAGCTGGTCGATGTGCTCGGTCAGGGTGCGCCGGCAGGTCTCGTAGGCCTCGTCGATGATGTCGCGGATCTCGCTGTCGATCTCGGCGGCGGTGGTCTCGCTGTAGCCCTTGCCCTGGCCGAAGTCACGGCCCAGGAAGGTCTCCTCCTGGGAGGTGCCGTAGACCACGGGGCCCAGCCGCTCGGAGAAGCCGTAGCGGGTGATCATCTGGCGGGCGATGCTGGTGGCCTGCTGCAGGTCGTTGGACGCGCCGGTGGAAACGTCGTCCAGGATCAGCTGTTCGGCCACGCGGCCGCCCAGGCTGGAGACGATGTCCTCAAACATCTCGCCCTTGGTGACGTAGGAGCGGTCCTTCTCCGGCAGGTACATGGTGTAGCCGCCGGCCTGGCCGCGGGGGATGATGGTGATCTCGTGGACGCGGGGGTGGTGCTTGCAGTAGAAGCCCGCCACCGCGTGGCCCGCCTCGTGGTAGGCGGTCAGCTTTTTCTCCTCGGGGGTCACCACACGGCTCTTTTTCTCCGGGCCGGCCATGACCTTCATGGAGGCCTCTTCGATGTCCTCCATGGTGATGGCCTTGCGGCCCCGGCGGGCGGCCAGCAGGGCGGCCTCGTTGACCAGGTTTTCCAGGTCTGCGCCGGCAAAGCCTGCGGTCCGCTGGGCGATCACCTTGAGGGAGACGTCCGGGGCCAGGGGCTTTTTGCGGGTGTGGACCTTGAGGATCTCCTCGCGGCCCTTGACGTCGGGCAGGCCCACGTAGACCTGGCGGTCGAAACGGCCGGGACGCAGCAGGGCCTTATCCAGGATGTCGGCGCGGTTGGTGGCGGCCATGACGATGATGCCGTCGTTGGCCTCGAAGCCGTCCATCTCCACCAGCAGCTGGTTCAGGGTCTGCTCCCGCTCGTCGTGGCCGCCGCCCAGGCCGGCGCCGCGCTGGCGGCCCACGGCGTCGATCTCGTCGATGAAGATGATGCAGGGCATGGTCTTTTTGGCCTTGTCGAACAGGTCGCGGACACGGGACGCGCCCACGCCCACGTACATCTCAACAAAGTCGGAGCCGGAAATGGAGTAGAAGGGCACCCCGGCCTCGCCGGCGCAGGCGCGGGCCAGCAGGGTCTTGCCGGTGCCCGGAGGGCCCACCAGCAGCACGCCGTGGGGGATGCGCGCCCCCAGCGAGTTGAACTTTTCGGGGCTCTTGAGGAACTCGACGACCTCTTTCAGCTCTTCTTTTTCCTCGTCCTCGCCGGCGACGTCGGCAAAGGTGGCGGTCTTTTGGTTGGCGGACTCGTCCTTGACTTTGGCGCGGCCCACGTTCATGACGTTGCCGCCGCCGGCGCCGCCCCGCAGCATCGAAAACAGGATGAAGCCGGTGCAGCCCAGCATGGCCAGATAGAAGAAGATCTCCATCCAGGGCACCGTATCCCGCAGGGCGGTGTAGTCATACTCCATGGGGGCGTCGGGGTTGGCGGCGTCGTAGGCGTCGATATACTTCTGCACCTCGTTGATGAAGAGGGCGGCATAGGGCAGCTGGTAGCGGACGGTCACGGTGCCGTCGCTGTTGGCCTGCACCTCGTCGGCCGAAGAGCTGCCGGACCCCAGCAGCCCCGACATCAGCCCGCCGCTCTGGGCGGCGGACTCCCCGGCGCCCTCGGGCAGGGGCAGGTCCCCTTCCTTGATGTTCATGGTGATGACGCCGGTGTTGCGGTCCAGGGTGAAGGCGGTCACCTGCAAATGTTCAAAATAATGCACCACCGTTGAATAGCTCATGGTCGTGCCGCTGGGGGTGTTGGAAGTGGTGAACACCGACCAGATCATCAGCACAGCGGCCAGCGCAAGGGCCAGGATCAGCGGGTTCAGGTGCGGTCTTTTCTGCTGCAAAAACGATCAACTCCAGTTCTCTCTTGGCTTTGCAAAAATGGGATCGGTCCGGGCCGGGCGGCAGGCGCCTTCCGGGCGGGCTCCTACGGAGCAATTCGACGCAGAGGGGGCGGCAGCCGCTTTGCGGCAAGCCCCACCCTGCGGCAAATCTTGTCAAAACGGGCGGCGGCAGGCTGGCGCCGGCCCGGCCGGAGGGCGGGTCAGCCCCCGTAGACCTCCGGCTTCAGGACGCCCACGAAAGGCAGGTTGCGGTATTTTTCGTCGTAATCCAGGCCGTAGCCCACCACAAAGGCGTCCGGCACCTCGAAGCCGGTGTAATCGGCCCGGATGTCGGTCTTGCGGCGGGCGGGCTTATCCAAAATGGCGCAGATGCGCACCGAGTTGGGGTGCCGCAGCTGGAGCATGGGCACCAGGTTGGACAGGGTGACCCCGGTGTCCAGCACGTCCTCCACGATCAGGACTTCGCGGCCCGACAGGTCGGCGTCCAGGTCCTTGACGATCTTGACCAGGCCGGTGCTCTCGGTGTTGGTGCCGCCGTAGCTGGACACCACCATAAAGTCGATGCTGCACGGGATGGTCACCGCCCGCATCAGGTCGGCCATAAACACCACCGCGCCCTTTAAGATCGAGACCAGCAGCAGATCTTTGCCTGCATAGTCCCGGCTGATCCGGGCCCCCAGCTCGGCCACCTTGGCCCGCAGCTGTTCTTCCGTGACCAGCACGGTCTGAATGTCATCGCGCATATCCATGACTCAACGTCCTCTCTGTTCTCCCTTTCGGGCTAGTATCTCCAGGTGCAGGGCAAGGCCATCCGCCCCCTGGGGGGCAAGGCCATCCGCAAAGCCTGCGCCGCAGACCCATATCACCTCGCTGCCGTCCGCCAGCAGGGGCAGGCGGTCCCGCTCCGAAGGCGGGATGGCCTGCTCGTTCATCCACTTGCGCAGGGATTTGGCGATCCCCCGGCCGGCGGGCCGGTAGGTATCCCCCGGCAGCCGGGTGCGCAGGGTGAGGGCAGGATGCAACATGGTTATTCTAGCATAATCCGCTACATTTTTTAAGTCTTTTTTGTGAACGACCTGTGTTTTTTCTTGAAAAGTCTCCCGGACCAGCCGGGCAAGGAGGATTTTATCCCCTTCCAGGGGGTATTCGGTCCATTTTTCCGGGCAGAAAGGCCGGGCCTGCAGCCCCGCAGGCCGGGCGGGCGGCGGCGTTTCCCGCCACAGGCAGCCCTGCCCCGCCCGCAGCCGGACCCCCGGCCGCAGCTGGACCGCGCCGGTCCCCCGCTCCACCATCCGGCAGATCAGGCGGATGTACCGTTCTTCGGGGTCCCGCCAGGGGGCCACCAGGGCATGGGCGGCGGCCTCCCTCACAAGGGGGTCGGCCCGGCGCAGGGGGTCCAGCGCCCAGACGCCGGGCCCCGGCCGGGGGGCCTGGGCGGCGGCCTGTTCCAGCAGGGCGGCGGCCGCCCGGTCAAAGTAGGCCCCGGCCCGGGCGGCTTTTTCGCAGAAGCGGGCCAGGTTGCGCTCGGCCCCGGCGTTGGCCTGCCGGAGGGCCGGCAGGGCGTCGTGGCGCAGCCGGTTGCGGGCGTAGGCATCCGAAAGGTTGGTCCCGTCGGTGACCCATCCCTGGCCCGCCGCGCAGCAGTACGCCTCCACCTCGGCCCGGGTCAGGCACAGCAGCGGCCGGACGTAAAAGTCCCGCGCCGGGCGGATGCCCCCCGCCCCGTGCAGCCCGGTGCCCCGCGCCAGCCGGAACAGCAGCGTTTCCGCCTGGTCAGTGACAGTATGGGCCGTGGCGATGCGGTCTATCCCCCCGGCGTGGACCCGCGCAAAGCAGGCATAGCGCAGGGCCCGGGCCCCGGCCTCCCCGCCGCCGGCCAGGGGCAAGCCGTCCTCCCCGGCGCGGCAGACCTGCAGCGGCACCCCCAGCCGGGCGCATTCCTCCCGGACGAAGGCTTCGTCCGCGTCGGCCGCGGCCCCCCGCAGCTTATGGTTGACATGGCAGGCGGACACCTCCACCTCCAGCCGCCCGGCCAGGGCCAGCAGGATGCGCAGCAGGGCCATGCTGTCCGCCCCGCCCGAGACGGCGGCGGCCACCCGCTGCCCATGCGCAAAAAGCCCGGCCTGCTCGCACCAGGCAAGCACCCGGGCCTCGGTATCCCGCAAAAGAGAAGGGTCGTCAGGTCTCATGGCAGTCGTTTTCCTCCCGTCGGGCGCGCCGCGGGCCCGCGGCTCAGTGCCCGAAATCCACGTCCATAAAGCGGGTGTGGGCGCCGTCCCAGCCCAGGGGGACGGTGCTGGTCTCGCCGTGGCGGTTCTTGGCCACGATGCACTCGGCGGTGTCGGCGTCCACATCGGCCCCGTCGGGCTGCTGGCTGGCGTAGTAGGAGTCCCGGTACAGGAACAGCACGCAGTCGGCGTCCTGCTCGATGGAGCCCGAGTCGCGCAGGTCGGACAGCTGGGGCCGGTGGCTGGAGTTGTTGCCCTGTTTTTCCACCGCGCGGGAAAGCTGGCTCAGGGCGATGATGGGCACATCCATCTCCTTGGCCATGATCTTGAGGTTGCGGGTGATGGAGCTGATCTCCTGGACCCGGTTTTCGCTGCGCTGGCCCGAGGTCATCAGCTGCAGGTAGTCGATGACGATCAGGCCGATGTTGGGCCGGCCGGGGTCCTGGTTGATCCGGCGGATCTTGGCCTTCATCTCGGTGATGGTGATGGCCGAGGTATCGTCCATATAGATGGGGGCGTCGTGGAGCTTTTCGGTGGCCAGGGCCAGGTACTCCCAGTCGGAGGCGGTCAGCGCGCCGGTGCGGAAAGCCTGGCTGTCGATGCCCGCCTCGGCCGAGAGGATGCGGTTGGTCAGCTGCTCCTTGGTCATTTCCAGGCTGAAGATGGCCACCGGGATGTGCTGCTTCATGGCCACGCGGGTGGCGATGTTCAGCGCAAAGCTGGATTTGCCCATGCCCGGCCGGGCCGCCAGGATGATCAGGTCCCCCCGGCCCAGGCCGGTCAGGACGGTGTCCAGCAGGCGGAACCCGGTGGGGATGCCCTTGTATTTGTCGGCGTCGGGGCCGCTGATCTTCTGCAGGTTGGTCAGGGTCTCCACCATGCTGGAAGAAAGGGGGGTCAGGGCGCTGGAGTCCCGGCCCGAGCGGATCTCGTACAGGCGCTGCTCGGCGTTTTCCAGCAGCAGCGAGGCGTCCGGCTCGTCGCCGGCGTCCTGCAGGATGTCGGCGGCCACCCCCATCAGCTGGCGGACCAGGTATTTTTCCTGGACGATCTCGGCATACGCCTTGACGTTGGAGATGCTGGGCACCGTCTCGGCCAGGCCGGTCAGGTAGACCTTGGCCTCGTCGGGGCTGGCAAAGATGTTGTCCGACACCACGGCGTCCAGCAGGGTGACAAAGTCGATGGTCTGGTCGCCGGTAAACAGGCGGACCATCTCGGCGTAGATGCGGCCGTTCTGGGAGGCATAGAACATCTCGGGCCGGACGATCTCCACCAGGTCGGTCAGGACCTCCGGCTTGAGCAGCACCGCGCCCAGCACGCTCTGTTCGGCCTGCATGCTGTAGGGCGGCTGGATGCCCATGCTCTCCAGGTTCAGTTCACGGCCGCTGGCGCGGCGGCGGTTTTCAGGCATACTTCCCTCCCCTTTCACAGCTCACGAAAAAGCGCCCCCTTTTTCGCAGGGAGCGCTGCGGCGGCCAAAGGCGGGTTACGCCTGCTCGACCTCCACGTTGACTTTAAAGCTGGCGACCACGCCCGGGTACAGCCGGACCTTGCCGTTAAAGACGCCGGCGTCCCGGATGTCCTTGACATCCAGCTCGATCTTTTTCTTGTCCACGGTCTCGCCGGCCGCCTCGGACAGGGCTGCGGCGATCTCCTTGCTGGTCACCTTGCCGAACAGCCGGCCCGAAGCGCCGCCCTTGGCCTTGACGGTGACGATGCGGCTGTTGATCTTGGCGGCCAGGGCCTGGGCGGCGGCCAGGTTCTCCGCCTCATGGAAATCGGCGGCGGCCTCCTTGCTGCGGGCAATGTTCAGCGCGCTGGCATCGGCCACGGCCGCCAGCTTGCGGGGCAGCAGAAAGTTGCGGGCGTACCCGTCCGAGACCTCATGGATCTCGTCCTTTTTGCCGATCCCTTTGACATCCTGTTTCAAAATAACCTTCATGGCTGAAACCTCATTTCCGGCCGGGGGCTTGCGCCGCCTGCGGCCATTTCTTCCTTTTAGTATACCGCATCCCGGCCGTTTCGGCAAGGGCGGCGGCGTTTTTCCCGGGCGGGGCGCCCGGTTGTTTTACCCCAGCTCCTCGCGGGCGGCGGCCAGGGCGCTCTCGATCACCTTGTCCATGTCGTAGTAGCGGTACTCGCCCAGCCGCCCGCCGAAGCGGACGTCCTTCTCCTCCCCGGCCAGGGCCTTGTAGCGGGCGTAGAGGGCGCCGTTCTTCTCGTCGTTGACGGGGTAGTAGGGCTCGTCCCCCACCTTCCACTCGGCGCTGTACTCCCGGCTGATGACCGTTTTGGGCTGGGCGCCGAACTCAAAGTGCTTGTGCTCGATGATGCGGGTGTAGGGGGTCTCGGCGTCGGTGTAGTTGACCACCGCGTTGCCCTGGTAGTTGCCGGTATCCAGCACCTCGGTCTCGAAGCGGACGCTGCGGTATTCCAGCGCCCCCAGCCGGTAGCCGAAGTAGGCGTCGATGGGGCCGGTGTAGACCACCCGCCCGGCCAGCCCGTCCAGGGCAGGCTTCTCCTTCAGGTAATCCACCCCCAGGCGGACCTCGGTCCCTTCCAGCATACGCTCCACCATGGCGGTGTAGCCGCCGTTGGGGATGCCCTGGTACAGGGCGTTGAAGTAGTTGTTGTCGTAGGTGAAGCGGACCGGCAGCCGCCGGATGATGAAGGCGGGCAGCTGGTCGCAGGGGCGGCCCCACTGCTTGGCGGTGTAGCCCTTGACCAGCTTTTCGTAGATGTCGGTGCCCACCAGGCTGATGGCCTGTTCTTCCAGATTTTTGGGCTCGGTGATGCCGGCGGCGGCCCGCTGCTCCTCGATCTTGGCCTGGGCCTGGGCCGGGGTGACCACCCCCCACATCCGGTTGAAGGTGTTCATATTGAAGGGCAGGTTGTAGATCTCGCCGTGGTAGTTGGCGATGGGGCTGTTGGTGTACCGGTTGAACTCGGCAAACTGCCCCACATAGGCCCACACCTCCCGGGAGTTGGTGTGGAAGATGTGCGCGCCGTAGCGGTGGACGTTGATCCCCTCCACCGGCTCGGTGTAGACGTTGCCGGCAATGTGGCTGCGCCGGTCGATGACCAGGCAGCGCCTGCCGGCTTTGCGTGCCTCGTGGGCGAACACCGCGCCGAACAGCCCGGCGCCCACGATCAGGTAATCATACTGCTTCAT
>ERZ1643249.5166-NODE-5166-length-10586-cov-5.165132_pt1 | contig 10586 bp, 11 predicted proteins | sample MGYA00579263_ERZ1643249 | MGnify/ENA primary metagenome ERZ1643249 (study PRJEB29033, sample SAMEA4952264) | chicken gut metagenome | biome: Broiler Chicken; feature: Gastrointestinal Tract; material: Caecum | place: Ireland | collected 2018 | study: Broiler...
TTATGATATAGAATTAAATTATGATTAAGTGGTGCGGTTGAAATTACAAAAAAGAGAACGTTAGTTCTCTTTTATTTTATCCATATCTTCTTTCGTATAACCCTTAGCATATAATTTTTGCTCTATCATGTATTTAAGTTTATCAGGATCATATTTATTAAAATATTTATTATATAATTTCTTATACTCTTTTTTTAAATGATCATAATCAACTTTTATTACGCATTCATTTAATTTTTTTAATATGCTTTCCTTATCATACCCTAAATTATAAAAATAATTTAAAAGCTTTACTTTAATCATGTTAAAGCTTCCCTTTTTTATTCTTATTTGTTTTTCTATTAAGTTATTAAGTTTTTGATTTACCAAATTAAGATCAATATCATTAATTACTTCGTCTACTATCTCCTGTTTAACCCCATACTTAATTAAATTATTTTTTATTTTATATGGTCCATCATTAGATAATAATAAGGCGTCATTAACGTATGCTTTTGAAAATGCTAAATCGTTTATGTAACCATCTTTTATAAGTCTGTTAATTACTTCGTTTATAACGTTTTCTTCTACACCTTTTTTTATCAAATATTCGCTAACTTCTTTTTCACTTCTCATCTTAATGGATAAATACTTAATTGCAAGCACGTACGCATGTTGTTCGTTATTCTGATAATTTAACTTATCTAATAGCTCGTTATCTATTTGTTTAGTTAGTAAAAGATTATTATTTACAATCACATCTTCAAACAAAGATAAACTTTCTCCGTTGTCTAAATATAATTTATACTTATCTTTTGCTGTTTTTTTAAATTTTATTATTTTCATTAAGCCCTCCATATAAAAAAAACATAATACTATTTAATTTGTATTAAGTCTTCCATAACTTCTTCAAGTGCTCTACCAATATTTTTTTGACATTTATACTTAGATTCAGGCATTTGATAATGTTTTGTCTCCGTCATTTCTTTAGCTCTTCTTGACGCCACATGAACTAACAAATACTTTGAACCAACCTTTGTAAGTAGCTTATCAATTGATGGATAAATCACTAATATCACACTCCTTATTTTTAGTATATATCATGTGTAATATAAATATCAATACATTATACATTATTTTACACTTTTTTCAGTTTCTCCTATAGTTTTTTCATATTCCTCACATGGCATAAATAAAACAGGGTTATTTCCGAAAAAATCAGCAACATCTTTTTCAAACTTCTCTATTTCATCATTTGTCCTTCCGGTCTTTACCATATGATTTCTCACTTTATTTACATATCCTGATAACACGATATCACTTCTTTTATCGATTTCTAAAAGCGTGTCTAACGAACTATCCGCTTCATTTATATCTACTCCTCGTTTAATTAACGAATTAATGGATAAAAAATCCTCAGAAGTTAGACCTACGCCTTCAAAAACTTTTACAGGATCCTTTCCTTCATGCATTGCTATGCAACCTTCAGTACCCAATAAAACGTTAATTTTTGGAAAAAACAAATCAACGTAAGTTAAATCATCATTGTTATGTCCAAATATATTAGATATTCTAACATCTATAATTTTTTTTATCCAATTATCATTCTCAACCATAACTTCCTCCATGATACTAATATTATAACATAAAAAAGAAAAAATTCCTAATTAGGAATTTTTTAAAAATTTTGACCGCAACAACCTGGATCAATGTTCGTAACTACGTTTTCTTCTGAAGTTGTATATTCAGGTCTATAAGTATGTTCATATATATGATTATTAATTATTCTAGTATGTATTGGGCAAACGTGTTCTACTTTATGACAAATATTTCTTTCTACGCATTTTTCAATTGTTGGCTCAATTATTGGACCATATTGGCATGCATCCATGTTGCAACAACCTTCTTGTTGCCAGTGTTGTTGATGGCAACATTTGTTATTATTAAAAAACATTTAAAATCCCCCTTACCTACTTTATAGTATGAGAGTCTTAAATGTTTGAATAGGTCTTTGTCAGAAACTATTTTTATTTTATATTAATTATTTTAAACTTTTAAAACGGCATTTTAAAATTACCATTTCGCATCATTTTCATCATCTTTTGCATTTGATCAAATTGAGTAAGTAATTTATTTACGTCTTGAACGGAAGTTCCACTACCAGTTGCGATTCTTTGTTTTCTTGACGCTTTAATTATATCAGGATTTTTTCTTTCTTTTATCGTCATGGAAGATATTATTGCCTCTAACTTAGAAAATTGTTTTGGATCAATACTTATGTTATTAAGTCCCATTTTTCTTGCCCCTGGAAGTAGTTTAAGTAAATTTTCTAGTGGACCTAATTTTTTTATTTGTTTAAGTTGTGATAAAAAATCTTCTAAATCCATTTTACCTGCCTTTATTTTTTTAACGGTAGACATAGCCTCTTTTTCGTCAATAACGGATTCTGCTTTTTCGATTATGGACATAATATCACCGTTGCCTAGTATTCTAGATACCATTCTTTCAGGGTTAAAACTATCTAATCCATCAAGTTTTTCAGAGGTTCCTATAAACTTAATAGGTACACCAGTTAAGTGTTTTGTGCATAAAGCAACACCACCTTTTGTATCTCCATCCATCTTGGTTAAAATGGTTCCCGTTAAAGGTAATGCTTCATTAAAACCACTAATAACGTTTATTGCATCTTGCCCTATCATCGCATCTATTACTAAAATTATTTCGTTTGGGTTAACGCTTTCTTTTATGTTTTTTAATTCTGTCATTAATACTTCATCAACGTGTAAACGACCTGCGGTATCTACAAGAACTAAATCGTAATCATGTTCCTTAGCATAAACGATACCATTTTTTACTATTTCAACCGCATTACCCTGTCCTTCATCATAAACTTCTATATTTAACTCTTTTCCAAGGGTTTTAAGCTGATCAATTGCTGCTGGTCTATACACATCCGCCGCTATAAACAACGGTTTTTTATTTTTCTTTTTACGAAGCAAGTTACCAAGTTTTGCAATCGTGGTAGTTTTACCACTACCTTGAAGACCAACAAGCATTACAACAGCTGGATTACCAGATAAATTAAGTTCGGAGTTATCATCTCCTAATAAATTTAAAAGTTCGTCTTTAAGTATTTTTAAAAACACGTCTCCTGGCTTTAATGATTTCTTAACTTCCTCTCCAAGAGCTTTTTCTTTTACTTTATTAGTAAACTCTTTTACTACTTTATAATTTACATCAGCTTCTAGTAAAGCAAGTCTTACCTCACGCATGGCACTAGATATATTATCTTCGTTTATAACCCCATAACCTTTTATTTTATTAACCGCGTTTTCTAATTTTTCAGTTAAACTCTCAAACATTTATATCACCCTAATCAAGTATATTTTTTATCTCTTTTTTTATCTTCTCATCTTTTATTTTATCAATTACTTCTTGTAATTTTTTATCTTTTTTGTATAACCCTAATTTTTCCTCATAAAACATTAACTTAGCTTCAGTATTTTTAATGTGTTTATGTACCGCATTACGACTAACATCATTGTTACTAGCTATTTCACCCAATGATAAATTATCAAAATAATAATCTTCAAAATACTTTTTATTATCCTCGTTTAATAATTCACCATAATAATCATATAAAATTACTAAATAATCTCTTTGTTCCATTTACATCATGTCCTTAAATAATCCATATATATATTTTTCTATATCAAAAGTTTGCAAGTCATCAGCACTTTCTCCAAGCCCAATGTATCTTACGGGAACGCCTACTTCGTCTTTTATTGCTAAAACAATACCACCTTTAGCAGTACCATCTAACTTAGTCAAAATTATACCGGTTAAATTAGTTATTTCTTTAAAGGCCTTTGCTTGACTTATTCCGTTTTGACCCGTTGTTGCATCAATTACTAAAAACGTTTCGTGTGGTGCACCTGGTATTATTTTTTCTCCCACGTTATTTATTTTTTCTAACTCTTTCATTAAGTTAACCTTATTTTGTAACCTACCAGCGGTATCAATCAAAACAACGTCATAATCATTATTTTTAGCATACTCTAATCCCTTATATACAACGCTTGCAGGATCAGTGGTGTTTTCATCACTTATAACTGGACAATCAATTCTTTTACCCCACTGTTTTAACTGTTCTACCGCCCCTGCTCTAAAGGTATCAGCCGCTACTAAAAGCACTGATTTTTTTTCCTTTTTTAACTTACTAGCAAGCTTAGCAATGGTGGTTGTTTTGCCAACCCCGTTTACCCCAACAAACAAAATAACCGTTGGTCCATTTTCATTATAATTTATTTTGTTGGTTATAATTTCTTCGTTTACGTATATGATAAATAATTCATCAACGATTATTTCGGTTAGCATCGAAGGACTTGTAATTTTTTCTTTACTTACCCTTGATTGAAGTTTATCCATGAAGTTCATTACGGTATTAACTCCTATGTCTGCGTTTATAAGTAACTCTTCAAGTTCTTCAAAATAATTATCATTTATTTCATCATACTCTTTTGATAAATTAGCTAACTTGTTAACAAAACTTTTTCTGGTTTTAGAAAGCCCTTTTTCGTAAGTAGCTACACTATTATCATCCTTTTTTATAATGCTTTTTATTTTCTTAAATAGACCCATGATTCTTACCATCATCCCTTCCGTCTAACGTTTTTATACCATTTACGATTTGTAAAAAATATGCATATAACTCATCATCTTCTAACTTACCATTAAAGCATTCATTTACTTTAACCAAAAACTCTTCTAAATTTAAAAATTCAGCCTCAGTTTTAAAATCTCTAACGTTATTACTAAATATCTTTTGAATTATATCTAACATATCATCATCTTCTAGTTTCATATCTAGTCGGAACATAAAAAAACGTTGAATCAAAAATAACACTACTTGAGGGTTAAACCCTTTAAACTGCTCATCATTACATATATGCGTTATTATGCTATCTGGTAACTTTTCGTCATTATCTAACAAAGATTCTGCAACAATATCATTTTTAACTTTCATACCGTTATCTACCATATAATTATTTATTATGGTTCCATCAAATAATCCATAATATATGATGTATAAAAGTTGATCTTCTGCTTCCCTGCTTGATTCCAAAAAACTTAAAAACCTATTTGCGGTATCATACCCGTATTTATCAGTTATTTTCTTTAATATTTCATTAGTTCTTAAAATAATAGCTAATTCCATTGTTAAAGAAAAGTTTTTACTTAAACGTGTTCTTAAAAATAAAATACGTTCGTAGTAAGTTTTTAAAGAATTACTTGGGCATAATTTTATAAAGTTACGTAATATGTATAAAGAAACCAAATCATTAACTTCACTTTTATCTTTTTCCTTTTCATATTCTTCCGGAATAACTTGCTTAAATAAACTTAATAAGTTGTAATATGAATCGTAAAATTTAACCCATTCTTCATTCGTTAGCTTACCACTTTTTCTTAAATCTACTATTCTATCCAACTGATCATAATAAAAAATTATTGATTGTGCCACAAAGTCTTCTTTAGCAAGTTCACTAAGTGCTTGTCTTATTAATTTCTTTTTTGCAAAATCCTTCATAATATCAACCTTTCGTCTATTATTATATCAAACAATGGACAAATTGTAAAAAAAATAGTATAATCTTATTCGTTAATTCTTTTTTTAATTATTAACTAAAAAGAAAGGAGTATATAAAAATAAATGAAAATTTTTGATGCTAATCGTGCGGAAACATTGGTTGTTGCATTAGGCGGTTTAGGTGAAGTCGGAAAAAATATGTATGTTGTTATGCACGATGATGAATTAATTATAATTGATGCTGGAGTAATGTTCCCTAAAGATGAACTTATGGGCATAGATTACGTTATTCCGGATTTTACTTTTTTAAAAAATAACGAAGATAAAATAAAAGCGTTATTTATAACCCACGGACATGAAGATCATATAGGAGGTATAGCATATTTACTACAAACGGTTAATATTCCCGTTATATACGCTCCTAATCAAGCTTATGGATTAATTAAAAGAAAACTATTAGACAGAAACATTAGCTATGATAACTTAAAAATATATAATGAAACAACGAAGGTAAAGTTTAAACATTTATCCGTTGAATTCTTTGCAACAACGCACTCAATTCCAGATTCTCACGGAATTATAATAAATACACCTAACGGAAAAATAGTTGAAACCGGAGACTTTAAATTCGATTTAACACCTATTGGTCCTATGAGTAACATTCATAAAATGTCTGACACAGGTAAATCAGGTGTTAAGCTTTTAATGAGTGAATCAACCAACGCGTTATCTCCGGGATTTTCAATGAGTGAATCAAAAGTAGAAGAAGAATTACAAGAAATATTTGAGAAGAAAAAAGGAAGAATTATCGTTGCAACTTTTGCGTCTAACATATATAGGTTAAAACACATCGTAGAAACTTGCAAAAAGAATAATAGAAAAATAGCATTATTTGGTAGAAGTATGGAAAATAACATTGAAATATCAATTGAGGGTGGATACATAAAAGATGATAAAATCTTTGTATCACCAGAAGTTGCTAACACTTTACCACCTGAAGAAATTTGCTTGTTATGCACGGGTTCCCAAGGAGAACCACTAGCGGCTTTATCAAGAATAGCTAACGGAACCCATAAGCAAATAAAATTAAGGCCAACCGATACGGTAATATTTTCTTCTAACCCAATTCCTGGAAATAATGCTTCTGTTGCAAAAACAATTAACGCTTTATATTTACAAGGGGTTGAAGTTTTTGTAAACAATTCAGAAAACGAAATACACACATCTGGTCACGCAAATCAAGAAGAATTAAAACTTATGATTAGATTAATAGATCCAGAATATTTTATGCCAATACATGGTGAATACAGAATGCTTAAAGCACATCAGGACTTAGCGATTGACTGTGACATTCCAAAGGAAAAAACATTCTTACTCCAAAACGGAGACGCTTTAGCACTAAATAAAAAAGGTATAAGAAAGCTTGGAAACGTAGGCGCTGATGATGTATACGTAGATGGTAATCGTATTGGTGACATTGGAAACGTTGTTATAAAAGATAGAAAGATAATGGCAAATGATGGAATCTTGGTTGCTATATCAAACATAAACATGGAAACCCATAAATTACTAGGTAAAGTAAACATAACAACTAGAGGTTTTATTTTGGTAAATGAAAATGAAGAACTATTAAGAGAAATAGAAGATGTTACTACAAATACGATAAATAAAGAATTAACAAAGAAAAACGTTAACTATAACGAATTAAAAAGTCAAATCATAAGTAACATATTAACCTTCGTATATGAAAAAACCGGAAGAAGACCAATAATTTTACCAGTTATATTAGACGTAAAAAAATAAACATTCAATAAAGAATGTTTATTTTTTATTTTTTTAAATAAATAATAAACTTTACGCCTTTTTTAGTGTTAACAACCTCACATTTTCCGTTATATAAGTCTACGATTGCCCTTACTATCGTTAGTCCTAATCCCGTACCATCTTTATTTCTACCGCTTTTATCTTTATAGTAAGAATTAAATATGTTTTCTATTTCTTTTTCATCAATGTTACTACCAGAATTATATACTTCATAAACCAAATAGAATTCTTCTACGTAGGTTCGTATTTTTATTTTCTTTTCATTTTTACAAAACTTTATAGCGTTCGTTAAAATATTTTCAATAACCCTAGTAGCTTGTTTTTCATCAATGGTTATTACCGCATCTTTTACATAACTTTCTTTTACACTAATATTTCTATCTTGAATTCGTACGCTAAGCTTTTTTAATTCTTTTTTTATTAATTCATTAATGTCTACCATAGTGTTATTTAATTTAACGTTACCACTTTCTAGTTTAGAAAGTTCTAAAAATTCATAAACTAACCCACTTAACCTTTCTGATTCACTAATTATCATTTCTAAATTTTCTTTATTTTCTTTATTTTCTTTATCTTTAACATCATCAAGCATTAGCTGACTATATCCAGAAATAATGGTAAGAGGAGTTTTAAACTCATGAGAAATATTCGCAATTAATTGTTTCCTTAATTTTTCTTGTTTTTCTTTTTCTATTAAATCATTCTTTAATTTTAAATTTGCACTTTCAAGTTCTTTTATGCTATCTTGAAGTTTTTGACTCATCTTATTTACGTTATCAAACAAATCTCCTAGTTCATCATTCGAGTTTATCTCAATTTTCTTAGAAAACTTAAGATTAGATATATCCTCGGTAACTTCCTTTATTTCATTTATTTTTTTACTAAATAACCGCGATATAAAATAAGATAAAATAGTAAGAATGGTAAAAGTAAGTAATGAAGTAATAATTAAAATTATAACGGTTGTTCTAGCATCTTTTTTTAAAGACTCAATAGAAGTTGATAATATTACGTAATTATCATTTATTTTACCCACCAAGTGTAAATCATAGCCACTTTTTTCATAATTTTTTAAAGTTACTATTTCACTTTCGTTATTTCCTAAACGATTTAAAATCATTAAGTCAAGTTCGGTAAAACGAGTACTCATTTTATCATTAAAAATCGTATATAAAATATTATAATTACTATCTAAAACCTTAATCTTAATACCATTGTTATTAGCTTCATATAAGATGTTTATTAAGTTATTTTCATTACCATAATTTTCTTTAATTAATTTATATTCCTTTTTTAACTCTCTTTTTTCTAAAGTTAAGTAAATGTCATTAATAGAAAACTTTACTATGATTAAATTTATCATTATGTTTAAAATGACAAACAAACCCACAAAAACAAATATTTTGGTTCTTATTGATACTCTTTTATTTTTATTTAATAAATACGTAACCCGTTCCAGAATACGTTTTAATGTATTTTTTATCTTCGTCAATTTTTTTTCTTATCCTTTTAATATTAGTATCAACAACCCTATCATCACCAAAATAATCTATGCCCCAAACATGGTTTAAAATTTGGTCCCTTGTTAAAACAACGTTTGGGTTTTCAAAAAAATACTCTAAGATTAAATATTCTTTTTTAGTTAGCTCTATAAGTCTTCCGTTTTTTCTAACGCTTCTTTGCTCACTAACAAGTTCTAAATCGTTAGAACTATCCAAGTTAATTAATTTTTTAATTCTAAGAAGTAAAACCTCCAAGTTAAAAGGTTTGGTAATAAAATCATTAGCACCAACTTTAAGGCCTTCTATTTCATCTTCATCTTGATTCTTAGCCGTTAACATAATTATTGGTACGTTACTTATTTCCCTTATTTTCTTAGTGCACTCAACACCGTCCATCTCGGGCATCATTACGTCCATGATTACCAAATCGATACTATCTTTATTCTTAGTAAAAACGTCTAGCCCTTTGGCTCCATTCTCTGCTTCAATACACCTAATGTCATATTTGCTTAAGTATTTGTTTATTATCGTTCTAATTGAATCTTCATCTTCAATGATTAATATTTTAAACATAATTACCTCCTTAAATACATTTTATTATAAGGCTTTGTTTAAAATGTGTCAAAATAAAAATACCAATGTTATATTACCTATTAAATTATGCATAACAAAAAGAAGAAAACTATTTTTCAATGTCTTCTTCTTTCTTACTTTCTTTTTTAGATGCTTTTTCATCTTTTATTTTATCTTTTACTAATACTTCTTTTCTTGATAAGGTTAATTTACCATTTTTATATCCGGTTGCTTTAACGATGATGTCATCACCTTCTTGTACAACGTCTGAAGTTTTAGCTATTCTTTTATCAGATAATTGTGATATATGAACTAAACCTTCACAGCCTTCCCAAAGTTCTACAAAGCAGCCTAGTTCATCTATTACTTTAACTACTTTACCAGTGTATATCTTACCTATTTCAACTTCTTTAACAACGTTTTTAATCATGTCAGCGGCCTTATCTATTATTTCTTGGTTGGTGTGATAAATAATTACCCTTCCGTCTTCTTCTATGTCAACTTTAACCGCGTTCATGTCGGTTACCGTTTCAACGCCAGAAGCCTCAAGTATTATCTTGGTAATCATCTCTCCACCCTTTCCAATAACATCTTTTATCTTAGCAGGATCAATCATAAACGTCATCGTTTTAGGAGCGTATTTACTAACTTCTTTTCTTGGCTCTTTTATTTGTTTTGTTATAACTTTTAATATTTCCATTCTTGCTTTTTTAGCTTGTGCTAAAGCTTCTTTTAATATTTCTTTAGTAATACCTTTTATTTTGATGTCCATTTGAAGTGCACATATACCATCTTTGGTTCCTGCAACCTTAAAGTCCATGTCGCCTAAATGGTCTTCCATTCCCTGGATATCGGTTAAAATGGTGTAATCATCACCATCCGTAATAAGTCCCATAGCAATACCCGCAACCGGAGCTTTAATTGGAACACCTGCTGCCATTAAAGCCATGCAACCAGCACAAATAGAAGCTTGAGAAGATGATCCATTAGATTCTAATATTTCTGATACCACACGTATCGTATAAGGAAATTCCTCTTCTGATGGAATAACTTGAGCTAAAGCTCTTTCACCTAATGCACCGTGACCTATTTCACGACGCCCTGGAGCTCCATACCTT